>Ga0055584_100000047_pt1 | contig 101142 bp, 103 predicted proteins | sample OSDHelmetaG_FD_58716 | JGI IMG/M metagenome (GOLD analysis project Ga0055584, IMG submission 58716) | Pelagic marine sediment microbial communities from the LTER site Helgoland, North Sea, for post-phytoplankton bloom and carbon turnover... | ecosystem: Environmental > Aquatic > Marine >... | reverse complement strand
CAGGAAAGGCCAACCATGAACTAACATTCTAACCGGACCAATCAGGTGGGGCTGGTCACGGATGCCGTGTTTGCGGCCCTTCTTGCGGCCTTCGGCAGCTTCCTTGGCGACGAGGCGACAGATCGCGTTGCCGGTTGCGAAATAGACCCCGGTTGGGCCACCGGTTCCAATGGAGATGAACCGCTTACCGCTTGCCGCGTCTTGAGCGCTATCTTTGTCTTGCAGATAGAGCCAGCCGCCGAGCCCGGCAACCGCTAAAACCAGAACGCCTATAAGGGTGTTCTTACTCATCGCAACCTCCCACTTTTTTAATTGCGTAATCCATCAGTGGATTAACTTATCGGGATGGTAGCAAAATTGTGAACGACGTGAAAGTTCAGGCTGCGCGGTTAAATGTCACCTCTGTTTTTCTCCGACGGCCAATCGTCTCCTCTGCCCCCCACAGCGCTCGGGCCTAATCATTGCGTGGAAATAGGCTATGATCCCCCAGTCATAAGCCGATCATAATGCTGGTCATAACGCCGGTTATAAAAAGGGGACTAATCAGATGCCTTACAGCACGTCGAACGGCGTCAAAATTTACTACGAGACCGCCGGTGAGGGGCCTGCGCTGGTTCTCATCCATTCCAATCCCTTCGACCATAGTTTGTGGATCTACCAGAGCGCTCATTTTTCCACTTGGTTCAGGGTGATCAATGTGGATATCAGGGGGTATGGGCGTTCGGAAAATGTCACCACGCCGTTTACCGCCGCCGACATGTGCGACGACGTCCTTGCGGTCATGGATGATGAAGGCATCGACCAGGCGGTTGTGTGCGGCAATAGCATCGGCTCGCGTTTGGCGCTGATGTTCGGCCTCGATCACGCGGACCGGTTCAGCGGTTTGATCGTTGTGGGCGGTAACAGCGGTATTAGCGGCAAGCACACGCATCGGGTGGAAGGCTACACGAACAGGCTGGAAGCATTCCGCGATGAGTATTTGCGCGAATGCCTGTCCCCGGATTTTCCCGACAGTCCGATGGGAAAGTATCTGCTGAATATCGTGACCGAGCGTAATCCATGGCATTCGTCCGAGGCCTTGGTGCAAACCATTATGGGCGGCAACACCACAGCTGATGTCACCGATCGGCTCGGCGAGATAAAATTGCCAACGCTCGTCATCAACGGTGAATTCGATTCTGCGATGGAGGGCGGCAAGCTGACCGCCAGTCTGATTCCCGGCGCAGTTCATAAGGTATTGCCGGGCACCGGGCATGCCTGTCCTATCGAAGACCCGGCGGGGTTTGATGCCCTCGTGGTCGATTTTCTGAACGCCAACGGATTAATGCCGTCTTTGAGCGATATTGATTGAGGCCGATTGGGGCTGATAAAACCGCCACACTGGCAGAGGGAGACAAGAGATGGACGCAACAACCGAACGGCTGGTCGATTACACGTTGCAGGCGCGCTACGAGGATTTGTCGCCGGCGATCCTAGCCGAGTGCAAACTCCGCCTGCTGGATACACTGGGCTGTGTCGCCAGCGCTTATGATCATCCCGTCTCGGCGGCGGCGCGTAAATTGGCGGCGCGCTATTCCATGGATACGCCGGTGACCATGTTTGGGACCGGCCAGCTTGTGTCGCCCGAGATGGGCGCGTTTGCCAATTCCGTTATGCTGCGTGCATCGGATATGAACGATAACTTTCGCCAAAAGGGCGGCGGGCATCCGAGCGATATCATCGGCGCATTGTTTGCCGGCGCGGAACTGGGCGCGCGCGACGGTAAATCCTTCCTGACGGCGTTGGCGGTCGGCTATGAGATTTATTGCAGCTGTTGCGCGGGCATTAATTTGATTGGGAAGGGCTGGGACCAGCCGGTTTATGGGGTTGTGGCCTCGGCCCTGACGGTCGGAAAGTTGATCGGGCTCGACCGCGATCAGTTGGGCCATGCGGTTGCGTTGGCCTTGGTGCCCAACATGGCGACGATGAAGACCCGCCATGGGGAGCTGTCCATCTGGAAGGGATGTGCTGCCGCCAACGCGGCGCGGAACGGTGTCTTTGCCGCCATGCTGGCGCAGGAAGGATTTACCGGTCCTGAAAAACCCATCGAAGGAAAATACGGCCTTTGGGACATGGCCGGTGAATTCGACTGGCCGCTGACGCCGGGTGCACCGCCGAAGCATATTGCAGAGACCGATCTAAAAGCCTTCGCCATTTGCGTTCACGGCCAAACCGCCGTCTGGGTAGCGCTTGATTTGCGCGAGAAAATAAATGTCGACGATGTGGAGAATATTCATGTGGAAGTGTATGCCCGCGCCCACGAGATGATGGGCACGGACCCGGCCCGCTGGGCACCCAAAACCCGCGAGACGGCGGACCATAGCTTGCCCTATGTCGTGGCAACCGCATTGCTCGACGGTAAAATCGATGAAGCGTCCTTTAGCAAGGATGCGTTGAATTCGACTGAACTGGCAGCGCTCATGGCGCGTATTACGGTCGAGGAAGACCCCGCCTTTACGGCCATTGTGCCCGACGGTTCCCCCTGTCGCATCACCATTACAACAAAAGACGGCAGCAAAACCCAACACGAGCTTCGCTACCAGAAAGGCCATCACGGCAACCCCATGAGTGGGGACGAAGTAAAAGGTAAATTCAAAGGTTTGTTTGCCGAGTATGGCGATAACGATCAGGCAGACGCAATTATCTCGGTCGTGGACGGTTTGGAGAATGTGGGCGATATCGCCGAATTGATCGGCGCGCTGGCAAAACGATAAAGCTTAACCCCGTCCGAAGAACGGCATCTCCGGGGCCATGATGGTGGCGAACGGGATGTTCGCATCCAGCGGCATGTTGGCCATATGAACGACCAGATCACCGATCTGTTGAACATCGACGCGGGCTTCGGGCTTCATGGAGCCGTCCGGCTGAAGGATGCCGGTTGCCATGCGTTCGGTCATGGGGGTCACCGCATTGCCGATATCGATTTGGCAGACAACGATGTCGTGGCCGCGCCCGTCGAGGCAGCCTGATTTGGTGAGCCCGGTGATGGCGTGTTTGGTGCTGGTATAGGGCGCGGAGAAGGGGCGCGGTGTGTGGGCGCTGATCGAGCCGTTATTAATAATGCGTCCGCCCTTTGGGTCTTGTGCTTTCATCACGCGGAAGGCTTCGCGCATGCCGTAAAACGTGCCGGAGAAATTGGTGTTCACCACATTCTGCCATTGCTCGTCGGTTAACTCGTCCAGGGGCACCGGCGGGGCGCTCATACCGGCGTTGTTGAAGACCACATCGACGCGGCCGAATCTCTTCACCGTCTCGTCGAAGAGCGCGCGGATTGCATCGGGATCGCCTACATCGACGGACATAGCTAATGTCATATCATCGCTGACACCGGCTTCCTCAATTGCTTCTTCCAACGTTTCCATACGCCGTGCGCAAATGGCGACCGCATAGCCCGCTTTATACAGCGAGAGGGCGGCATTCTTTCCGATCCCGGCGCCGGCGCCGGTGACAATGGCTACTCTGGTCATGGATTATTCTACCCTAAGGCCTACTGCACACTTTTACCGCACGCTCTACCGCACACCGGGCGGTAAATCTTCTTCCAAGATCGACATATTGAGCGCGTAGGAAACTTCGCCCTCATCCACGTCGCGATAGATCACGCCCATGAACTCGTCGTTGAGGTAGAATTCCGCTGGAAGGGTGTCCTTCTCAGGCGGTTTCAGGGTGATTTCGCTGTTGCCGAAAACTTTGCGCAAATAATCTTGCACCCGGGTAACTTCGTTATGGTTCATGGCCTTGCGTCTCGCCGTTAAGTTTGGGCCCAAACAGGGCCGGTCCCTATGTTTAGAACGGCTTGTCGCCCTGCACCATAATTTTATGCAACCGCCTGTACTGACCGGGATAATCGTCGGTGGCGTAATGGAGCGCGCAGCGATTGTCCCACATAGTCAGCGTGCCCGGTTTCCAATGAACGCGGCCCACATAATCGGGCCGTGTCGCGTGGCCCAGCAGGAATTGCAGCAACGGTGCGCTTTCCTCTTCGGTCCAGCCGTCGATGCATTCCATATGCTTGCCGATATAGAGCGCTTTGCGCTTGGTTTCCGGGTGCGTGCGCACCAAGGGTTGGGAGGCAATGGTCGACACCTTGAGCGGCTCCATCTGTTTGATGGTGCCCAGACCTGCGGCCTCGCGCTGGGCGCGGGTTAAACCGGTTTGGTGCTTTTTACTGTCCCCATTGGCGATGCCGCGCAAGGTGGCAATATCGCGCTTCATGCCGTCCGATAGGCCCTCATAGGCGTGATAGAGGTTGGCGAATTGCGTGTCGCCGCCATAGTCCGGGCATTCGTAACAAAACAGCATGGTCATTTTCGCCGGCACTTCCCGGTAATGCTGGTCCGTATGCCAGGCATTGCCGGAAACACGTGGTTTCTCCGGCGTTTTGCTGATTTCGGTGATTTCCGGGTGATCCTCATCGACCGGACCATTGAACGCATGCAGATGAATGTCGCCCCATTGCTTGGCAAAGGCGATCTGCTTGTCCGGGTCCATATCCTGGTCGCGGAAATATATGACGATGTTCTCAAGCCAGGCGCGATGCACCTCGGCGAAAACCTCTTCGTCCAACGGTTTTGTGCAATCCACCCCACCGATCTCAGCCCCTAGGCTGCCCGCAATCGGCGATACGGTGATGCGTTTGTAAGCGGTTTCAGGCGCAGCGCTCATGACGTCATCCTTCCTAACTGTGGAGATAGTGGAAGTTTACGCCTGAATCGGGAAGGGGGCTAGAGGGAGGCTTGGGTGTCTCTTCGTGGCCCTTCGACAGGTCGCCCAGCGACAGGTTCTGGGTGGGGACGCGCCTCAAAACGGTTTGCTTCCAATCTCGCGCCGCATGCTGCGCCCGTCGAAGCATGAGCACTTCAATCCATACTATTCACCACCAAAAGGAGATTTCCCATGTTCTTTCCACTTGTTTTAGAGGGCCCGGTCGGCCCATCCATGCCGTCACAAGGCGGTGGCATTTTCGATATTAAAACCGTGTTGAATACGCTTGGTTTTTTCGACCCGCCAACTGGGGAGATCACGCAATTTACCGAACAAGGTCTGTTTGACGGTATCAGCGATTTTCAATCAAGCAACAATATCCCTGTTAGCGCCGCGCTTAGGCCCGGCGACCGCACGATGCGAACATTGCGAGACCGGTTTGCTCGTGCGCACGGTAGGCGGCAGAACGGTGTGGTGCGGATCGCTGATAGCGTCGGGGCGGGCGGAATCAACGCGGCGACCGATTTGGGCCGTGTTGGCAGTTTGCTCCGTCGGTCCGGGCATTTCGCGCCCACCCATCAAGCCCCGACAGCGTCGGAATTAGCGCCCCCCATTCGCGCCTTTCAAGCCCGCGTTGGCCTCAGAGAAGACGGTTTGATTAAACCAAACGGCGAAACGTTGGAAATTCTCGGCGACGTGACGGAACTCAATCGCCCCACGTTAGCGCAAGCGCCTATTCCGCAGCCGGTTCCCACACCGTCGCCTTTCCCGCAGTCGCCCAGCTTCGGCACCTTTCCAATCCGACCGGGGATGGTGATAACGGATGTCCCTGGTGCGTATCGGGAGTTTGGGTTTGATCCGGATATGCGCGGTGACATTTGGAACGCCACAGCACGAGCTTATGGCCTGACTATGATCTTCGTGAAGTCCAAAGCTGATAGCTTGACGAGGAAGCTATTTGGAACCGTAGGCAATGACGACGCGGCGGATGCATTTCGGCATGCTTATGGATCATATCTTCTCACCAAACTTGTTGGTGCGAATGCGGCAAAGCGCATCACCGATGGTCACGAGGCAAAGCCATTTCGTTCCTATTTGGACGAGAATGCTCACGGATCGACCGGGCAAATCTTAATGGATCTTTTAAACAATCGAATTGGTCGTGCGATATTTCGTTCTCAGGGGGGAAATAGCCAAAAACCTGAAAAATTAATTATGGACGCACTTCGCGCCGGAAAACTTCAGGTTCGCCCTTTCAAAATTCGGAAGATCAAATAGAGAGGCACTATTACTGCGGCTACCGGTAGCACGAGTAGAAGATAGAAGTATGTGGTTGTGCCACAGAGAGCTATTAGATCGTGGCTTGGATGACTGCACAATTCCGGAGGCCATTTCAGGATCATCTTTGGGTAGGAACTGCCAATCATGTAAAATGCGAAAAATCCTATACCCAGCCAGACTAAAGCGAATGGGGCGGTCCGGTATTTTAAGATAAGGTCGGACAAAACAAGTGATGGGATGAAAACTAGAAAAAACGGCAAAATTAAGAAAACAGACTCTTCCAGGTGGATATCGCAGAGTGCGTCAATGCCGAATTGCCCGCAAACCGGTTGCTGTTCGTGTGCATCCCATGAACTGAGACCAACAATACCCAATAACAACAGCCACCCGAAATAGAGCCATACAGTTCCTAGAATACCTATCCCAAATGCCAGAGGCTTAGAATTTGTTAATTCGTTCCACCTTGACATGATTTTTTGCCACATTATGTACCGCTATTTGCGCTCAAGACCGCTGCTAATAAGGAATACGGCTATGGCGATAGTGTGGCGATTCCAGAATTCAACTCAACCCAAAGATCGGCGCCCCCGCATGGGGCATTTGTACCTTATAGATCGTCGCGGTCGAGCTTTCCGTAATGAACAGCGTCTTGCGGTCTTCACCGCCGAAGGCGACGTTGGTGGAGGCCAGGCCTTCGGGGATGCGGATGCGAAGCATGGGTTCGCCCAAGGCTGAGAACAGCCAGACGGTGCCGAGGCCAACATGGCAGATGACCAGATTGCCCTGGTCGTCCATGGCGAGCCCATCGGGGCCGCCGAGGCCGCCCGATAGCTGGATGAAATTGCCGGTTTTGGCCACTGTTTTGCCGTCCGGATGAAAACGCACACGCCAGATGGCGTTGGCGCGGGTGACCGCGAGCAGCATTTGGCTTTCATCAAGGGTGGGGACGAGGCCGTTCGGGCTCGGCACATTGGTGAGCAGGGCTTCGAGCCTCCCATCGTCGGCGGCGAGGCGGTAGAGCCTGCCATAGGCATCCTGCAGGCCGCTTTGGCCCTGGTCGGTAAAGTACAAATCGCCGTTCATGGTAAAATGGAGATCGTTGGTGCCGACAAACCGTTCCAGATGGGGCCGGTCGATGAACGGGGTAATCTCGCCGGTATTGGGATCGCAATTGACGATGCCGTTCTTGTGGTCGGCGATAAAAATGCGGCCGTCTTTATGGAACTTTAGCCCGTTCGGCTCCCCGTCATAATCGGCCACCGTGGTGAACACGCCATCGGGAGAGATTTTGAAGACACGCCCGAAGGCGATATCGACAACCCAGAGATTACCGTCCCGGTCAAAAGATGGCCCTTCAAGGAACGCCCGCAGGCCACCGCTGGGATGTTGGGTGACGGCCCAGGCGGAACTTGCGTGATCACCCTCCCAGCCTTCGGGCAGGCGCGTGAAAACTTCGGCGGTCACTTCAGGCGGGGCGGCGTACATGGACTAGTCTTCCGTTTTTTGCGCGTCTTTTTCCGCTTGTTCGGCGGTCACATGTTCAACCAGGCGGACGAGCGTCTCATAAGGCTGCGCGCCCACGAGCCCGTATCCACCGGCGGCAAAAGTGGGGATGCCGGTAACGCCACTTGCTTGGCATTGTTGCCAGTCCAGGTCGACCGCTTGTTGATAGGTGCGTTCTTCCAGCGCGACCGAGGCTTCCTCTACGGAAAGCCCATTGGCTTTGACCACATCCAACAACACATCGATATCGCCGATGTTGCGACAATCGACGAAATAGGCCCGATACAGCGCGTCATGCAGCTTATCGCCGCCTTCTTGCGTGTCGGCCCATTTGCCCAACTCCTGGGCCATGCGGCTGTTATAGGTGTGCGTGCGCTCCCCATAGGGAAGGCCGGCGGCATCCATGCGCGCCTTCATTTCGGCCTGGCGTTGCTTTAAGTCCGCGCCGCGATAATTGGCGAGATCCCCCAAAGCTTTGCCTTCGGTCGGCGTGTCCGGATGCAGCGGAAACGGTATCCAGTTGATCGTAACATTATGTTCTTGCTGTAGCTTCTCCACACTCCCGGTGCAGAGGTAACACCACGGTCACACATAATCGGTGAAGATATTGAGCTCGATAGGCTCGGCCATCATGTCGTCTCCCTGTTTTGTTAGGTCAAACCTATAGAAGAATGGGTAAAGACGCCATTAGATGTACTCATCAAGAATACACGCTAAGGTTTATTTCCCGTTCGTTATGTGATATTGTTTTTTGCATGCTGGATAGCTAGGTCTCACGCGCTTACAAGTCAGCGATGTGATAGACGCGCTGCTTACCGTATTTCTTCGATAGTTCCAGTTCACCGACCAATTCGGCCTTCCAATCGGCGAAGGGTGCAGGTTTGTCGTCGGCGCAATTTTCTTTGCTGAGCAGGGCCACGAACTGATCGGTCGCGTAGATGTGGTTTGGCACGGTAATGGGTTCCAGCCGCGCGGTGCGGTTAACGTTCGAGCCGAACCAGTCGTCGCGTTGGGATATGGGTTCGTAGACTGCGAAGGCGGGCGCGGCATGGAGCGCGATACGGACTTTGAGCGGAAAGGCTAGGTCCTCGATGCGTTCATTGGCGAGTGCACAAGCCCGTTTGACCGCAATAGCGAAATCCAAAATGCCGATGGCGCTATCGGTGACCGCAAAAATGGCATCGCCTACGGTGCGCACGAAGTCCGGTCTTTTGACGGCAGCAATTTCGTCGGCCACGATCTGCATAAAGCCCATGAAGGGTTCCGATTGGTCGTCACCCAGCTTGCTGAAATCCTTGAGGTCCGAAAACATCATGAAGGCCATTTGGCGTTTCATGGTTCGTGGTGACGGGGCGGGGGCGGTTTTGGGTTTTGCCGTGGTCCCTTTTTTAGGGGTTTCGCTCGGCGCTTCGGATCGAATTTTGCCGAGATCGACGATCTCCACCTGGCAGTTCGTGGGCAGGCTCGCAATGAAATCACGGGAGCCGCCTTTTCTGCGTTTTTGCGCTTCTGCATCAATAACCGACAGGACGCGGACATCGGCCATTAATTGCTCTGCGCGGATGACGCCCCGGCCTAGCATGACGTCGTTACAAAAGGAAAACAGGCTTTCCTCGTCGAGATAGGGCTCGTCGGTAACTGTGTAGACGGAATCCGCATTTGCGATGACCGCTTCGAAGCGCCGGACCCAGTCTTCGCCGGCGTAGCGTACGCTAACATCGACGAAATCGCGCTGGGTGAAGGGCAAAACAATATTGGTCTCACGGCCCCGTTTCTGATGCTCTTCAAGAAACAGAATATCCGCCCCGCAGGCTGCCGAGGCGTAGGCAACGGTCGGCCCCGCGCGGTCGAGGGCCACGCCGATTTGGGCGCGTACCGGTTCTTCGATCACAGCTGGAAAGCGCGGCACCTTGATGTCCGCCCGGTCAATCATGTGGCCCGTAAACACGATCACTTCGGGCAACTGCAATAGATTGTGGATGCTGTCGGGGACAATGAGGCCATTCTTTTCCAGCAATGCGAGCTGGCGGGCTGTGGAAACGCGTTCGTTGAGCGATCCAAGTGCACCGGCTTTCACCAAGCTTTTTAGCGCATTATCAGGATTATTCAAAATCAGATTGGCTTCGCCTAGGGTCGCTAAATCCCAGTAATTCTCGCCGTTTTTCTGAATTTGTGCGGTTCCGAATTCAATCGCCTTCCGTGAAAGCGCCTCATGGGGGCGTCCAAGAATGCGCGCCATCGCCGCTGCATTGATCAGCGGATATAACTCTCCGGTGGCTTGATAACCGCTGTGATAGCTGTCGAATGAAACTTCCAGCGCTGCATTTTCCCCCGTTGCGACCCAACGTTCCTTATAAACGCGACCAAGGAGCCCCCAAAGATCGCCCAGCAACGCGGTGGTAGCGGTTCTGTTCTGTTCCGCACTCTCCAACCGCTCGCGTAATTTGAATTCGGTTATAAACCGGATCGCCTCATCAATAGCGCCGACATTCACTAACGCTAAACCGCGCAGATGAACCAAGGTCAAATCGTCCGGCGTCTCCGCCAACGCTTGCTGGGATTGTTCTTGAACGGCAAACCATTGTCCGTCCTGGCGCAGTTGCATTAGGTCAGTGTGGTCCGCCAATGGGAGACGTCCTCTTGATTGAGTGTTGTCAGTATCTAACGCTATTTTACACGAATTGTCGGCTAGTGCGTGATCACCGTCATAGGAAAGCCTGAGAAATAGCTGTACCTTTAGACCATGGCCTTGAGAAACATCCCCTGGGGATAGCCAATGGCAGATCGAATAAAATATTCAATTAGGGCAGTTATGCTGCCGCTTGTAGCGTTGCCTTTCTTAGCGCCCGCATATGCAGATAGCTCCAAAGACGTACGCGATCAGGTGCAGCAGCGACGGCTTGAGGCCTCGGAACAGGCGTCTAGGCATAGAGACCGCCGGCCCAACAATCCAGGCAGTGTCATTTATCGTTCAGGTCCAGATCGCGATGTGGATTACGGCACGTTAAGCCGCCAGATCGATAGTCTCGGCAATATCATTGCGGATATGAAACGCAAACGTCAGCAACAAGCCGTGCGGCCTGCAGGAAGCTGGGGCCCAAAATTGTTGCCTGATGCCGGTCATGACCCGGTTACCCAAGTTTACGGTCCGCGCGGCGTTACGCTGGCAACTGTTGCGGCATTGCTTGATTACAGACTGTCTGTTCGCGGTAACCCACGTCTGAAAGCCGGTGGTGTTCTCGATAAGGGCAAGGCAATCGAGGCGAAGATTGTCACGCAGAATGGTAGTTTGGTTGAGGTTTATGCGGTCGATAAGGGCACGGGTCTGTGGCAGGCTGTGCCGCCGGCCCCCTCAACGAAGAAGCCCGCGCGTAAGTCAGCGAAACAACCTGCTAAAGAACAAACGAAAAAAAGCAAATAGATCTCGGTTATCCGGGAGGAGAACGTTATGTCGATGTATTTTCAAAAGCTTAGCCGACACCTTATTATTCTAGGTCTTGCAGCCGGATTATCGGCCTTCTCGACGTCGGGTTTCGCTCAGGATTCCGATAATACGGATGGCTGGGGTAACGATAACCAGGAGAATAAGGAGGACGCACCGGAGAAACCCGAAGCGTCCGAAACAACGGCGCCTGCGGGCGATGGGGATCGATATGCAGTCCTTACAGCCCCCATCGGCCGGGTGAAGGGGCCGAAGCGCACGGTCGCGGTCGGAAAATTTGCAACCATCGGGTCTTTTTCTGAGGAATATGGTGACTGGGATATTGGCGGGGGTCTCTCGGCAATGATGACATCAGCTTTGGTGGAATCAGATCGATTTATCGTTTTGGAACGCGCCCAATTGAAATCGATCCTTACAGAGCAGGAACTTGCAGGTAAGGGCGTGACATCCGGTACCGCCACGCCGGGCTTGGGCAAGATGGCCGGTGTCCAGTTGATGATCTTCGGCGCTGTCACTGAATTCGGTGCCGCGGATGAAGGCAGCGATACTTCTATTGGTGCTGGCGGCGGCAGTGGTGTGCTTGGCGGATTGCTGTCAGGCGTGATTTCCAGACAGTCGAGTTCGGGTTCGTTCGCCATGGATTTTCGTATTGTTGATACGACGACGGGGAGAATCCTTGAAACACATACCGTGCGTGAAGAGTTGGAAAGTTCCGGCTTTGGCATATCGCTGGGTTTCGACAATGTGGAGCTGGGGACAAGCCAATTTTATAAAACCCCACTGGGCCAAGCGGTGCGGCGCGGCATCACAAAGGCCGTGCAACAATTTGCCGTGCGGGCCAATGAAACCGCTTGGGCCGGCCGCGTGGTTGAGTTCGACAAACGCGAGATATTCATCAATGCAGGCAGCCAATCAGGTATCGCAAAGGGTGATGCATTTGTCGTTGAGCGGATTATTAAAAAACTGACCGACCCGAGCACCAATGAAGTGTTGATGATCAAAAAGAAGCCGCTCGGCATGGTGAAAATCAAACGCGTGATGAAGAAGATATCGATCGGTGAGTTTTCGCCGATGGATGTTGTCAAACCGAAGCGTGGCGATTTGGTGGTCGGTGTTGAAAAATAGGTCTCTGTTTTAAGGCCTCTGATTTAGAAAACGCGTGGGCCTTTTAACGGAATAGACTGGCACCCGCTGGGCCTGCCCGTTGTTTTCTCCACCCTTGCACAGCCGCGTTGTAGGATTGCAGATTTGCCTGGCTGGCGCTTTTGCCCAACAAGCCCTGCAAACCTGCGCTTAATCCGTCGAGGCTTTTAAGAAGTTGCTGCCCTTTCGGGCGAAATTTCGCGATATCACGCAACGCGCTTTGGCGCTTCGGCACGACAAAGCCGCTGACCGTGTTGCCATACTTGGAAGAAACGCCTTTCAGGTTGTCCAGCTGAGTTCGCGCCTGGGCCATGGATTTGGCTGTCGCTGCGAACGTTTTCCGCTTAGCGATAATGCCCTTTCTGTAACGCTCCATTTGCTCGATAAGGTGAATCTGCGCGGTTGCTTTTGCCGCGTGAACGCCCGTCGGTAGGTTCTTAAGGTAACTCTGGAAAGCCGCGGTTTTATTGGTCTTTAGCGCTTCTTGCCATTCCACATCGTCAGCGCCTTGTTTCAATGCCGCAATTGCGGTTTCTGCGTCTGTGCGGTATTGGCCTTTCGGCAATAACGTTAGGTAATGTTTATAGCCGGCAACTGTGTTTTGTGTCCGCGCGACCTGCCATACCTTGTCGTCGGCGGCTTTCGCATTCTTTTCGGCGGCGGCCTTCGCCTGCTTTTCACGTATTTTCTTCTCGCGGCGTTTTAAATCTACAAGCGCTTGCTTTGCTTGGGCTGTGAAACTGCCCGATGGTTGGGCGTTTAAATAGACTTCATAGGCGACGCTTGTGTTGGAGGTTTTCGCCGTTTGCCAAGCAGCGTTGTCCGCTTCGCGTTGTTTCTTTTCATCATAATGTTGTGAGGCGAATATCCCCCCGATGATAAGGACGAGGGCCAAGATCGCGATTACGGCCATGTTTCGTTTTGAGCTTGCACCCTGGCCATTTGTTTTGCCGCCACGGCGCGCGTTCCGGGCATCTGTAACAGCCGCTAATTCCTGATCGGTTAGAGCGCCATCTGTCTTTCTGGCCTTGATGGTGGTGCCAACAGCCAGCAATAGGTTTTCGGTATCGCTTCCAAACCGATCATGGGAGACAGTAATGGCGTTGCGGCGCGCCAATGCCTCGAGCGATTCCGGTAAATCCTCCTCGTTTGGCATTTTCGCGCCGTTGACGAGGACGGGAATAACACGAACGTCTTGGCCAAGAGCGGCCTCAATTTCCAACCGCACGAAATCGGCCGGATCATCAAGCCTGCGCTCGCCGGCATCGTTTTTTGCATCGAGCCAACGCCGCCCGATAATGGCTAGGAAAACGCCGCAATTTGCGAGTTCCTTGTTTAGTTCTTCGACAAAATCAAGGCCGGGCGCAATCGCATCCACGTCCAAGAAAATGAATTCCTTGCCAAAGCGCTCAGCCAAACGGTCGTGGATACGGCCTGCGTAGGCCGCATCGTCGTCGCGTCGGTAGTTGATGAATACTTTGCCTGACATTCGCGTTCACTAAGGTCCGTTCGTTAAGCCAAAGGTGCGCTAGACGTTCCAATTAGAGCAAAATCGCGGGCGTTATGTAAGAACAACCCTTACGTCTTGTCGCAAAGAACGCCCAGCTTTAACCATGCGCGTCCAATGCTTTGCCATCGAGTTCCGGCATTTCGGCGTGAATGAGGATAAAGGCCAGCGTGCACGGTGCGGTGCCGTTATTGACCCAGCAATGATTGGTGCCGCGTTGGATAGCCACATCACCTTGCTTGAGATGGACACTTTTGCCGTCATCCAGCTCCATGTCGATTTCACCTTCGAGGATGATCGCATAATCAAGCGATGCGGTGCGATGCATGCGACGCTCTATGCCCGGGTCGAACTGGGCGATGCGGCAAACGGTGCCGTTTTCGAAGATCGTGCTTTTGACATCGTGGGAGATATCCTTGTCACCTCTAAGATCAGGCGGCATTTTATCGCTGGCCCAGACTACGGTGGACTGGCCACCCGGACGGAGGCTTTTCACATTGGTGGCGATTTCATCGGTGACGATGATCGCTTTACCGTTTTCATCATGGCCGGTGACAACCCGGCGTACTTCTAAAGGCATATTCAAACTCCCACGTTTGTTGTGTTCTCTCATTGCATCTTTGCGGCCACGCGCGCCATAGATTGTTGCGGGGCCAACCTATAGAAGAAGGGAAGAGAGGCCAATCGTTTGCGGCCGAAAGTAAATCAAGCCGATGAAGTACGATGGGCATTTATGCCCTAGGCCATAAGAGTTTTGATTGCGAAATATTCCGGCGAGCGACATGCTGTTGGCGGCGTTTCGTTCAAAGTTTAAGTGTAGGCGGCGCGTTAAAACAGCATTTGAATAGTCTGACATGGGTCTCGCTTCCTCTCCTATGGCAGGTTATTCTATGGGCAGCGGATGCCTTACCCTAAAGGTGATTATCATGGCGCAGGTTCAAAATACTTTGCCCGCGGATACACAGTGTGATCACTGTGCGGTTCGCCATAAGTCTGTTTGTGGTGCGCTGTCTGCCGACGAGTTGATCCGACTGAATAAAATTGCCTCCACCCGAAAAATGGAAGCGGGTGAAACCATTCTTTCCGATGAGGTTGATGTGACCTTTTTCGCCAACATTGTTTCTGGCGTTGTCAAACTCACCAAGATGCTTCCCGATGGCCGCCAACAGTTGATTGGGCTCCAGTTTCCGTCGGATTTTTTAGGTCGCGCCTATGGCAAGGCCAATCCTTATTTCGCTGAAGCTGTGACCGATGTCGAGCTGTGTTGCTTTAAGCAAGATCCATTTGAGGAACTGCTGCAGGATTACCCAGCCCTCGAGCGCCGATTGTTCGAGAACACCTTGGATGAATTAGACGCGGCACGGGAATGGTTGCTCTTGCTTGGGCGCAAATCGGCGGTTGAAAAGGTTGCAAGTTTTTTGCTGATGTTAGTGCGCCGTGCATCATTGGTGGGATGCGCACGGTTTAACCCGGGTAGTAGCGCGGTTATTGAATTACCATTGGGTCGTGCGGATATTGCCGATTTTTTGGGGCTGACAATTGAAACCGTAAGCCGACAATTTGCGGCCCTGAAGGCCGAGGGTGCCGTCGATTTCAGGGACAGTCGCCACTGCGAAATCGTTGATTCAGCGCTACTGTCTTCTTTAGCGGGCCAGGACCGACCGACACTTGATTGATTTAGGTCAATGTCGCAATCTGGAAATTATGACGCCATAAGGTGATGGTGTCTTTTAATCCGGAGGCGGAAATGTCGTACAAAAATATTTTGGTTTACTGCAATAATGCACACTTGGCGGCGCGTTTATTTGACGTGGCTGTGAAGGTGGCAAAGGCCCACAACGCACATTTGTCCGGCCTTTTTATCACGCCCCAACCACAATTGAATGTTGGTATCGGCGAGGACTTCATTGCTGACTTGATGGAGAACCAAGAGAGTTTTTTCAGTGAGCAGGGCAAAGAGATAGAGAACGCGTTTGATCAGGCCCGTGTGGGTAAGAAGATCAAGAGCCACTGGTCTTCCGTGAATTCTTCAAATTCATTTGTTAGCAAAGCACTGATTCAACAATCCCGATATGCGGATTTGGTGATTCTTGCTCAAAGCAATTCCGACTACGACGTTGCACAGGAAGACGGGCTTCCGGCGGAAGTCATTTTGCAAAGCGGGCGTCCGGTATTGATGGTGCCATCTGAGGGTGATCTGTCTAGCTTTGGCGAGAATATTCTTGTGGCCTGGAATAGTAGCCGGGAATCATCCAGAGCGGCTTTCGACGCGTTACCGTTTCTCGAACAAGCAAAGAAAGTTGAGGTATTTGAATTGTGCGATGAAGATGATCTTGGCCAGAATGAACGGCTATCAGGTGCGGACCTTGCCAAGAACCTCAAGTTTCACGGCGTCAAAGCGTCGGACGCATCGGATGCGCTGAACGGATACGATGTCGGCGCGTATTTCCTCCATAGAGCCAGACAGAAGAAATTCGACATGCTGGTGATGGGGGGATATGGGCATTCACGTCTTGCGGAGTTTGTTTTGGGCGGTGCCACGCGCCATGTCTTGGTGAATGCGGAAATTCCGGTGTTGTTGTCTCACTGAGCCTGTTCGCCGCACTCGATGTTTCAATATTTCATTTTTCCAGAGATGATCTTGGGGGAATAAAACCTAGATCTTAGAGACGGAAAAAGGGGAAACGCGAATGTCGTTGGCAAACAAAATGGGCGCGGAAGCGCTGGGTACCTTCTGGTTGGTTTTTGGCGGCTGCGGTAGCGCGGTCCTAGCAGCGGCATTTCCGGCGTTAGGCATTGGGTTTGTCGGTGTTTCGTTAGCGTTCGGCTTAACCGTTCTCACCATGGCTTATGCGGTCGGGCACATTTCCGGCGGGCATTTTAACCCGGCGGTTACTGTTGGGCTTTATGTGGGCGGACGGTTCCCGGCGAATCAAATTTTGCCATATTGGATTGCTCAGGTAGTCGGCGCCGTCGCCGCGGCTGGCGTGCTGTATCTTATCGCCAGTGGTAAGGCCGGCTTCGAACTGGGTGGTTTCGCATCCAACGGATATGGCGCCCATTCGCCGGGTGGTTATTCCATGGTCGCGGCGTTGACAGCAGAAGTGGTTTTAACCGCGTTCTTCTTGATCATCATTTTGGGCGCAACCGATGGCCGCGCGCCGGCGGGATTTGCCCCCATTGCTATTGGCCTAGCCCTCGTGCTCATCCATCTGATCAGCATTCCGGTCACTAATACGTCGGTTAATCCGGCCCGCAGCTTGGGCCCGGCGGTGTTTGTCGGTGGTTGGGCAATTTCGCAGCTTTGGCTGTTCTGGGTCGCTCCCATTGTCGGCGCGGCACTTGGCGCTCTGGTGTATCGTTGCGTCGGTAAAGAAGACAAATAGAGGGAAGTAGCATGGCAGAGTTTCGGCCGAAGATTACCCACATCGCGCTCAAGGTTGAGGATGTGGAGAAGACAGCCGCGTTCTACAAAGATGTGTTCGGGTTCGAGCAAACCGACTATCGGCGGGATGGCGATCATGTATCGCTGCACCTGACCGACGGCGTTATCGATTTGGCGTTGGTGACATTTGAATCAGAAAGCGATGGCAGCATGGGGGCGGCGGCCGGCGAGGGGCCGTGCATTCACCATTTCGGTATCGATGTGGAGGATACCACGGCTTATACCAAACGATTGGAAGATGCCGGCGCGACCATTCTGAGTGACCCGACGCGCCCCGATGCCACCACAATCAAGTTCACCGCGCCCGGTGGCGGCGGTATTGGCGAAATCGCGCCAATGAACTGGCACGAACGCGAACAAGGCGACGGGTAACAAAGACGGGTAACAAAGACGGGTAACAAAACAGCCTCCCAGGCCTGCTTGGGAAGCCGGCTATCGCCTGCCCAATAGTGTCGGACGGCCCTCTGCTTTATGCTCGGCGCAAATAAGCGAGCAACAGCGGGAGGACAGACTATGACCCAACAACGAAATGCACTTGTGACCGGCTCAACCCGGGGCATCGGCGCTGCCATGGCCGAAGCGTTGGCGGCGGATGGATGCAACGTCATGTTAAGCGGGTTTGGCGAGGCCGATGCGATTGAAGCCGAACGCAACCGGCTGGCAGATACCTACAAAGTGGAAGTCCTCTATAACGACGCAGATTTGTCCAACGAAGATGATGTGGACGCGCTAGCCGATGCCACGGTGAGCGCCTTCGGCGGCATCGATATTTTGGTCAACAATGCGGTCTTTCGCCATTTCCATATCATCGATGATTTTCCACGCGACGAATGGCGCCACGCGCTTGCGGTCAATGTCACTGCACCTTTCATTCTGACCCAGCGTGCGCTGCCCGGTATGAAGGCGCGCGACTGGGGCCGGATTGTGAATTTCTCATCCGTCATGGGCTTGGCCGGCCGAAGCGGCAGAGCGGACTACATCACCTCTAAACACGCCATGTTGGGTTTGACGCGCGCGACAGCGGCAGAAGTGGGCGAGATCGAGAACATTACCTGTAATGCGGTCTGTCCTGGTTCTGTACTCACGCCGAACACGGAAATAAAAATTGGCGAACTCGCCGAGCAACGCGGTATTTCCTTCGAAGACGCCAAAGTCGCCTATCTCGAAATTCGTGGGCAAAAGATCGACTACATAACGCCGGAGCGGGTGGCGAAGCTTATTATCTTTCTGTGCCAGGATAGTTCCATCGACATTACCGGTGCGACCATCCCAATCGATCAAGGTCGGTCCGCCACCTGGTTGGAGATGTAGGGCCCGAAACTTGGGTAAGACTGAAATGCTTGGGGGCCGTGTTAACCGAGCTTGTAGCAGGGGGCTCGATTGCCGAAACAGGGCGTAAAAGGAACCCGGCTTGCGCTGGCGGCAATCGCCCTGGGCACGTTGGTGGGGCCGCTCGATTCAGCGGTGAATATCTCCTTTCCGGATATCACCCGGAGTTTCGACATTCCGGTGCAATCGATCCGCTGGATCATCATTCCCTATGTCGCGACCTATGCAAGCTTGATGCTGGTCTTCGGGCGTTTGGGCGATTTATTCGGGCACATTCGTATTTTTCGATTAGGGCTTGTGGTTAGCATCATCGCCTACGGATTTTGCGGCTTGGCCGGGACGTTCGAATGGTTGATGGCGTTTCGGGTGCTGCAAGGGGTCGGGACCGCAATGGTGTTTAGTTGCGGCCCAGCGTTAGCGACCAGCCTATTTGATGAAACCGCACGCTCTCGTATTCTGGGTGGTTACGCCATGATTTACGGACTTGGGGTGGCGTTGGGGCCATCTCTCGGCGGCATAATGGTGGAACTTTGGGGATGGTCGTCTGTGTTCTTGTTCCGAGTGCCGCTGGCCGTCTTGGCGTTGCTTTTGATTTCACTTGGCCGGTTCCCGGCGCTGCCGCACGATGAAGGCGCATTTGAAACTGCTGTTGTACTGAGAATAGCTTTTTGTGCTGGGATGGCGCTGATCGGTATCGGTCAATTTCCGCACTTGCTGGATGAGCCGCTATGGGCTGCCGTGGTGGGCGTGGCGGTGATATCGGCGCTTTGGATCGGGGTCGCCTCGGCGCGGCGCAGCGGTATGTTTGGGCTGGCCGGAGATGCGGTGCGGAATCCGGATTTTATCATCGTTACCGGAACCGGTGCCGTGGTTAATTTCGCCGGCTTTTCGGTAATGCTGCTGGTGCCGTTCTTTTTGGCGCAGCCCAATGCACCGGCCCTAGGGGTAGGGGGCTTCATCTTGGCAACCGGTCCGCTTGGGATGATGATCGCCGCCCAATGGGGTGGTTTTTTGGTCGCGCGCTTCGGCGCTAACCGATTGGCCTTTCTGGGTGCGCTGCTGGTTGCGGGCGGGACGCTAGCGATTGGTTATTGGCCGTCGGAAATTTCCATCGGATTGATGGTCGTTTCGCTGTTGGTCTATGGCGTCGGGCTCGGCTTGTTTCAGGTCTCCAGTCTGGAATTGGTAAGTGCGGCATTACCCATATCGCAACGCGGCGTGGCGGGAAGCCTCGTCCTCGTTATGCGTACGGTCGGCGTCGTGTTGGCGGCAAGCCTGCTAATGCTTTTCTTCACCGCCAGTGTCGAGAGTGCGGCGGGTAGTAGCAATGCCTTTTTAAACGGCTTTCAAGAAACCTTCCGCATGGCCGCGATTGGGCTGTTCATATTCCTGGCCCTCACTTGGCTCCGCCCCCGGATTTGGTTGCAGTGACCCTAGGCAAAGCCACTCCTATTTCTAGGCTCACTTGCCATCCGGTCTCGTGGCGAGTGTGTTATTCGCCTAAAATAGCGGGGCACTGTTTACGGAAAAGGAAATACAATGCCCAGAATCCCCTATGTGGAACCGGTCTCGGAGCCGGAAGAATTACGACCGGTTTTCGATCAACTTCGAGAGACCCGAGGCCAGGTGCCGGGCATGTACCGGCTGTTGGCGCATCAGCCTGCCGTGCTGGCGGCCCACCGGGCGTATTTCCATGCCGCCCTCGATGCGGGCGTGTTGCCACGTCAATTTAAGGAAAAGATCGCGTTTAAGACGGCCAGATTGTGTGGCTCGGTCTATTCGTCGGCATCGCATCGTCGCTATGCGCTTGCCCACGGCGTTGACGAAGATGAAATCAACGCCATCGATAAGTCGGACTATTCCGGATTAGCGCCAAACGAGAAAGCTGCGTTGGAATTTGCCGAGGCGATGGTGCGCCATCAAGGGGCCGTCTCAGACGCGGTCTGCGAAAGCCTTCGGGCGCACTTTTCGGATGCGGAATTCGTCGAAATCACAGCCCTTGTGGGCATCATGCAATTGGCGAGCGTGTTCGGCGCCGTATTTGACCTGCAGCCGGATTAATAAGCCTTCAGGCTTTCACGCAGGCTTCGATGTAGGGGACGAAATGCGCGAATGGTGGTGTTACCGCGTCCGGGTTCTTGGCTCTATCGTCCCAGCGCCGCAATGCCACACCTTCTTTGGCATAGGGTTGCTCAATAAACGCCTGCGCCTCGTCGTCCATATGCACGCCACCTTGGCCCGCCAGACTGCGCGTTGAACCCGGTGAAATCTTTTTCTTGTAAGTGGGGTCTGTGGCGACCAAATATTTTTTCGCCGCCACATGCCATTTGATCGGCATGGTCACTTCGGGGCCGAAGTGTTTTTCGAGATAATGTCGGGCGACTTCCTCATGCTTTGCGTCGCCGCCTGCATCGGTCATCTCCCGATCCTTGGGGTTGATAATGCGGCCGATGTCATGGAGGAGGGCGGCCACAATCATCTCGGCAGACGCGCCTTCTTGCTCGGCAATCATAGCGGATTGTAGCCCATGGGCGGTTTGCGACGTCACACAGTCGCCTTCAAAAACCTCGAAGCCACGGGTCCCATATATTTCAGTTAATTCGTCGACAATAGACATATTCAAATCTCCCTATCGATTACGCCAAATATATACCGACTAAGCGCAAAAATCTAAAACTAAGGGTTACTGATATGAGCATTGTTGTGACGCCGGCCCCCCAATGGACCGCTGTGTGTCCTTCCCGTAAAACAATGGGAAACACGGCAAGCAACGGGAGGACTGAGGCATGACAGTATTTGTAATTGGCGGGACAGGGTTTATCGGCTCCCGGCTTACGCGGTCTCTGGTGAAGCGCGGCGAGAGTGTCGTTTGTTTCGATATTAAAACCGACACTGCGGACTATAGCGACCTTGGTGATCGGGCGGACCAAGTGCAGGTGGTAAAGGGCGATCTTACTCAATACGACGATGTCATGGCATGCATGGCGGACGCAGAACCGGATCGTGTCATCAACCTTTCTTATTTCCTCGGCAGCCATCACGCACCACACGTGGCGACCAAGTTGAACGTGGTGGGTATGGATAATTGCTTCGAGGCGGCCCGCCTGCTCGGCGTGAAGCGGGTGGTCTATGCCAGCTCGCTGGCGGTCTATGGCATGCAAAGCCATTACGGCGAACGACCAGTCACCGAAGAGGATCATTGTTACGGCCGCAAGCAGTACGCCATCCACAAAATTTTCAACGAATGGCAAGCCGAAGACTTTATGGATAAGTACGACATGTCGATCACTGGCGTGCGCCCGGCCAACATCACCGGGCCGGATAAGCTGCGGGGCTCGGTTGATCACGTGCAATGCCTAACCCGCCCGGCACGCGGCGAAGCGGTGCGGTTTGAATACGGCGACTTCATGCGCCTGCCGCTCCATGTGGACGATATCACCGAAGTCTTTGAGCGCGTGCTCATGGCCGATGACCCCAAACACCCGGTCTATAATTCAGGCGGCACCACCATCAGCATGAGCGATATTGCAGACATCGTGCGCAGCTATCTACCCGATGCTGACATCTCGTTTGATCACGAAACCGGCGGCCGTGAGCAATCAGGGCTTTTCTTGATGGATAACAGCAAGCTTGTGGATGAATTCGGCGTTCAATACCGCCCCTATGCGGAGCGCGTGTTGCAGATCATCAACGACGTGCGCCGCGACGAAGGACTGGAAAAGATCGCGGGATAACGCTTGGAATTGTATGAATCCTAAAACAAGAGATTTGGTAATTTTGGAAGAATACCTCGCCACCTAGATCGCTATAGAATTACCGTAGAAAACTGATCGAAAAAGGGGCTGTTCTGAAACCTACAAGGATAGTGAAAATTATTGCTTGGTTTGGAATTGGACTTTCTGGCCGCCACATTTTTTGTGCTGGTAGGCGAGAATAAGTTCATCACGCCGTTTTTGGTTTAAATCCAGTTTATTCTTCTCCGCATCATTGGTCTCGACCGCAATTAGCGGCAGAATAAACAAGCCTCCGAAGTATCCCGCCACTTGATTATTCTTTCGATTGGCGTGGATAGCCCGCTCTAGTTTTTTATCCTGCTCTGCCATGTCTCTCATTTTTTTAAATATCTGGGAGCAGTCCATATTTTGAATTTTGGGAGAAATTTGACTTACAAGCGCCGCCTTATCAGCATCGGTTACATCGGATAAATCCGGCGGCAATTCAGGCGATGATCGGGCGCAAGCGCTCACTAATCCAGCGGCGAGGAAAAGGAAAACGCGAAGTTTACTTTTTAAAAACAATCGCACGCCCTTTTCCATCAAGCGAACCCCAACTGACAATACTCACACTCACTGAACCGTAGCGAACCAAGATCACAGCATCGGCGCCAATGCTAGCAGCCTCCTCCTGAAGCTTTTTATTGACCGCTTCTTTGGTGGGGTCGGCATGGAAAATAGTTGTCTTGTTCACGGTTACATCGATATCACCTAAAACGGTATAGGGACGGTTCGTAATATCGTTGGTGCTCACAATCACATCTTTGGGTGACTTTTTAGGAGCTTCTTCCGCAGCTTCAGCTTTGGTTTGGCCATCCTTGAGATCCATGTTTGCGCTGGACCAAGTTTGGCAGCCGGAAACAAACAGCGCCGCTAACAAAACCGGAACGTAAATTTTATATCCCATTGCGTATCTCCAATTGAATTCTAACGAACGGAAACTGGTTCTTATGGAACTCTATTTTTGATTGAATATATTAGGCCGTGATTCTTGTGGAGGAATCCACCGAAAAAAATTGGTGATATGGCGATTATGCCAGGAGATAGCGGATTAAATTATACAGCGGCCGTTTCGAGGGACTGTTGGTGTTCCGTATATTTAGGGACCTTCGATGCGGGCAAACAAACATAGCCTTCGAATAGGCGGCGTTGGGTTCGATAAAATGTGACGGACTTCGCGAAAAATTCGCCGTCGTTGTTTTCCACGTCAGCGGCTAACACAAGTACGCCCGACGGCTGCACAATACGGATATCCGCCGACGGGTCGTTCGTCCGGCGCGCTACACGATTGACGACCGTACCTGTGATCCGCGATGCCACGGCTGTTGAAATAGAGCGCGTTCCCGGCAAAGCGCGGTGCACGTTGCCGGAAGAAAGGATACGGCAAACAAAATCGCCCGCATCGGCGGGGATGGTCTCTCCGGTGAGGATGGTGGATTCCTGTGCGGGCGCGACGATGCCAGGGGAGCAAGCTGTAGGTTTCGCCGCGATTTCTTCAACCGTATCGCCGAGCCCAGCCAGAACGCCCGCGTGACAGCGGATCGCTTCAAACTTCGCCATTACGTCGGGCATGGCATCGATCTCTTCGGGCAGTTCCGTGCCTTTGAGGCCGAGCACCACGGCATCGACAAAAACCGCCGGATTTGCCGCATCGACTATTGAGACTTCGATCTTTCCGATCCCGGGAACATCCATTGTATCGATCACATTTCCGGTCGGCAGCAATTTACCGGTGCCGGCCCCACCGGGGTCCATGAAGTCCAGGCGTACTTTGTTTCCCAAATCGGCAACGCCGGGCATTAGGTAATCGCCGTCAATCCCGGCGGCGCCTTCATCCATGTCGAATTGAGAGATGATAATTTTGTTGGTGTTGGTGTTATGGATGCGGACCTTTGCCGCGTCGCCATCAGCTTCCACGAAGCCCTCATCGACCGCAAACGGCCCCATGGCACCGGACATATTTCCGCAATTGCCGTTGAAGCTCACCGTGTCGTCGCGCACGGCGATTTGCGCAAAGGTATAATCGATATCCGCATCGTCGCGATCTGACGGGCCGACGACGCACACTTTAGAAAGCGACGAGATGCCGCCGCCCATGCCGTTTAGTTGCCGTCCGAACGGGTCGGGGCTTCCTTGCGCTGCGAGAAATATTTCGGGCCACAACGATTGGTTTTCGGGTAAGTCCTGTTGTTTAAAAACAATCGCATTCGACGTACCGCCCCGCATGAACACGGCTGGAATTTTGAACTGCTTCATGGCGCTTTGCTCCTTAGTTGGGTAGGGACGGGGAAGCCACTTTTGCGAATATTTCGCGGATGGCTTCGCGATCCTGGGTCTGCGCTAGGGCGGTCATCAAAAGGACGCGTGCTTTGATACCGCTTAAATGGCCAGCGGAAATGGCACCGCGCTCGATCATGCTTCTGAATGATCCGTCATGGCCTTTGGCAAAATAGGCCGATCCGCCGAGCATTCGGTGGCCGACCACAACGGGGATATTCGCCTTGAGTGCATCGCAAACCGCATGAAAGTAGGGGATGTTCACATTTCCCGCACCGATACCCTCTATCACCATGCCATCGACATTATCGGCGATGCAGGCGCGCACCAGCAGGTCGTTCGCGCCCTGGGCAAGAATGATGAGCTGGACGTTCTCCTTCATATGATTCACGTCGATATGTAGCCGTCGCTCCGGACGAGAGAAGTAGATAAGGCCTTCTTTTGAAATCGCCCCCAGGGGCCCGCCGTCTCGGGAAGCGTATGCGTTCACCAGATTCGCGTTCATCTTGATCGCGTTCCGGGCTGCGTGAATTTCCCCGTTAAAGCAAAGAAGGACACCGCGGTTCTGAGAGTGGCCGTGGACTGCGGTCATAACGCTGTAGAGAATATTTCGAGGGCCATCCGCATCGCGCTCCGACAGGTTCCGCATGGCGCCCGTCAGAACGACCGGTTTTTCCTGGTCTAAAGTCAAATCCAAGAAATAGGCAGTTTCCTCCATGGTCGCGGTCCCATGGGTGATGACCACACCGGCAACGCCGTCCTCGGCCACCAGCTTTCGGACCAGCTTGCCGAGTTCCACGACGGTGGGGATGTCCATAAGGTCGCTTGTAATGTTCGAGTGCTGTAGGCAACGAATTTCCGCAAAATCGGAAATCTCGGGGATCTTTGCGACCAAATCATCGGCGGTAGCCGGGTCTACAAGTTGGCCGTTCGATGGCACATAGTTCGATGCGATGGTGCCGCCCGTCGCAACCACGTAAATAATTGGTTTCGCCATATTCCGTTCCCCCAGTGATCAGTGCCAACGACTTGGTTCGCTTACATTGTAAGGGGATTGGCTGCTATGCGTCCATTGAGGGCGTCGCGGTAACGTTAGCCGTCCTTGACCATTGTCTCGCCGCGCATGATCAACCGCGCGGTACGCAGAATGCCGGCGCTTAGAACGTCGGTTTCGGCGCCGGTGCCTGAAGTCTCGAGCCTAACGTCGATATGGCCGCTGGGATGTTCAATCTGAACATCTCTGGGATTGTCGTTGCTCGGGTTGCAGAGTTCATGGGCTATTGTGCCTTCGACCACAGAGGCGGTCGCCAGACAGACCGCGCCAGTGACCGCATGGGCGGCATGAACTTTCCAGGGCGTCAGGTAGCGCGACGAAATATCACCGCCCTGTTGCGGCGGGGCGAGGAGGCCGAGTTTGGGGATTACCATGTCCGAAACGTCGCCCAGCCCCATACGCACACCAGCTTCACGGCGGATCGGCTCGACCATTTCAAACAACACCCGGTTTTCATTGATCTCGGTGCGACCTTCATAACCGGTCAATCCGAAATCCGACGCACGCAGGAACACCATCGGCATGGCGACATCGATACAGCTGACGTCCAAACCGTCGATGGTCTCGACCACCTTGCCTGTGGGCAGCAGTTTGCCGGTCTTGCTGCCGACAACGTTCGTGAAGTTTAGATATATGGGAGCGGCGGTGCCGGGAACGCCGTCAATGGACGTGACGCCTTCGTAATTTATTTCCCCGCCCGGCGTTTCAATAATCGCTTCGATATTGCTAGCCGTATTTACGTTGTAAATCATTACGCGGGTTTGGTTTTGATCGGCCTTGATCATGCCGCTCTCGATGGCGTAGGGCGCGACACCGGAGAGCATGTTGCCGCAAGACGGCGCAACATCGACGACGGCGCTATCGATCGAGACCTGCGCGAAGAGATAATCCACATCGATACCGGGGCGCTCCGACGGGGAAACAATAGCGACTTTGCTGGTCAGCGCGTCAGCGCCGCCCAGCCCGTCGATCTGGCGTATGTCTGGCGACCCCATCGCAGACAGCAACGTTCGGTCGCGCGCGCTTTCGTCTGCCGGGAGGTCGCGGGCATTGAAGTACGGCCCTTTCGATGTCCCGCCACGAAACAACATGCAGGGTATAAATTTAAAACTCATATCGGTTCTTTTTGCTGTCGCCGGTTAGGCTTTATGACTGTAGACATCATCATAGGGGAGTCAAAAAATTAACAATTGGGTAAATTTGCCAAAAGGTAAAATAAACATGCCTTGACGAACCGACGGGGCGAGGTGCAATTTTTGCCAATTGGTCTAACCACTCATTGCGCGGCGCATGCTTGTTACGATTGCAACCGTTCCAACGGCGACACTAAAAATCATCCCCGATGCGATTAAAGAATTTCGCGCGCGCGGTCATGCCGCGCGTATTCGGATCAGCGACCTATCCGCCAACGAAGTCTTAAAGGCAGTGGAAGCCGGCGAGGTTGATTTCGGCATTAACATCATCGGCGAAAACGATCCTGCTCTGGATTTCCAAACGCTCTGTGATGACGCGTTTATTCTGGTGATGCATCCCGACGACCCGCAGGCGGCATTCCAGGAAATTGCTTGGCAGGATATTGATCAAAGCCGGTTTGTCGCCGTCTGGCGGGGCAGTGGTAACCGCATATTGATCGAAAGCGGTCTCGCCCGTGCAAAACAGAAAATCGATTGGGCGTATGAAGTGCGCCATCTGTCGACCGCCCTGGCTCTTGCGGAGGCCGGTATCGGCATCACCGCGCTACCGCAATCAGCCATTGCCGATAAAAGCCACGCCGGCGTTGTGACCCGGCCGCTTATTAATCCCGTGATTTCCCGAAAAATGGGCACAATTCGCCGCGCCGATCACGAATTGAGCGCGGAGGCCAAAATATTCATAGGCATCGTGCACGAAAGTTCTTCATCGGCGATTTAAAAATCATTCATAACTCTATTGCCCGATGGCTGCGCAATAGCCCGCTGCATCCACGTTGCCGCCGGTGGCAATGACGGCAATGGTCTTACCAGTGAACTCGCGTCGCTGATGTAACGCCGCAGCAAGGCCAACCGCTGCCCCTGGCTCGATGACGGTCTTGTACTGGTCGAAGCCTAATTTCATTGCTGCGCGGACCTCGTCATCATTCACTGTCAACACGCCGGTCAATCGGTCGCGATTGATGGAAAATGTCAGTTCGCCAGGGATGTCGGTCATAATGGCATCGCAGATTGTGGATCGCCCTTTCGGATTGGGGAGACGTTTACCGGCTTCAAGCGAACGTCGCGTATCGTCGAAGGCTTCTGGCTCGACCGCAAAAATTTGAGTTTCCGGCGTCATTGCTTCGCACACCAAAGCGGTTGCCGCTGTTAAGCCACCCCCGCCGCAAGGTACCAGAACCACATCCAATGTTGCGCCCCGTTGCTCTGCCTGACGAACGAGTTCGAGTGCCACGGTTCCAGCACCGGCTAAAACGCGGGCATCTTCGTTCGGCGGCACCATAACGAAGCCGCGGTCCGCGCCTATGCGTTCGGCCACGTTTTCGCGGGTTTCCGTAGCGCGGTCATAGAGCACAATTTCCGCGCCAAGTTCGGCTGTGCGTTCCATTTTATTGCGAGGCGCATCGCTGGGCATGACGATGAGTGCTTGCGTCCCCATCATTTGCGCCGCGCAGGCGACGGCTTGCGCATGATTGCCGGACGAGTAGGCAATTACACCGCGTTTACGCTGGGTATCGGTGAGTTGGCGAATGCGATTGAACGCGCCACGAAACTTGAACGAGCCGGTTCTCTGCGCGGTTTCTGCCTTGATCAATAATCGAAGCTCAAGATCAGCGTTTACGTCTTTATTTTCCAGTAGCGGCGTTCGTTCGCTGTAATCTTCCAACGCGGCTGCGGCAGCGTGCACGTCGTCTATCGATGGCGCAAATATCCATTGATCAAGGGTGCTGTCCAAATCGGCTATCTCAGGCAACTTTTTCTTGCCGCGCCGATGCGTGGCTGTCGGCGATTTCGCACAAAAATTCGAATAGGGGTCCAAGTGCTTCCGGGTTCAGCGAATAGCATACGCGTGGGGGCTCCACTTGGCCGGTAATAATACCTGCGGTTTTCAAGATGCGCAGATGTTCCGAGGTCGTCGACTGGGCCAATCCAATTTGGTCGACGATATCGCACCCGATACAGCTTTGGCGTTCATGCAACATCCTGACGATGCCCAAACGGGCCGGATGGGCAAGGGCTTTGGCAAGAACCGTGAGCTCTTGATCATTGACAGATGTCATAAATACGCCTCATTATCGTCATTCGACGATAGACGATATATCAGTCAATGATCCGGACTTCAACGCTAGATGTAAGCATCCGTCTGCTTACGGGCTGGTTTAAATATTCAATTTGGTGAAATAAATGGATGGTGCTTAGTTTTGGCGATTAACGAGAAAGAACTTTACGAAAATATTGTCGGGCACATGCCGCCTGAAATTGCGGACCGCATTAGGGTGGGCCTAGAGGCTGACCCTAAGCTAACCGAGATGTTCGAAGATATTCGCCTCCACATCATGAAGCCGGACGCTCTAGACGAGAAAACCGTGCAGTTGTTGTTGTTCGGCATGATGTCCGCAAGGCTGATCAGCGATCCCATCCGGTACCATGCGGTTGCGGCGAAAATGGCCGGCGCCAGCAAAGAAGAACTCTATGCCGTTGCCGGCATAGCATTGTTGGCCGGCGGGATGCGGTCCTACAACGAAGCCGGGGCCGCGATTGCAAAAGCTTTTGACGATGAAGAAGACGAAACCTAAAGGAGACGCTATGCCCCGTCCTACTTACCCTTATCTGACTTTGGCCGAACGCCAGGCGAAGCCGCGCACGGTCGGGCGAACCTTGGTGCAGGATAAGGGCGCCAGTATTGCGGATATGGAAAACATTTTGTCGGTGACCGCACCGTTTATCGATTATTACAAACCCAGTTCGATTTATCACGGGATATACCCCGAGGAATTTACTTTCCAGAAAATTGAGATCTTAAAGGCGCACAATATTAAGCCGTTCATGGGCGGTAATGTTGCCGAGTTGGCCTATGCGCAAGGTACGATCGAAGAGCATCTCGCCTACACCAAGGACCATGGTTGGGAGGCGACGGAAATATCCGAGACCTATATCAAATTCCCCGAAGCGCTAAAAATTGATCTGATCGAACGGTGCGCTGACGACGGTCTTGAGGTGTTTTACGAGTGGGGCCTTAAGACCCCTAAGAAACCGCTCTTGCCGGAAGAAGCCGCCGAAGACATTCAGCGTTATCTCGATGCCGGCGTTTCCATCGCCATCCTAGAGGAAGGCGAAGTGGATATGCTTATCGGCAAAGACGGTGAGGGGGATCATCCCGACACGTTGAAGAAGCTGTTCGATTTGGTTGGCCCTGAGAACCTCATGGTAGAGACCACTGTGTTGAAACAAATCGGTTGGTTCATGCGCGAAATGGGCACGGTGATTAATCTTGGAAACTTAAATTATGACCAAGTCATCGACATTGAGCCGTTGCGCTATGGCATCGGCCGCGCCGTCGACTACGCGATTTATGATCCATATCTGAAGTAGCACCGGAGCGGTTTTGCCTGGTGGCGCAATCGGAAAGCCCGGGCACTCCCTAATTGGCCCATCAAACCACCGGCGGCGGGGCGCAAACCTGATCGTAGGCGTAGCGTGCTTTCAGCGTGCCGAAATGATCGAAGACATCAAGTGCGACCTCTAATGCTTCCGGTGTGATTTCGATATGCGGCGTCCAGCATCCAAGCTGTTGATAGGTCGCAATGCAATCGGTGAGCACGTCGATATCGATTTTCGGAAAAAAGGATTTTTCCGCCTCGGCGATCTCTTGTGCTGGTGTTTCGTTTAACCAAACCCGTGTTTTTTTGTAGGCGCGGGTGAAGGCCTTGGCAGTGTCGGTGGCGAGCCACTCTCGTGTTGCCGCCAGACTGGAAAAGGCGTTCGGGCCGATCTGTTCGCCTACTTGGGCGACGATATGCCCGACGCCGTCTTTTTCGAGTTGCTGCGGAAATGGCCCCTGCTGTTCGATATAGGCGCCTTGGCCGTCGCGAAATGCCTTGTCCATATCGGCTGCACCGCCGACGTTGATGACTTTGATTTTGGAAAAATCGATCCCCGCCTTGTGGCAGGCATACTGGAACATGGCCAGTGGCTGCCCGCCGCCGAACAAGACGACTTCGGCCCCTTCGAGCTTTGACCAGGAGAAATCGGGGTCTGGTTCGCGGGCGGTTAAAAAGAAACCGTCCATTTCATTGATTTGGGCGAAATGCATCGCCGTCGGGACTTCACCATTGTCGAGCGAGGTAAAGGCCTGGCTCGGGGCGGTTTGAATGACCTGCGCGGTGCCGTCTTCGAGCGCCTTGATGGCAGAGACGCCCGGTGTGGCGACCGACCAGGACGCATCGATGCCTTCTTCCTTGAGGAACCCGCCGGCCATGGTGGCGATTAGCGGCGTGTAGAATGCAGAGAAGAGAGTGAATTGTATTTCTATTTTTTCCATCAGTTACTCCAAATGGACGCTTGTTCTTGGGAAACCATCTCACGTGAGAATCTGTTTTCAGGAATATAGGCCACCATCAAGTCTCCGCCAGTCAAAAACACTTCATGCGAGCTTTCCAGTCGCCGATGCAGCCCCTCATATGGTATCGCTGAACGTAATGACGGCACCCGAAACGGAGTTTGCAAAATGACTGAGACCTACACACCGCCGAAAGTTTGGAAATGGGAAGGCCAGAAGCAGGGGCGGTTTACCAGTACCAACCGCCCAATTGCCGGCGCCACCCATGAGAAGGAATTACCCGTGGGTAAGCACCCGTTACAGCTCTATTCGCTAGGTACGCCGAACGGCGTGAAGGTAACGGTGCTGCTCGAGGAATTGCTGGCGCTGGGTCATACGGGCGCGGAGTACGATGCTTGGTTGATCCGTATCGGCGACGGCGATCAATTCGGCAGCGGCTTTGTCGATGTGAATCCCAACTCCAAGATCCCCGCATTGATGGATCACAGCACCAATCCGCCAACCCGAATTTTTGAGTCCGGCGCGATGTTGCTGTATCTGGCTGAGAAATTCGGTGAATTCCTGCCGAGCGATCCGGCGGGACGAACCGAATGTCTGAACTGGCTGTTCTGGCAGATGGGCAGCGCACCTTATCTCGGTGGCGGCTTTGGGCATTTCTACGCTTATGCGGAGGAGAAGTATAAATACCCCATCGACCGCTTCACCATGGAAGCCAAGCGTCAGCTCGATGTGCTGGACCAGCGGCTGGCAGACAACCGCTATATGTGCGGCGACGAGTATACCATCGCTGATATGGCGATCTGGCCCTGGTATGGCGGTGTGGTCATCCTCGGCCAATACGAGGCGGCGGAATTCATCGACGCAGCGTCCTACACAAACGTGGTGCGTTGGGCAGACGAAATCCACGCCCGAGAGGCGGTCAAACGCGGGCGCATGGTCAACCGACTTCGCGGCGAACCCCATGAACAACTCCGTGAGCGCCATGATGCAGGAGATTTTGAGACTAAGACGCAGGATAAAGTCGAGGCGGCGGACTGAGCACCGGGCCGATGCAGCGCTTCGGATACGTTCTATGTGTCGTCCTATCCCTGGCGGGGATTCCATTCGCGGCCCTTGCGGATGACAAGGGCGGTGCAATAGGCGAGAGCGTTAAAGCGCTTCCCTTGTTCGATGCCCATGTTCACTACAATGAGGAAGCGTGGGGACCTTATCCACCTGCCACGGTTTTGGAATTGATGGATGCGTCCGGCGTTGCCATGGCGCTGGTATCGTCAACGCCTGATCAAGGCACCATTAAGCTGTTCGATTTTGCGCCGAGCAGAATTGTGCCGGAACTTAGGCCCTATCACGGCGGGGCGGGTCAGACAGACTGGACGCAGTTTCCGGGCATGTTCGACTATTTAATGAAGCGTCTAGAGGCTTACCCGCATCAAGGCATCGGTGAATTCCACCTGCACCAGGTTGATCCTAAGGATGAGGCGTTGCTGCGCAGAATCGCCCAGGTCGCCAAGTCGAAAAACAAACCCCTTCATGTGCACTCGGGCAAAGACCCGGTGGATTTTCTTTTTTCCCTGGAGCCAGCGCTCAATATTATTTGGGCCCATGCAGGGATGTCCGAACCGCCGGAGATCATCGAGGCCATGATGGCGCGGTATAAAACCCTCTATGCGGACACCTCATACCGCGAAAATGACATCCTGACCGATGACGATAAAATCGACCCGGCCTGGCGCCGGGTTCTTGAGCGCTTCCCCGACCGCTTCATGGTCGGCACCGACACCTGGGAAAACGACCAATGGAACGACTACGCGGGATTGGTCAAACTCAACAGGCAATGGCTAAGCCGATTTCCTCGACATATCGCCGAGAAAATCGCCTACCAAAATGGCGAACGTCTGTTTGGCCGGAAGGCCGGACGGCATCTGTTGGGCAAGCGTTAGATTGTGTCTAAGGAAGCATGTGCCGTCGCGCTCAGTGATGGTCATTGCTCTGTCGAATGTCGAAGCGAAATGGTTCTAGGTAAATAGACTAAAATAGATCATCTTGAATTCCATGGTGGATTCACACCTCTCAAAGACACGTTCATTAGACGAGCTGGACGTACTTATCGAGAAGGATCGTCTGGCGGCTGCCTCTGGCGCGAAGACGCTATTCAATCAAGCGATCGCAGCGGCCATCAACAACGTTAGTCAGATCAATCAAATCGCTAATGCTCGGATTCAAGCCAACGCCCATGCGGCCGCCGCGCGGATTTCATCGGGGGTGGAAGTATATGCCGTTGAGTTAATTGAACACGCTCGCGCGGCCATCGAAACGATCAAAACTCAACTTCTGCACCCCCCGAAAGGGGCAGATGCGGTAAGGGCCATAGTGGTAGAGGTGGGGCAGGCCGCGGAAACACAGATTAGCGAGAGTGCGACCATCGCCATCAACGCGATAAACCAACAAGCGGAAGCCTCCATCCACAGTATCTCTGACGGGGCAAAAGAGTCTATTCAACAAATTCGTCAACTTGCCACGGATGTTGGCACGGAAGTGCAGGGGAAGGCAGCGGTAGCGGCTGTGAAACTTGCCGCCGATATGGCCAGTGAGAGGAAACCGGAATCCGTCGTGAAAGAGGCCGGGTTAGCATCGCAAAAGATTCTTCTGGATACGCATGCGACCACGGTGAATCTCGCTGAAAAAGCCGCTGCGGCAATCGCAGAAATTAACAGAATGACAGCGAGCTCGATTAAAAATATGGGCGCGCTCGTCCAAAAAGCAGAGGCCCGCATTCTGAGTGTCCGCGACTTTGCACTAACCCATATTCAAGAGTTTCTTGGGAAGAATTTATAATATTAAGGCAATTTGTCCTTTCATTTCCCAACAGGCGAGCTTGTGGCGCAGTAGCGCTGGGGATGGATTTGTCCACGCGATCGATGATGAGATTTTTCATTTACCCACTGCTGAACCATCCGTTGAGTTCCGCTAGGCGCTGATTGCTTCTGCGTCTGTCCGAAAACGTTGGTTCACGAAACTATCCGGTTTGAACGCCAGCCTTTCATTCGCCAAGGATAATGCGACGCTCCGCTCGCCCGCTCGAACGGCAGCGGCCGTCAGAGTCCATTCAATCAGATCACGCTGGGCGACGCTTCCCCCCATGCGCGACAGGTTAGCCCGCACCGGTAACAGCAGGTCGACGGCATCCCCGTAGGCACCGTCGACAAATCGCGCCATCGCCTCGGCAATGGGTACGGCGACTTCGCCATAGGCCGGGGCAATTTCACTGCCATCGTTCGTGGCTGCGCGCATTCCGGTCAGAAGCGTTTCAAATGCGGGCCGGTCGCCGGTGCGCAAGGCGGCCATAACCGCATGGATCTCTCCGAATGGATTGCATACGTCGCGGGATTGTTTCTGAAACAGCGCGTGTTGATTTGCCCATCGGTCGCCCGCATCGCACCCGAGCGTTTCCAAGCGCCAAAGCAGTGCCGTTAAATTACAGAGCTGGAAGCCGACCGGTCGCGCCAAGGGGACGACTTTTTCATCATAGATTGTAAGTGCCTCATCGCATTGGCCCAGATCGATATGAAACAGTGCCTTGTGCCACCAGATGTGGGCGCAGTTGTTGTTTTTGGGGCTCGACCAGAACTGAAACCGGCTATCCATCCAATCCATACCGTCGGTCGGTCGGCCCGTCATTTCGAGCACGTGGGAAACGGTATGATGGGGCCAATAGCCGTAAGGTTCCAAGTCTGCGGCTTCTCGTGACACGTCTTCGGCGCGCGCGTAATCACCGGATTCTTCGAGCCCAAAGCCGAAAAAGGACAATACTATTCCGTAGTTCGGTTGCTCTTTCGACCAAAAGGGAAGGGCGCGGGCCGCACGCGCAGCGCTCCGATGGAAGCGGCCTAAATAGCTGTCCAGGCGCATTGCACATTGGTGCGCTGCGAGGTCGTGGGGATAGCACATGAGAAGGCGGTCAAGGACCACGACTGCGGACGGCCAACGGCGCTCAGAGGCGAGCCGGAGGGCTTCGAGATGACCTTTTTCACGGTCGTTCCAACCATCGGCGGCGATTTCGGCCAATTGCGGCCCGACCTCAGCGATGATGGCGGAATTATTGGACAGTAGACGAAGCCACAGCTGAAGCAGCCTCGCCATTGGGCAGCCCGGCGCATGTTCAAGGGCTGCCGTCAGGTGCGCATTCGCATCCCCATAGCCAAGTGTGAAAGCGCGCACAGCCTCATCGATCTGAGCCGCCGCTTCGGCGTTCGCGTGTGATAGGTCGCATCCTTGTGAATCTTTAGCCATACGCTCTTCCCTGAAAAGCGGCCATAATCAAGTGGACATGATAAGAAGGCAAGAGGGAGAGCGACAAGTTCGCGGGTACGCTGCTTGTCCTCGATCCGCACAATCCGTTGGATAGTTTGGTCTATCGCATCCGGGTTGTGTATAGGCGCTGTAAGGTTCTGGAACCTCTGGGTGACCTACTCAGGCGAGCAGGTCTTCATCCACTGCCGATACATGGGCGCTGACCACCTTCCAACCCACATCGGGGAATTTCACCCAGGTTTGGCTTTGCCGGCCGACTTGATTTTTGCCGCGTACTTTGAAGACTAAATTGACGGTCGCCAAGTCTTCGCCCAGGGTCAGGATATCCAGGCGGATACGCTTTTCCTTGGTGCCGGGGCCGGGCGGTTTTGCGACGCGGTGCGCATGGATTTCATCGAAGCCGTAGCCGTGCTCGCCGAGCGCGAGACGCACGGTGAGCGGGTTGTCCCAGAAGGTGGCGTCCAACACCGCCACATCCTTGTCGATCAAGGCTTGTTCGTAAGCTTCGAACTTTTGCCGGACCGCCTCAACCACCTCTGGAATGTTTGGTGTGGTATCGCGTGCCACGTTAAGCTTTCCGTTGGCCTTCGGCCAATTGCAGCCAGAGCCCTTGCGTTTGATCGCGTTCGATATTGATTGTGTGATAACCGAGTGGGCTGTTGGTGATCCCGGAATCGTTTCTAAGCGCGTTACCTTTGTCCTTGAGCTCTTGGGCGACCTTATTGAGATCGTCCACCGCCCAAGCCACATGATAAACGCCCGCACCTTGTTCTTTCAGGAACTTTCCCTGACCGGAGTTAGGGTCGCGCGGTTGCGACAGCTGGATATTCGTTTCGCCCACTTTGTAAAGCGCTTCGCGCACTTTGCCTTCGCCGTGATCGACGATTTCATAGGGTGTTAGTTCCAAATTCTTTTCGAAATAGTCCATCATCCCGTCGAGATCGGGCACGACGTAATGAATGTGGTGAACATAATTTAGCATGAGAGCCTCCCGGTTGGTTTCCCCCAGTCTAAACGGGACGGGGGAAGAACGCTATTGAGCGCCGGGCTTCCTGGCCACGATGAATGCAGCCTTGCCCTTGGCCGGTTGCCATTGATGGTCAATTTCGAATCCGCCATCGGTGAAGCTGTCCGCCAATTCTTGCGCGCTAAAGACTTGTATCAGCGGCAGAAGCCCAAAGAATTTCCCGATGGGGCCGACATATTTGAAGAACTTCATCGTCTCGCCAAGACATACGGTGCTGGTGACAAACAGGCCGCCTGGTTTGAGCAGGTGGTGCACTTTTGCAATGGCGGCTTCTTTGTCTTCTAGCAGATGTAAAATGCTGAGCCCGAGGACCATGTGGAAGCTTTCCTCCGGTGCGTCGAAGTCTTCGATCGTGGCGATTTGGTAGGTAATATTTTCGATCTTTTCCGCCGCTGTTTTGCGTTCAGCAATTTCGAGCATCTTGGGTGAAATATCGATGGCGTGGATATGGCTTACATGCGGTGCATGAAGGATGGCAGTCGAGCCGGTGCCACAGCCAAATTCCAACAGCTTCATATCCGGCTTTAGATAGCCCCGTGTGATCTGCAGTTTCTTCTGATAAGCGGCTTCATCGCCGACAGGGCGTTTTGCATAACCTTCCGCATGGCGATCCCAGAACTTACTTGGATGTTTCATTCTATTCCGCTTCCAGGACGATTTTCAGGGGAATGGCGGAATGGTGATAGCCGTCCTGTCTACCGTCGGCGCGGCCGCTATCATAGGCAGCGATCATCCAATGGGGCAGGGCGGGGCCGTCTTTGCAGGCAAGCCAGAGCCGCAAAAGATGCCGCCGTTCGTCGAAATCATCATAATCTTCGAAGGCACGGCGGCTGTGCATTATCGTGTGATTGCACAGGAACTGGATGTCGCCGGGCCGAAACTGCATGTCGAGAAAAAAGGCCGGGTCGTCTGCGATACTATCCACCAGTGCCATGGCTTCCTTCTGCGCGTCGGTGAAAAGACGGACCCCCGGCAAGGCTTGCGCTTTGTAGATGTGCCCCCGCACATAGTGGGCAATCATGCGGTCGTTCTCCGGCATAAACAGCGGCACGTCGACCAAACGGCTCTTATCGTCCCGATTTTTGCCCACGAAAGAACGCTGCAAAGGCTCCATTAGCACCGCGGCCAAATCCGGTCGGCGACGCGCAACCTCGTTGTAGATGGAGGTGGAGGAAACAATGAGAGAGTCGCCTCCTGATTTCCCCGGTTTCCGGCAAAACAGGCCGACGATATCTGCCGTATCCGTGTGGAACGGTAGGCGATCTGTCCTTTCGTAGCCGCGTGTCTTCGATTTGCTCAAGCCGAGTTGGAGGTTTTTCACATGGCCCAGCGCATGGCCTTTGGCGTTTTGCGAAATGGGCAGGCCCATATGCACCCCCAGGCCCCAATAGACGCGGGCGGTTTTATCTATGGACCATTCGTCGACGGGCAAACCGCGCAACAGGGAAAAGCCGCGTCCATGCAGAATGTCCGATTTTATTTTGGTGAGTGTCGCGTGGATCGACGGCAATGGAAAATCATCTGCCGTGATAGTGAGGATGTCTTGATCCGCGACCGCATCTACCGCCGCTTCGATTTCGGCGATCTCATCAGGCGTCCAGTGATGCAACCATTCGCCGGGACGGCTGGCCATGTCCGGGCCAAGCCAGGCTTGCGGGCCGGTGTAGGCCGTCGGAATTTTGGAGGTATCGACCATCAAACGGTGCCTTGCCGGAACGCTTCATAAAGTGGTGTGGTTTCGTTCATTTGATCCAACGAATTGACCGCATCGATGACCGCACCCGCCTGCCCCACATCGCCATAAACCGCATAGAGACGCCGAAATTTGTCGGTCACTTCGTCCACACTCATTGGGCTCTTCGCATGGCCTTTCGGGTAAGGCAATTCGTGCATATGTTCGCTGCCGTCTTTCAAGGTGACCGTCATGCGGCAGGGCACCTGGTCGGGATGGGCTTCGGTGAGGGCCGGATCTTCGGCAACGGTAATACGCGGCATCAACGCGTTGATGTCCGGCGATTGGAGCGCCTCATCGGTGAAAGCGGCTTCGCCGACATCGCCGTGTAAAAAGGCGGTGCCGATTACATAGGGCATGCTGTGGTCCGCCGTCTCGCGGGTTTTAGGTGTCCAGCGGTTGGGATTGCTGCCCATCATGGTGAAGGCTTTCAGGTACGTATCTATATGAATCTTTTCGATGGCGTCGACGGCGAACCGGTCGCGCATACCAAGGGCCGTCCAAACCGCCGTCTGACCCTGATAGCAAATGGGAAAGGCCTTCAAATTGGTGATGGCGATGCGATAGGGCGCTTCGCCGGGCACGAGAGGCCATTGGAACTCGCCGATTACGTCCCAGAGGCCGTACTTTCCTTCCACCGGTTTTTCAGGGCCGGTAAAACCATCCTTGGCCAGCAAGGCGGCGAAAAGGCCGTTGCGCGCTGCATTGGCCCCAGCACAGCCTTTCCAGGCGGAAAGTTCTCCTTCGCGGGTTTGGAATGTGGCCATGTTCGGCACCAATGCCAATGCAATGGCGTGGGTGAGTTGTTCCTGGTCGAGGCCCAGTAGCTTTCCGGCGGAAAGGGTGGAGCCGACAATGCCGTAGATCGGTTGGTCCCACCCTTGGGTGTTTATTTCGACGGCTTCGGTGAAGCTGCAATACACCTCGTAACCGAGCGCAATGGCGGCAATCAATTCCTTGCCCGTGGCGCCGGCAATTTCGGCGGCGGCGAAGCTGGCCCCCATAAGATCGCTCGGATGGCCGCCACTTTTGACGCGGTAGGCATCGCTCAAGTCCAGGACGCGCAACATGACGGAATTGGCAAAGGCCGCCATTTCGGGCGCTGTCTTGATCCCGGTTGCGAAGATGGTCGCGGGCGTCTCCATGGAATAACGTGCGGCTAGCCGGCACGCGGCTTTGGAAACGGGATGATCGGCGGCACCCGCTATACAGCCGAGCGTATCGAGGATGCGAAGCTTAGCGTCAGCCACCACATCATCGGCCATCTCGTCGTAGCTGACGGAGAGCGCGTAATCAGCAAGCCTTTCGGTGGTGGCGTCCATTGCGGTTAGGCCATGCCAAGCTCTTCGGCAATACCGAATTCTACCGCTAATTTGGTGAGTTTCTCCCAAGTGGCATCTTCCACGAAAATACCTTCTTTAAGTTGCCGCTGAGTCTTGATGTGCTCCGGTTCACCGGGATAGTACACGCGCTCGAAGCCAGGCCGTGGTGGCGTCGAGGTGAGGTACTCCGCGAATTCGGTGACCTCTTTCTTGTAGGTTTCGAGATCGCGGAACGCATCCACGTTGAAACACGAGATAAAGACGCCGTCATTGGAACGGCCCGTGGGCTCTATTCCGAAGCCGAGGCCGGGGAGAACACCGGATAAAAGCTCAACCATGGCGGCCAGCGCAAAGCCCTTGTAGCCTTCTGTGCCGCCCATGGGCAAAATCGCACCGCCGGCTTTCAGGGATTTGGGATCGGTGGTTGGATTGCCATCGCGGTCGATGAGCCAGCCTTCGGGCACCTGTTCGCCCCGGCTGATGGCTATCTCTAACTTTCCGCCGGCACCCGCACTCGTCGCAAAGTCAAAGAAGAACGGACCGTCCAAGTTCGATGGCATAGCGATGCACATTGGGTTGGTGCCGACGCGCGGCTCACGGCCACCGAAAGGGGCTACCTTCTTATTGCTGCGCCCGGAGTCTGCGGTCATCATGCAGATCATGCCTTGTTTGGCGGCAACCAGAGGATAGTCGGTGAGGCGGCCCACATGGCTTTGCTGGTAGACCGTTGTTGCGGCGACGCCGAATTTCTTGGCTTTCTCGATGGTGAGGTCCATGGCGAATTCGGTCGACATATAGCCGAAGCCCCAATTGCCGTTGATGTGGGTGGTCCCGCCCATTTCCTTTTCGATTTCGATGGGCGCGCCGGGGATAATATGACCGTCCTTTATACGCTGGATGTAAGAAGAGCATCGAATGATGCCGTGAGAATCGTGGCCCGCCAAATTGGAATCGACCAAGTGCCGTGCAATGACCGTGGCTTCCTCATCGCTGGCGCCTGCGCCCACGAAAAGTGCTTTTGCGATGACGAGTAATCGGTCGGCTGATTCAGTCGGCATGGGATATCCCCCAATTGTTTAAGAGTTCTCGTTCCGCATCGCCTTGGCGCACGGGTACAGTCCATTTAAACCGGTATTGGAGATGAAACCAAGACGGGGCGGCGTGTTCCCATCAGTAAGGCACTGTTCCAATGATTACGGTGCGCTGCAGGACGCGCCTTTCATTGGCCATGTCATAGTCGAAACTACCGTGATGCATGAGCGAGCGGTTGTCCCACATGACAAAATCGCCTTTCCGCCAAGTATGGTCATAGCGGAAGCGCTGTTGTGTGCCGTGGTCCAGTAGCTGGGTCACATAGCGGGAACTCTCCACCGGCGAAAGGCCGTGAATGAAATCGATGTGAGTGCCGATATAAAGCGCCTTGCTGCCCGTGTCGGGATGGGTCCGCACCATTGGGTGGGTGACAGGGGGACGTTCTTTTTTCTGTTCTTCGGTCGCCGGTGTTTCGCCAACATTGCGACGGTTTGCTTCCCAGCTGTGTTGTACTTTCATGGCGCCCAGCCGTTCTTTCAAATCGTCGGACAAGACCTCATAGGCGCATTTCATATTGGAGAATTCGGTCTTGCCGCCAGTCGTGGGCACTTCGACCCCATGGAGCATGGTGATGGCGGACGGCACGTCATGATAGGACTTGTCCGTGTGCCAAAAATAGGGGCCGCGGTTGACGTTTTTCGGCACCAGCTTGCCGTCCGTATCCACGTTGGAAATGTCGTTGATGACGGGATAGCGCTCACCATTGCGATAGCGCCCCACATGCCATTCCAACTCGCCGTAGTTTTCGGCAAACGCGCCTTGTTGATCGCGGCTCAGCGATTGGTCACGGAACACCAACACATGATGGGCGAGGAGCGCGTTATAGATCGCGTCTTTCATATCCGTATCGATAGGTTTCGAAAGGTCGACGCCAGTGATTTCGGCGCCGAGTACGGGGCTGACTGATGAAATTTCAAACGGATAGGTTTTGGGTGGTTCCCAAGGCTTCGACTGGTCCGCACTCACGTCGGTCTGTGCAATCTGCATCGCTAATCCCCAAATCCGATGTTTTTGTAGGCGTTACTGTTTATAGGACTGAGATTAATAAAATCGCTAAAGCCGGGGAAGGGTAAAGCTGCAATAACCTATCAATTATGTTCGCGTCTTTTACCGGGCGTCCTGGCGACCCGGAAGCCGATGTCGGTATAGCGTTCTTTCGTGGAATTGCGATAGCGATAGGCGGACCGCCCTGCGCCGGCCATCATGATCCAAGACCCGCCGCGGGCGATGTTGGCGCTCTTTTTATCGCTTCGTGCGAGCCACTCGGAGACATTTCCCAACATATCGTGTAACCCGAATCCGTTGGTTTTGAATCGGCCAATGGGGGCCGTATGAATGTAACGGTCCTCGCAGGTACTGATTTGCGCTTTCGGATATTTCTGCTTCAACGTCATATCTGCCGCGTTGGCGTACTTGCAGCGCTCATCGTGTTTTTTGAAGCGCTTGGAAAAGGGAAACGACCCCTCTTTGCCGATAGCTGCATAGTGCCATTCGGCTTCCGTCGGCAGACGGTACTTTTCGCCGGTGACGCCGCTTAGCCATTTTACGTACGCGTTCGCATCACCATGGGAAACGCAAACCACCGGTTCATCGCTCGTTTGCTTAAAACCGGGATTGGTCCAGTTCCGGACCGAATTATTTTCCCAACGTCGGCCCTTTTTATGGAGGCAAGACCCAGTTTTGTAGCCTGTTGCGGCGATAAAAGCGGCATATTGCCCGCGTGTAACTTCAAACTTGCTGATGGCGTAGCGCTGCTTAACAACAATCCGTTGGCGTTTCTTTTTGCTTTTGGGCTCGTCGGCGCTGACGGCGCCCGGTGCAATGCTCACCATTTGAGGGCATTCGTGACAGTCGCGGAAGGTTTGGCCGCCGGCAGGGAAAGTTAAAATAGCGCCGACGGAAGCTGGTATCAGCGCCCAAAACCGCGTGTTCATCGTCCTGCCCTCCCATGCCCATAATTCTTATTAGGCGGATGGATTATACGGCAAATATGGTAACCAAACCATTAACGAAATTCGCAGGATGTCCGCGGGCCTTGACCCGGGTGCGTAAGTCCAAAACAATGGTTCAACAGCCAAATTTACGCACGAAAGTGAGATTGAGATGGGCGTGCTCGCACATGGATCTGCCGCGTATTCGAACCAATCGATGAAGATCACCAAGATGAAAGAACATATCGGGGCTGAGGTCACCGGTATTGATCTGCGTGAACCCATCGATGCGGAAACCCATCAACGCATGAATGATGCGCTGGTCGAGCATGTGGCGCTGGTCATCCGCGACCAGGATTTAGAACCGGCGGACTTTCAAAACGCGATCAGCCGCTTCGGCGAAATCATGGAGGGCAATAACAGCCTCTATGAACTCGTGGAGGGGTTCCCGTTGATGTTTCTTTTGTCGAACCGGCTCAAGGATAGTAAGGGGAACCCGGCGAAGGTTGAAAAAAATGCGAACTGGCATACCGATAACACCAACCATGAATGCCCGCCGAAATATACGACACTCTATGCTGTGGAACTGCCTGATTCGGGCACCATCACATCGGTGGTGAATATGCGCGCGGCCTATGAAGCCCTCTCGCCGGAATGGACGGAACGGATCGATCCACTGCAAACTGCCAACACGCTTATCAGCCGCGCCAATTGGGAAACCGGTAACCCGGACATCGTTAAGAAACAAAAAGAGACGACCAAGCCTGCGATGATGCACCCGTTGGTGCGCACCCATCCGGAAAACGGAAAAAAGGCGATCTGGTTTCACAAGAGCAAGACCGACACGGTTACCGGCATGGACCCTTATGAGACCCAAGATTTTTTGGCCGAGTTACTGGCGAATTCACTGCAAGACGAATTCATTTATGTCCACGAGTGGAAACTCGGTGATTTGCTGATAGTCGATAATCGAGCCGCCCTACATCGCGCGGACGTTAATTACGATCACAGCCAGCACCGCATGCTCTATCGACTGATGGTTAAAGGCGACCGCCCGGTCTAGGGTTTAACCGTCTAACCATTGTTGGCTTTCAATCGCCATGAAGACGGCATGGGGCTTGACCCTGCGCGGTAACTCTAAAACAATAGGGCTACAGCTAAATTCACACGCGAAAGTGAGATTGTTATGAGCGCGCTCGCACATGAATCTGCCCAATATTCGAACCAATCGATGAAGATTACCAAGCTCAAGGAACATATCGGGGCGGAGATTACCGGTATCGATTTACGCGAGCCCATAGATGCGGAGACCCATCAGCGGATTAATGATGCGTTGGTTGAGCATGTGGCGCTGGTCATTCGCGATCAAGATTTAGAACCGGCGGACTTTCAAAACGCGATTAGCCGCTTCGGCGAAATCATGCCGGATAATAACAGCCTCTATCTCGTCGATGGGTTCCCGTTGATGCTTCTTTTGTCGAACCGGCTGAAAGACACGAAGGGCGGCCCGGCGAAGGTGGAGAAAAATACGAACTGGCATACCGATCACACCAATCATGAATGCCCGCCGAAATACACAACCCTCTATGCGGTGGAATTACCCGATAAGGGGGGCATCACGAACGTGGTGAATATGCGCGCGGCCTATGATGCCCTGTCACCGGAATGGAAGGAGCGGATCGATCCGCTGCAAACGGCCAACACACTTATCAGTCGGGCCAATTGGGAAACCGGTAATCCGGATATTGTTAAGGAACAAAGAGAAACCACTAAGCCGCCAATGATGCACCCGCTGGTACGGACCCATCCGGAGAACGGCAGAAAATCAATCTGGTTCCACAAGGGTAAGACAGACACGGTTACCGGTATGGACCCTTATGAAACTCAGGATTTCTTGGGCGAGTTGTTGGCAAATTCTCTCAAGGACGAATTTATTTACGCCCATGAATGGAAGCTCGGTGATTTGCTAATGGTCGATAACAGGAGTGCCTTGCATCGCGCCGGCACTGATTACGATCATAGCCAGCATCGCATGCTCTATCGACTGATGGTCAAAGGCGACCGCCCCGTTTAGGAGGGCGCACATTGCAGCACTTCCTCGTCGCCGGCTTGCTGCGCCGTAGGGATTGAAACCCATGCCAAAGCTGAATCACATCGCCAGTATTGCGCAAGACCCCCATACGGTCGCGAAATTCTACGCAACGATTTTTCATATGAGTTACGACCACAAGGCATCGCGTCATGGTTATTCTGCCACTGCACGCGAAGGATATGTGGGCCTTAATTTCAATCCCATTATGCCCGGTCGCCCCGGTCCTATGGGCCTCGATCATTTCGGTATTGAAGTGGAGGATATTGAAGAATCCTTCGAAATGGCGCGGCAGAAATATTCAGACAGTGTTGAATGGGTGTCGCGTGCTGGAACGCGGCCCTACGCCCAGGTGGGGATCAACGATCCAGACGGCCAGGTGGTCGATATCAATCAGAAAGATTTGAGCGCTGAAATCAGCAAGGTGAAAACTCAAGGTCTCTATCTGGAAGAGGACCACGAGCAGGATCGCCATATTGAATTTATAGCGCTCAAGACGCCGAACCCGGAACGATGTGCGGAATTTTATCACGACGTGTTCCAAATGACGCCGCTCAATCGCAAAGAAGGCGACGATACCCATGCGCTCACGGACGGACGCATGGTGTTGAAACTCATTCCCTGGTCGATCAAGGATTACGACGGAATGGGCGCGAACCGTCCCATGCTCGATCATGTGGGCTTCAAGGTCGAAGAAGCGGACCGCGTGCACCAGGAAATACTCGATTACAATGGCGCCTTTCCGCCGAGCGCTGCCCCGTGCTGGCTGCTCGATGGTCGTGATGTGGATATAAAACGAGCCGAGCAGCTGAAACGCGCTGCCCCCGATAGCAAATATCAATATTGCGATCTCAACGGCATGTGCTTTGTCGTTAGTGAATAGTTGGGACGAATGCCCCGAAGGGAATACTAGGATTAAGAATGGCGGCCAGAATCAATCATATTGCGACTAATTCCGGCAATCCCCGAGCGGTCGGCACGATGTACGAAACCATTTTTGGTATGTGGTTCGATGAAGAGCTGAATAACCCAGCCAGTGGCCAGGTTCTGCACGACGGAAACATCGCCCTTAATTTACAAGCCCGCGCACCGGGGCATCGAGGCGGGCTCGATCATTTCGGTATTGCCGTCGACAATATGGATGCGGTGTTCGACAAGCTGAAATCCGATTATCCGCATATTGAATGGGTGGATCGTCCGAAGAACTGTCCGTTCTCGGGTTATTTTAGCCATGATCCGGCGGGGAGTATTTTTGCATTATCGAAAGCGTCAGATGATAAAACCGGCCAAGAGCGGCAGGTTCCGATCAATTTTTTGCGCTGGAAGGATGCGGACTCATCGGGACGATATTTGCACCATTACGCCATTCGCACGAAACGGATAGAAGAATGCGCCGATTTTTATGAAGATGTGTTCAGCTTCACTCACGCGACAGGCGAAGGGGATGACCCCAATCATTACCTGTCGGATGGTCGCGTTACCTTAATGCTAATTCCCTGGCATATAGCCGATTATGAGGGGATCAGCGTTACGGGGCGAGGGCCGGATCATATTGGCTTCAAAGTTGAGGACGCTGATAGGCTTATTACTGAAATTCGCGACAGCTTTAGCCGCTATGCCCCGGGGCAAGCACCCATGTGGCTATTTGAGACTATCAATGCCCTATCCGATGAGGCCCAGGTAATGGACGGCATTCTCGACCGGGCTTGTCCTATGAGCCGATATCATTTTACGGATAAAGACGGCGTGTTTGTTGTGGTCGGTGATAAAACATTCGGCGAGTTATAAAAGAGTGTCGTCGGGCGTATGCCTGTCCATTAAGTTAGAAAAGCGAAAACGAGAGTGCTAAATTGGTGCTCCGCGCACCGTCGGTGCGGTATGGATTAATGGGTAAGCGGATGCGAACGCAATGCTGAGATTTTCAATGAAGGGTAAAGGACGTGCCGGTGGTGTGTCTTCGACGCTATTGGGGATGTTGGCACTCATGGCGTCTTCAGCTTTATCCGCCTACGCCCAGTCTCCCAGCGGCGAGGGGTACCGTTGGGTGAAAGCCTACAAGAAGGCGCCGGCGGGGGCCTATCGTATGTCTCCCGACTTACCCACATATGTATGCGTAAAGCGCGGTGATCCGGGCACTATGGTGCCCAAGCGCGGTGATATTTGTACTTACGTGAACAGTAAAGATGGTATTCCGCGCTGGACTAATCATTTCCGAGTGCTTGTGGTTAATGACGGGGTGCAAGTGGTTTGGCAAGGGCTTGGAAAAGAGACCCGAAGCGATAGATTTGCCTTGGCAAAAACACCAACGGGCAAACAAATTTGTCGGGTTGAGCGTGATGGGCGTTGGTATGGGGGGCGGTATTTAAGCCAAGATAAATCCTGTTTGGCCACAATCAATGACCAGAAATTATTTTTCGGGCGAGAGCGTTTCCAACTGTTGTTTATTTATCCACCGGGTGCGGAGCCAAATGCATCGACTGTACCATGGCAATCCCAACAGCTTGCGCGGCCCGCAGCGCCGAATAAGCCCAGTAGCCCGAATAATAAACCAGAGCCCGCCGGTTCTGCCGCTGTTCCCGCTGTTCCCGCTGTTCCCGTTGCGGCTGGGCCCGTTCATTGGATTGATGCGGAGCGTTCTATTCCTAAAGGCACCTATCGAATGGGCCGTGAAAGCAATTCTCATGATCCGATGCATGTGTGCCGGGTTCGCCATCCTCGGTGGGGCTGGTTTGCGGGCACTTTATCGAGTGTTCCCAATACACTGAGTTGCGACGTGGCAATCGGCGGTAAGAACGAGAGTCACTCTACCTATCAAGTTTTAGCTTTCAACAAAGGAGATCGTGGCAAATGGCGGCCGTTTGACGGGAAAATACCGGATTTTGCGGTGCGTGCGTCGTCCCCTAAGAAAAAAGCCAAATATATTTGCCGTGTCCTGGTCGATAATTCTCTCTATGTGGTCGGGCATATCGATGAATTAGAATGCACGATCCCCTATACCGCACACCAAAGTAAGCCGGTCCCCTTGGACAAGGGGTATGAAGTGCTTGTTCTGGATCATCGGGGCTCTGGGGTAACGACTGCCGGCAGCGGCACTGTGGCGATGCGTTTGTTCAACGGAGAGTATCGTTGTTTGATGCCTAAGGGGAAATCGGATCGGGCGGTGTTCTTGAAGATACATTCCGAGGGCACGCTCGCAGCTTCGGTTGCGATGCAATTTGGGACAGCGACGAAAAAAGAGTTCGATAAAAAGGCTGAAAGTCAGGTAGGGATCGGGATGTTCCTTCCCGACAATTTGGGGCTTAAGACACGTCAGATGGTTGTGTCGCACAGTGCGCGCAGCATTAATGAAGGGGGAATTCATACCTTCGTCGCGTTAACAAACCTTCGCGAAATTAAGGCGGGCGATAGTAAAAAACTCCGCATGACGACGATGGCATCTGAATTGACGCGTGGTAGCGGAGACTTTGCAACGGCCCCAAAGCCGGGCCGTGGCGAGGGCCGCCAATGGCAATGTTTACGGCGGGGCTAACGTGAAACTATTGGGAAAAAGGTTGCCTCTCGCTCGCATTCTTCTGGCGGCTTCACTCGTGTCTTGGGTTTGGACCTCGGCCGCACTAGGGGCTGATTTATTGGCCGGTGCATATGCTTGTCCCGGCAAAGGAACGGTAGAGAAATCCGTCTGGTTGCTGAGCCCTAGTGGTGACGGGTATTCCCTCAGTACTGTGGCTGAAGGAAAACGCTTCAGCGGTTTCGGTGTGGTGCAGGAAGAAAGCCGAAAAGCACGAAAAGGCGGTTTGTTGCTTACTTTTGCGCTCTCCGATGGGCACGGTAAGGGGGCGATGGCAGGTGTGCTGCGCGCGGTGCCGGTAAAAGGCAGCAAAAAAGGGCCTGCTGGTTCCGTCGAGATCGCCTATAGCGTCATGTATGACAACAAAAACATTTTCAATGGACCCGGTATTCTGAAATGCCGTGCGGGCGATGTCCGTTAAAAAGTCTCTTGCTCCCGAAATCTATATCGATGCGGACGCTTGCCCGGTAAAGGATGAAACGGAGCGTGTGGCGTTGCGCCATGGCTTAAAAATTTACATGGTGAGTGACGGCGGCATACGGCCAAGCCAAAACCCCATGGTGGAGATCGTTGTTGTCACCCAAGGGGCCGATGCGGCGGATGACTGGATCGCTGAACACATTCAGAAGGCCGACATTTGCGTGACCAACGATATTCCCCTCGCGGGACGGTGCTTGGAACGAGATGCGTTTGCCTTGAAGCCAAACGGGCAAGCCTTTACCCATGACAGTATTGGGACGGCTTTGGCGCAGCGCGAGATTCTCCAGAATTTGCGCGAAACCGGTGAAATTACCGGTGGCCCTCGGCCGTTCAGCAAGGCCGACCGATCTGAGTTTTTGAACCGGCTGGAGACGACCGTGCAGGCCGCAAAGCGGGCGGCGACTTGATTTCGCATGGTTTGCACGAGAAAATCATAACAAGGAGGGGCCGATGCCCGTATTTAGACAATTCCTGATGACGCTGGTTTTGGTGTTTGGTATCGGCGTGGCCGGTTCGCATGCCCAAGCAGCGGACGTGAAACCTGAAGTGGCAATTTTCGCAGGCGGTTGTTTTTGGTGTGTTGAGTCCGATTTCGATCATGTGCCGGGCGTTTTAAAGACCATTTCAGGATATACGGGCGGCAAACTCAAAAATCCCACTTACCGCGCGGTTACCGCGGGTGGTAGCGGGCATTACGAGGCGGTGGAGATCACCTATGACCCAAGCAAAACGACCTATGCCAAACTCGTCGAGATATTTTGGCGTAGTGTTGATCCCACGGATAGTGGTGGGCAGTTTTGTGATCGCGGAATGAGCTATGCGACCGCCATTTTTCCGACCTCACCGGCACAGAAGAAAATTGCCGAGGTGTCCAAGGCGTTGTTGACGAAATCCGGTGTGTTGAAAGACCCAGTTGTGACGCCCATCCTTGATGCCAAAACCTTCTATCCAGCGGAGGGGTATCATCAGAATTATTATAAGGTCAGCGCGGTTCGTTATAAATTTTACAGATACAGATGTGGCCGCGACCAGCGCGTCAAACAGGTTTGGGGGAGCCAAGCCTATCAGGGGATTACACCGCATTAGCATTGAACGACGCCGTCTAAGGAGTCTGAATTATGCCGAAGCTTAACCACATTGCCTGTATCGCGCAGGACGCCCCAACTGTTGCTAAATTCTATGCGAAAATTTTTCATATGACCTTCGACCTCCGGGCCAGTCGCAACGGGGCGTCGGCGACGGCGCGTGAAGGCTATGTGGGGCTCAACTTCAATCCCATGATGCCGGGGAGAGCAGGCCCGATTGGGCTCGATCATTTCGGCATTGAAGTGGAGGATATCGAACAATCCTTCGCCGCCGCCGGACAGAAGTATCCGGAGACCGTCGAATGGGTGAAACGCTCCGGTGGAAGGCCCTATGCCCAGGTAGGGATCAATGACCCGGACGGCCAAGTGGTCGATATCAACCAAAAGAACATGAAGAAATCGATCAGTAAGGTGAAAACTGCCGGTTTGTATTTGGAAGAGGACGAGATCCGACCGCGTCGGGTGGGACATTTGGCGCTTCGAACGCCTAATCCGGGTGTTTGCGCGTCCTTTTACCAAGATGTCTTCGAGATGACCCCGCTCAATCGCCAAGAGGGAGACGATACCTATTATGTGACCGACGGCCAGGTGGTGTTGCGTATTATTCCATGGAAAATCGAGGATTATGCCGGGATGGACCCGAACCGCCCTATGCTCGACCATATCGGCTTCGTCGTCGAAGATGCGGACAAGGTTCATCAGGAAATTGTTGAGTACAATAGTGGCTATCCACCGTCGGCAGCACCGTGCTGGATGCTCGAGGATCGCGCCGAAGACCGCCGCAAGAAGGAATTGCTGAAGCGTGCGGCGCCGGATAGCCAATATCAGTATTGTGATCGTAATGGCGTCTGTTTCGTTACCTATGACAATGCTGAGTAGGGGGCTATGGCAGCGCGGCTAAACCATGTGGCGTCAATGTCGGACAATCCGCGTTTTGTGGGCATTGCCTACGAGACCCTATTTGGGATGTGGTTTGACGAAGAGGCCAGTTCACCCCGCTATGGGGAAGTGCTGCGCGACGGCAATGTGACCTTTAATATTCATCCGCGCATGCCAGGGCAAAGGCTGGGTTTGGATCATTTTGGCATCGAAGTTGATGATTTGCCCGCGACGTTGGGGAAACTCAAATCCTCCTATCCGAAATCGGGCGTTATCGAGCGGCCCGAAAGCTGCCCCTTTCCCGGTGTTCTAACCCATGACCCGGCGGGCAGTATTTTTGCACTGTCGGAAAAGGGAAGCGACCTATTCCCTATGCCTGCGGAACGGTCCGTACCGATCAACTACGGTAAATGGTGCGAAGGCGACCCTGCGCTGCGTTATTTGCACCATTATGCCATCAGAACGACCCGCCACAGCGAATGCGTCGCGTTTTATGAAGATATGTTTGGATTCAAGGCCAAAAGTGGCAAATCCGGGGACAAAGCAACATATCTAAATGCCGGCCAGATCACGCTCATGTTGATACCGTGGAGTATCCATGATTACGAAGGCATTGCGGTCACCAACCGTGGCCCGGACCATATCGGCTTCAAAGTGCCCGACGCGGTCCAAATGAAGCAGGAAATATTGGATTTCGATAGTCATTATTCACCTGGACAACAGCCCATATGGTTGTTGACCAAGGTTAATCATGAGAATCCTGAAACCCAAATCAGAGACGAACGTCTAACAAATGCATGCCCAGTCAGCCGGTATAATTTTACGGATAAGGATGGCGTTTACGTGATCGTAGGCGATCAGACATTTTTGGATGTATTGGATTAAGAGTTATACTCAAATATTTGTTATTGTTTGTTTATTGTTAGCTCTGACGGGCAATAATCTAATTGCAAACGCGGCTTGTCCCGCTTATGAGGCAGCAGTTGGCCCCCGTACTGTGTCCGCCAATGAATTACGAAAACGTGTGCCGGGCCGGTTCCTGATTATCGCGCACCGAGGCTATTCCAGCGAGTATCTGGAAAACTCAATGGATGCTTTCAAGGAAGCGATTGCGGTGGGCGCAGATGTTATTGAGACAGACGTCCGGGAAAGTTCGGACGGTCACATTGTTCTGGCCCATGATTATGTGGGCGGCGATACGCTAAAGGAACTGGCGGAAAAGGACATTACCCCTCTGGAGCCTCTGCTGACGCTCGCAAAAGGGCGCATTATCTTGCTTTTCGACATGAAAGAGGGCGAGCCGGCCCTTCTGGAAAGGGTACTTGGGGCGGTTAAGCGTCACGGTATGGTGGATCAGGTGGTTTTTGGCGTGCGCACGGTCGCGCAAACTCGAAATTTGCGAAAGCTCGATAAAACCGTTGTGATATTGGGATTTTTAGCCCCCAGTCGCTATGACATCACAGGCTTTTACCACGCCGGGGGGGATATTGCCCGAATATGGGAGGCTGATCTCGATAGTACGACAGTAGACCGCGCACGGGGCGGCGGTGCGCATCCTATCTGGATAACGCCGCGCGATAAGCCGGAGCCAACAGGCGACATAGACGAAGAACGGCAAATATCATTGATGAAGGCGGGATTCGACGGTGTTTTGGTGAATGATCCCGCATCAGCACTGGCGACACGGTGCGCGCAGAAATGATATGAAAGACAAACGATTTGAACACGCTATTCGTCGATAGCGGCTTTACAACAAGGAATAACAAGAATGACTCGTATTTTCGTCCCTCAGCCAATCCCGCCAATTGCTGCTGCTCAACTCGAAAAATTGGGTGAAGTGACAACTTATCCTCATATTGACCGTCAGATACCAAGAGATGAGCTTTTGGCGGGCGTAAAGGACAAAGAGGTCCTCTATGCCGCAGGGGAAGTGCCGTACGACGAAGAGGTTATCGCAGCGGCGAATGCTTTAAAATTTATCGGTGCCATGCATGGTTCGGCGCCCTTCGTTGATAAGGCGGCAGCGACCCGTCGCAATATTCCGGTTGCGGGCAATCCCAAAATTACGGTTAGGACGACCGCGGAATTTACCTTTGCGCTGTTGATGGCGACCGCGTGGCGCTTGCCGGAAGCCGACACCTTTCTCCGCGAGGATCGGTGGCAGCAAAATCAATCTATGGCCTTCATGGGCTCACGCCTGTACGGCAAAACGCTTGGGATCGTCGGCATGGGCCAAATCGGCCAGCTTGTGGCGCGCAAGGCGGCCGCGTGCGATATGAACATCATCTACCACAAGCGCACACCACTCAGTGCCGCTGAGGAAATTGCCGTCGGCATGGCCGAGTATCGTAATCTTGAAGACTTGTTCATGGAAGCGGACTTCATCGCGCTGACACCGCTACTTACCAAGGAAACCAAAGGCATGGTCGGCGAGGCGTTAATTTCACTGATGAAGGAAAGCGCGATATTGATTAACACGTCGCGTGGCCCGGTTCTTGACGAGCATGCGCTTGAGAAGGCTTTGCGGGAGAAGCGTATTCGGGGCGCCGGGTTGGATGTGTATTTGACCGAAGTGCCGGAAGCCAATCCGGGACCGATTGCCGGCCTTAAGGATTTACCGAATGTTGTGCTTACGCCCCATATGGGGAGCGCCGCGCGCGAGACCCGCGAAGAGATGGCCCAATACGCGGTCAGAAATATTGCGCGTTTCCTGGCCGGCGAACGCCCCTTTAACGTCTTTAACCCCGAAGTATATGGTGAAGCGGCAAAAATAGACGAGCGGATCGGCTAACGGGGGCGGGGGCATGAAATTCGGTATATTCGGTAGCGCACGCCAGAAGCGTGGTGAACTCGATGCGGATAGCATTCAAGGTTATCAAAATTGGGTCGAGTACAATATCGAAGCCGAAGCGCTTGGCCTGCACAGCACCTTTACGGTAGAGCATCACTTCACCGGCTTGGGACAAGTCTCCGCCTCAATCAATTTACTGACCTATTTGGCCGCTAAAACCACCACTTTGCGTCTGGGGACCGCTGTCACCACACTGCCCTGGCATAATCCGGTGTTGTTGGCGGAGCAGGCGGCGACGTTGGATTTACTGTCCGGTGGTCGCTTGGATTTCGGTGTTGGTAAAGGCTATCGCTACAACGAGTTCAATGGCTTCAACATCGACATGGAGGAAGGGGAATCCCGGTTTGACGAAACACTCGAACTGATCCTCAAAGCCTGGACCTCCGAAGACCGTTGGAGCCATAAAGGGCGCTATTGGACATTCAATGACGTGGTGGTTGAACCCGCCACAGTGCAAGAACCGCATCCGCCGATTTGGCTCGCCGCGGGTCGGCCGGACCCTATTCGCGCAGCCGCCCGACGGGGGGCTAACTTGATGCTCGATCAGTATTGCCCTGTCTCCGAGATTATTGCCCGGGCAGAAATCTATCGCGATGAACTCAGCAAAATGGGCCAGACCGTTAAGCCCGAGCAAATTCTTGCTTGCAGAGCGCTCTACATCACCAAGACGGTTGCGGAAAAAGAAGAGGTTATCGAACGGCGCACGCAGGCGCGTAAGGCAGCCGACGCGCTAGCACAAACGCCTGAAGGCGATAACAAAGCCAGCATCATGAGTTTTAGGGGGCCGGAGGAGGCGCACGAAGGCGCGTTGATCGGCACATTGGATGAAATCGCCGATCGGCTAAAAGTGATGGAAGATGGCGGCATTGACTACGTGTTGCTTACCAATGCGGGCAAAGGGCTCGAGGATTTACGAACCTTCTCGAAGGAATTCTTCTAAGACGCTAGTGTCCTTTAGGGCAGATAAACTTGGCCTTCCATGATCCGCCGCGCAGTACGTCCCAATGTGGCGCGTTTTACGGCGTAATCATTACCTTCAATTTCCACTTGAGTTTCGGTTTCGATGACGCCTGCGGGATGGCCGATCCGCACTGTGGTATTGTCCAATGTTTCAGGCCGACACGCTTCATGAACAATCGTGCCTGGTAAGCGGCTCGCGACACCTGTGCAGACGGTGCTGGTGCCCGCATAGGTCTTGTGCATTTGCTGCATGAACATCAGGCGGGAGACGAAGTCGCACTCATCGGCCTTCACCGTGCCGCCGCCGATGACATTCTCATAATCTTGGGCAGGCCCAATCATGCCGATCAACGGGGTGGCGGGGCTTTCTTCACGGCCTTGCTCAGGGTCGTTTATCATACCCATGGTCGCTGCCCCATGGGCGCGGATGCGTTCTAGTTTGTCCGTCAGCTCCGTGTCCACGTCGATTTCGGCTGCGGTTTCCGTTCCAGTTAAGCCTAAATCGGCGGCGCGCAGAAAAACATGGGCGTTGCCGATATCCACCAACGACACCTCAATCTTGCCGACGCCCGGTACATCCAAGAAATCAGTTGGGTTGCCCGTCGGCAGCAATCCACCGGCGCTGGCACCCGCAGTGTCGGCGAAGTCCACCTGTATGCGCGCGCCGGTGCCGGGCACGCCGGGAATTGCATAGTCGCCCTTTTCCATGGGGCGCCCATTCTCAACGGGAACTTCGACGAACAGCATGCGGTCTAAATTTGTGTTGTAGATGCGCAGCGTCGTGACAGGGGAGACGGGCTCCACCATCTTTTCCCAGATAGCGAACGCGCCGACGCCGGAGGTTAGGTTGCCGCACAATGAACGGTAATCCACCTCAGGCTCGTCGATCTCCACCTGCCCGAATGTGTAAGTGAGCTGTGCATCCTTGGCGCGTGGGTTGTCGGTTGGAGGCGGCCCGACGACACAGACCTTGCTGGTCAGAGGGTCGGCCCCGCCAAGTCCGTTGATCTGGCGTTTGTCCGGCGAGCCGAAAATCTCCAAGATTGTTCGGTCCCGTTCGGCTGGATCTGAGGGTAAATCGGATTCCCTGAGATATATTCCTTTGCTCGTTCCACCTCGGAGAATAACGCAGCGCACCGGATCAGACATGGGTTCCTCCCATTGGGTATAAAGAACTGTTTGTATAAGCGGTGCAGGGAATTAACGAAAGCCATCCATTGGTCGCGCTGAAGCCGTCACAATTATTTCATATTCTTGAGATAAGCTTGTTCCTCAATGGAAATCAAAGAACAACGGAAACAACTTAAAAAATGAAAAATATCCTATTTCTCTGCGTCGCCAATTCCGCCCGCAGTCAAATGGCGGAAGGGCTGGCGCGGAAGCTATTTGGCCCGGAGGTTACTGTGCAAAGTGCTGGTTCCAATCCGTCCACGGTCAACCCAAACGCGATCGCGGCCTTAGCCGAAGTGGAGATAGAGGCAATCGACCATCGTTCTAAATCGGTGGAGATGATTGATACGGATTCAGTCGACGTCATCATTACGCTATGTGCTGAGGAAGTTTGCCCGGTAGTGCCAGGTAATGTGAAGCAGCTCCATTGGCCGATACAAGACCCGGCGACGGACGATCCGGCAGTGGGGTCAGAAGAGATGATGGCGCGGTTTCGTGGTGCACGGGATGAAATTCAAGCGCGCTTGGAGCAATATTTCTCGGAGACTGCTATCTAAAGCGCCGCACCCGATTTCATCGAACAGCAATCACGCGTAAACTCCCGCCCATGACGGTAGAGAATACAAATCAAATGAGTTCCCACAACAACGCGGTGTCTTGTTTGGGAGGCGACCAAACCCAGCTGGAACCTCGCCCCGTGCCCACGCCAGGACCGGGAGAACTCGTGTTGCGTCTTCGGGTCGTTGGGCTGTGCGGTACGGATTTATTCAAACTGACGGTTGGCAGCGAGGCTAAAGGAACCGTGCTAGGCCATGAGGTGGTGGGTGACGTTATCGCCCTGGGTAAGGGCGTTACGGCATTCAATATGGGAGACCGGATCGCGGTTCCCCATCACGTGCCCTGCGGTGAGTGCATCTATTGCCGACGTGGCAACGAAACCATGTGCGAAACCTTTCGCGAAAATCTTATGCAGCCGGGCGGATTTTCAGACACAATTCTGATCCAGACCCGTGCGGTGGCTTTGGCAGCACACCGGTTGGATGATCAAATTTCCGATGAAGCGGCGGTGTTTATGGAGCCTGCGGCCTGTGTGCTGCGCGGGGTTCGGCGTGCCGGTATTACCGCAGACGGCGTTGCAGCAGTGCAAGGTGCCGGCAGTATGGGCTTGCTGCATCTGCTTGTGCTGAGGGCTGCTTTACCGGGCATTCAAGTGGTTATGATCGATCCTGATGTGGCCCGCTTGCGTGTTGCCCTGAAGTTGGGGGCAGCAGGGGCCGCAGCGCCTGGCAAAGTGGCGGAAGATACGGTCCGCGCATTGTCCGAGGGTGCGGATGCGGTGTTCGATACGGTCGGTGGGGCCGGGCCGCTTAATGCGGCCTTATCGTTAACCCGTCATGGAGGCACGGTAGTGTTATTTGCACATGCGCCGGATAAGGAGGCAGCTTCCTTCGACCTCAACGCATTGTTTAAATATGAACGGCGCGTGATCGGCACCTATTCGGGGGCGCTCAAGGAGCAAGCGGAAATATTCGAACTGATTAGATCGGGTGCGCTGGACCCGACCCCACTTGCCACTCACACCATGCCGTTGGACGATTTCGAGCACGGCGTAGACTTGGCGAGATCCCGTCATGCTTTGAAAGTATTGTTCACGCCCTCTGAAAAGGGTGCGGTTGGAAAATGAACCTGCCCCAGACGATGAAGGGCGCGATGCTGACCGGGCCGGAAAAAATCGAAATTTGTGATGTGCCGGTGCCGGAGCCTGGGCTTGGGGAAATGTTACTCGGTGTTGAGGCAGCAACCACCTGCGGTACGGATGTCAAAGTCTTTCGCCGGGGCGGTCATCCTCGCATGTTGCAAACACCGACTTTATTCGGCCATGAGATGGCCGGGCGCGTTGCCAGGTTAGGCGATGGCGTGCGCAGCTTTGCTGTTGGCGATCCTGTAGTTGTTGCGAATTCTGCACCTTGTTTGGAATGCGTCTACTGCAAGATGGGGCGCGAAAATCTATGCGAGGATTTGCAGTATCTGAACGGTGCCTATGCGGAATATGTTTTGGTGCCGAAGCGATTTGTTGAGCGGAACACTCACGCCATTCCCAAAGGTTTGTCCTTTGCGCGCGCGGCGTTGAGCGAACCGTTGGCCTGTGTTCTGCACGGCATGGATGCTTGTGAGTTGCCCCGTTATGGTGCTGCGGTTGAAACCATTGTTTATGGCGGCGGGCCTATTGGTCTGTTGTTCGTCGCCGCGCTCGCCAGTGCAGGACATCGCGTTATCCTCGCCGACCCTAATCCCCCGCGGTTGGAAGTTGGTGCGAAAATGGGCGCCGCAGAAACCATTCTTATCGAACGTGGCGGCGGACAGGCGGACACCGTCAAGAATTTGACCGATGGTGCCAAGGGCGCTTGGGTTGCAATAGATGCGACAGGACAGCCCGACGTGTGGCTCGATGCGATTGCATCGGTTCGCCCCGGCGGGTTGGTGAATTTATTTGGGGGCTGCGCGCCGGGCACATCGATTCCGCTTGATACTCACTTGCTCCACTACAGCGAAGTTACCGTGAAAGGTGTTTATCACCACCGACCCGAAACGGTGCGCCGGGCGTTGGCTTTACTCGCCGACCCATCGTTTGAAGCAGACCTACTGCTAACCGATGAACGCCCAATCGAGCAGGTTGAAGACGCCCTTCGCGCTATGATGCGAAAAGAAGCGCTAAAAGTTGTGATTGGGCGCGGTGGGAACCTTCACGCCTAGCCAACCCTAAGCGGGCCTAGCCAAGCTTAAAGTTTATTAAAAAAGGCACCACGTGCTTTGCCGCCCGCTAGGATGAATGCCATATCGGCGCCACCGAGGAAGAACTTCATGCCACGTTCGGCAAAGCCCGGCAGAATACTCTCATCATAGACGCCTCCTAAGCCCGGCCACTTGAAGCTTGCCTCGGCCGCATCGACGACTTTACCGATAGCCTCGATGAAATCGGGGTGTTGAAATTGCCCTGGGATATTCATGGTGGCAGAGAGATCTGAACCGCCAACCAACAAGACGTCCACACCATCAACCGCGGCAATTTCAGCAGCGTTTTCGACCGCTTCGGGTGTTTCGATCATCATGACGAGCAGAGTCGCTTCATTGAGGCCTTCCATCAATTCGTTCGGTGGCAAATTCTCATATTCCAATTGTGGCCCGCCATAGGCTAACGAACGGCTGCCTACGGGTGGATAGCGGCAGGCGGAGACAAAGGCGCGCGCTTCATCTGCGTCCTGGACGTGTGGGAAGACCACGCCTTGTGCCCCGGCATCGAGGATACGCGTGGCCCGGTTGATGTCCCCCTCAGGCACGCGCACGATTGGGCTGATGCCAGTGGGCAAGGCCGCAGCGCAAATTTGACCCGCCACATCTAAATCCATTGTTGAATGTTCTAGATCGACAAAAACCCAGTGGAAGCCACACGCCTTGGCAATCTGCGGAATTTCAACCGTGCGCAATCGACTAACATTGAAGCTGGCGGCAATTTTTCCTTCGCCAAGGCGTTTTTTAACAGCGTTTTCGACAATGGCCATGATGGCGTCTCCTGCAATGAGATTGAAAGATGGGCTTTGGCGATGCGTTTTCGCCGGTTCTAATAAAAAACTGCTTTACCGGCGCCGCCATTGGGGCAGATCAACTCACCGGTAATCGCACGCGCTTGTTCGGAGGCGAGAAAGATTGCGGCATAGGCGACTTCCTGGGCTTCCACCATGCGGCCTATGGCATTTGTTTGAGAACTGCCGGTTGCGTACATTCGCTCTTCCATTTCTGCCGGTGTGATACCTTCTTTCGCGGCATTTTTGGCAATCAACCCCGGCGTACGTTCGGTGCGTGTGCTACCGGGATGAATACAGTTCACCGTGGTGCCGTCGCGGCCCAGGTGATGGGCGAGTGTGCGAGTGAAATGTACGAGTGATGCATTGCGTGCGCCGCCGCTGAGGTTACCGGCGTTCCGCGCGTTACCACCGGATATATTGATAACCCGACCCCAACCGGCTTTCTTAAGATGGGGAATAGCCGCGCGGGTGCAACGAAGAGCACCCACATATTTAACGTTAAAATCGCTGAGCAAGGCGTCGTCATCGACGGTTTCTATCGCGCCGATTGCATCGGGTGAACCGCCGGGCAGGGATGCGCTATTGATCAGTATGTTAATCCCGCCAAGGACCGAAGCAGCCTCATCGACCATGGCTTCAACAGCGGCTCGGTCGGTTACGTCGCAAGAAATGGCTGTCACATTGCCGTTGGTCTCGCGCGCGATTTCCTGGGCAGACGCTTCCAAATCTTTTTGGTTACGCGACGAGACCACGCAATCAACGCCTTCGCGCGCCAACTCTAAGGCGATGGCTTTACCGATACCGCGCGATCCGCCGGCGATGATCGCCTTTTTTCCGGCCAGTCCCAAATCCATGATGTTTCTCCCGGGAATGTTCCCGTTATTTGTATTTCAGTTTGCAAAACAAAATGATGCCCGCCAGCACCAGCGTAATGCCATTCCCCACCAGCAATGGCAGGTCGTTGGTTAGATAACCATAAGCCAGCCAAAACAATATGCCGATACAAAGCGTCGAGAAAGTCAGCAGCGAAATATCGGTTGTGGAGCGTGTTCGCAATACTTTCAGCGTTTGCGGCAGGAAGGCAACCGTGGTCAAGAAAGCGGCGACAAAGCCGAGGATCGTAGTGCCGTTCATACAGCATGCTTTATCCGCTTCACGACGGTTTGCATAGGGCGCCTTTGGCACCCAATCGGGCTAGGCCTGAGGGGCCGGCGCCATCTTTTTCGCATTTTCAAAGATTAACCAACCATAAGGAGTACCGCTTATGCATATCCATTTCTAACCGCCGTTCTGGCATTGGTCGGAGCGGCGTTTTTTATGCCTGCAATGGCGCAACAACCAAACCCTCCGGGAGGCGACCAAGTACAGGAGGTCGGTCAATTGGCCGTCTATTGCGGCCACCATGAGGCTATCACAGCGCTCTTGCGGGGCGCGGGCGGCCAGAGAAAAATTGCTGACGGTGCCACGGTTCATGGCGGTCGCCTGGAACTTTACCGCAATGAAACCGGTCTGTGGACCATGGTCATAACTTTCCCAGACACTTTGCCTGACAGGAGCACCTGCATTATCGCGACCGGCGACAGCTGGTCCGAGCGCAGCCCGCCCGAACCGGAAAAACCAGCTCAGGAAAGTTAGCATCGGCATTCCGGAACCATGCACCGGAATCAACGCCAACCAAAATTCTCTTCAATTCACGAAAGGAGCACCATTATGCGTGCCATCATCGAAAAACATCTTACTCAGTCCGCGACGGCCACCTGTCGCAGTAACACCTCATGAAGGAAAATTTTGATATTTGCCTTGAAGTGGTTCTAGACCATGAAGGCGGTTGGTCCGATCACCCGCACGATCCGGGTGGCGCGACCTATAAAGGCATCACGCTGAATACGTTGCGGCGCTGGTGGACCGGGAAAGGGCGGGCGGGTCGTCCGTCGAAAGACGATCTTCGTCGCCTTGATGACGGTCTTATCGCGCGCATCTACCGGGATGATTATTGGGAGGCGATCAAAGCCGACCAACTACCCGGTGGCGTTGACTTGCTGGCGTTCGATAGCGCGGTTAATCAAGGTGTTAACCGTGCATCGACGCTTTTGCAGCAAGCGGCGGGCACATCCGTAGACGGCATTATTAGGGCTAATTCGCTAAGAGCGATCCGAGCCGCCCATAAGGCAAATCCCCGCGGCTTTCTCGCTGAAGTCGCGGCGCGCCGAATGCGGCACTATGGCGGCCTCTCCACCTTCAGCACTTTTGGCCTCGGCTGGTCGCGCCGTCTCATGGATGTGGCGACCCGAGCCGCGATCTTGTGATGCACTTGCATCACCTCCCTTTAGAAAGGAAATTAGATGAAACCGATTCTTATATTTACACTCTGTGCGGTCCTTGGCGGCTGCGCCGCTTTTAAGACCGACGCGGTTGTCAAAGAAGCAAACCGCCAAACCAGCGCCGGCGTCACCGATTTCAGCCTCGAAACCGGGATTACCGCCGACGGAAATCCCTATGTGTCCAGCGTGCGATTGTTGGACGGCAAAGAAAAGAACCGTGTCGTCGCCGAAATTGAACTGCCGAATGGCCTCAAGGCGCGCTATGCGGCGGAAGGCGTGAAAGCGTTCCCGGGGCAGCAAATACAAGGTGTCGTGCAGAAAGCTTTCGTCGATGCAGGCATTCAGCAGACCGAAGCGATTAAGGAGTTGATCCCAAAAGTGGTCGATGCACTCAAACCCATTTGGGCGAAATGATCACAGATATTGGCCAATCGCGGTCAAGCAGAAGGGCCTCAGCAATGCTGGGGCCCTTTTTTGTTTGCGCTGTGTATCGCTGATGAAGTCTTGAAGCGGACCGCTGCGGACCCAGAAGTTCATCGAATTCTTTACGATTTTCGAGTGATTTTCAAAACCACTTGATTCGCCTAATGCGCGATCATCTAGTCTTCCTGTTTTTGGGGCGTTTATAGGCACCCAGCGACTGGTTTCAGGTTTCACTCTGGCATTGGAGCAACTTCAGACCGGTTTCCATTTGTGTGAGAAGCTGAATTTCGCGGTTATCGTTTGCTGAACCATAAGGAAAGACTTCGCGCAACCACTGCAGTTGGCATTGAATTCCCTCAAAACTAGTAGCCATTGTGTGACAAATACGGGTTTCAAGGACGTCCAAATGGTTGGCTAATTGGGTGGTCAACGGTTCATTGGTTTCGGCTCGAATGTGGTCCCGCAGGGCCAAACCATTCCTCATATAGGCCACAAACCGCGTCAGGCGGCGTTATATTGCCGCTACCGGTGTTACCGCCGTAAGGTGAATCCCTGTGCACGTCTACTCCGCTTTTCGTCCCGTGGGACGCGTTTTTGACGTTTTGGGTCCACCCTAACCCCAAGATAACTAATGCTCCTCTAATAGAAGTATGAATACTATAACGGGAATAGGTGATAAAGATAATTTTGGGGTATAGGGTTATTCTCCCCAATATCAGTTAATTATTGGTTAAGTAATCGGCGAGAATTTAGAAAAAATTTAGCAAAAGTTTTTACGGGTGCGTTTTGAAAAAAGCATTGTGACACACCTTATGAACGAAAAACTATTATTATTAATCTCTTATGGTGCCCCGAGTGGTAGGGAATTCCATAGGAACGGCGTTTGCTATTTCTTTTTAGACCGCGTTCGTCGTGCCAGCGACTTGATGGTTTTGGTTGCGTCCTGGGCGCTGAGACCTGGGGGGTATTGCCCGTTGCTTTGCATTACGTGCCGGGCGAGATACTCGGCAAAACGGCCCGTTAAGATGGCGCCCCCAATTTTTTGTCCCTCGTCTGTCGTCAGCGTTGCTGAATGCACGCCGACCACGCGAATTTGGCCGCGGCTAATATAGAATATTGGCGAGCCGGAACTGCCGTTGATGGCATCGCAGTTGTGATGAGCTAGATGCATCGTATCTACACCACCTGTGAATTGGCAGCCGAAATGAGCAGACATACCCCGCGGACGGTCTTGGCTATAGCCGGCTTGAATGAACCTCAAATCGTCGCGGTGAAACTGCCGAATATTATGTTTATTCACGCGTGCCCAGCCGATATAGCCGACTTTCTTGCCAATTGGTTTTGCGAGTTCGAGAAGCCCCCAGTCGTCCGGCGCCAATCCGTTGGAAGATTTGGCGCGAGCGGCAAAGTACGGCGACGGATGCACTCGTTTGGCGCGGGAATGGGCGACAAACCTGTCGCCCTGTAGACCTGCCGTAAAATGCAATACGCCCGGCGGATAGGGTTTCTTCGTGCGTTTGTCGAAAAGGCAATGACCAGCGGTGAGCACGAAAGTGGGACTGATTAAGACACCACTACAATAGCCGCGTCCGCCATTATCTATGCGACCAATGGCGCGCCATGGATAGTTTTGGCTTTTGACGAGAACGCGGTCGTCGACGCCGCCTTTTAATTCCGGGTGAATAGCCGCCATGCCCGCCAGGCGCTTACCGCGCCGCCATTCAAGCGGATGGATAAATTCCGCTGACCACAAACCACGTTTCGATTTCTTTGCGATGTTTTGAAGCTTGCCCAGATGTGCCGGCGCATTCGCCGCGGCCAAGGCCATGCCCATCCGGACCATTTGGGTATTGAGTTCACCATTTGCATTCCGGCAGATGCCGCGGAGCCTGGATTGGGCGTCCTTACCGACAATGCGGCAGGTGACTGGCTTGCCTTTCGCCATTTGTTGCAGGGTTCTCAGGCTTTGCAGTCCGCAGGCCCAGGGCTTTGTATTGCGGCGGCACGCTTGGGCCGGGAAGGGAACGTGTATTCCTGCGAGCACGATAACCTTACCGCTGACGCCCAAAATATTGCCTGCTAGAACATTAGCCGGCCCCTTCACGGTTCCTGCCGCATTGGCGTGGGTGTTTAGGCTCGTTACCGCCGCTAAAGCACCACAAAGAGCGAATAGTTTGGCTCGAAAAGGCTTCATCAAATTTCCCTGTTATAGGGTGCCTTACAAAGGCGACCACTCATCAGCCTGACGACGAGTATGTGAAAAAAAAAGGCACGCTCGCGGGCTGTTTGTTAGGGGTTCCCAGCACTATTGTTTAAGCGTTCTAATAGCCGAGGCGCGAATTTGTCGCCGGCTTTGGTGGCCTTACGATACCAGTTTTCCGCCTTAGTCTGGTCACGAGAAACGCCCAGGCCGCCCTCGTAATGCATGCCTAGAATACGCATCGCTTCACCGCTGCCGTCTTTGGCTGCATCTTCGAACCATCGCATAGCCTCATTTACGTCCTTTGCGACGCCACCGATCCCGTTACCGTAGAGCCTGCCGATCCAAGTCTTGGCGCTTGCGGCATAGGGGCCATCGGGATATTTTTTGAGGAAACCTTGATATGCGGCAACAGAGTTGCGGTTTTGAGCGGCTTTAAAAGCCTTCAGTTCGCCGAGCGCCGCCTGGCGCTTTGCCTGCACTTCGGCTTCGCGTTTGCGTTTGGCTTCATCGCGTTTGCGTTTTTCCGCGAGGCTTTTGTTAATGGCCGCTAGCGCAGCTGTCGCCTTGTCGGCATTCGGCCCGTCGGAATGTTTCGCTAGATAGGCTTCGTAATCGGCTTTCTTTTTTGACGTCGAGGCCTTCTCCCAAGCCGCCTTTTCCTCTTTCGCTTTGTTTTCCGCGGCAATCCTTCTTTTCAGGTCATCAATAGCCGTAATGGCTTCATCCTTGTGTCTGCCTTTTGGATGATCCTTTAAATAGCTTTCATAGGCTTCGACCGAATTAGTATCTTTCGCGAGGTTGTAAGCAGCTGTGTCGGCCGCTTCTGCGGCCTCCTTCTTTTCGCGTTGAATGCGTTCAATCGCGTCTATGGCATTGACCCGATACCGTCCTTGCGGATACGCGGTGATATAGGCGGTGAAGGCTGGGATTTCGTTTGCGGTAGTGGCCTTTTGCCAGGCGGCTTCTTCGATTTTATAGGCTTTGTAATATTCGTAGCCATAGCCCATGGCAACGAGGCCGCCGACCAATAAGATGCCCCCGAGGATGACGGCGATCAGTAAGCCCTTTTGAGACTTTTTCTTGGCGCGGAGTGGGGCGTCAGCGAAGGCGAACTCTGACGGTTTGGCCCCCGCGGCGGTCGTGGTGATAAATTCGAGCGCGACCGTGGATTTTCCAAGACGCACTGTGGCGTTTTTGGCAAGTGGCACCGGTTCGAAGGGGATTAGTTTTTGATCGTTTACGTAAGTACCGGCGCGGGTGTTTAAATCTTCTAAATGGACAATGCGGTCCCGGACGGTGATGCGAAGATGGCGCGCGGCGATTTTCTCGTCTGGAGCCATCCGGTCGCATATATCGCCATCCCGTCCGATAACAAGGCCAACCTTGCGCACCAGTTCGTCGCTTTTAAGTTCAAAACGAAAATCCGCCATCGAGTATTCTTCCAACTTTCCTTACGGCAATGCCACGCCGGTGAACCTACCCTTATTCGCCCTGGCCAACTGACTCAAGAAGCGTACGAAAGTGGGGCGTTCATAGAAGTTTCCGACGGCGACCGTGTGAATTTCTTTTCGGCCTCGATTCTGCCGCGTCACCGTGTTGATGACATGGCGCCAATTACCGTTGGGAACCGTTGGTGCACCGTCGCTGAGGAGAATGATTGCATCCACATTGTATTTCAACGCTTCCAGCAATCCGGCCATGGTCGGCGTGCCGCCGTCGACCCGTCGCATCATTCCACGGACGAAGGACATGGCGAGGTTCTTATTTTGGTTCGACATCGGCGTGATGCCCCCGGGTGAGGGCCAGTGGCGCAATTGAACGGTGTGAAAAACCCGAGTGCCAGGTGCGTGAAACCCGATGATGCCAATTTTTTCGCGGCCGGTGAGGGGCTCTAAAATCTTCCGCATGGTCTCCAGTGTGATGTTTTGGAACCGTTGCATGCTGCCGGACATATCCATAACCAAAACGAAGGATTCAGCGTTCGTTGCAAGGCCGAGGAGCGCGAATTTGACCCGTCTCTTTATTTCCGATTCCGCCTTCGTTAATGCCTTCTGGGAGCTAGCGACCGCTTGACCGGCTGCGGCAGCTTTCTCTTCGGCTGCTGCAGCGCGCTCTTTTGCCTGTTTGAGCTGTGCTGCAAGGCCGCCGGCGGTTTCAGACGCTTTCTGAAGTTTCTTAAGCGCCGCCTGCGCTTTTGCTGCCGCGGCTTTGGCCTTTTTCAGTTTGGCCGCTGCACTTGCTGCGGCACTCGTTGCGGCACTTTCCATCTCAGCGATTTGTTGGCGGAGTTGGTTGTTGTCGTTAACGACGTCTTCATGTTTGAGATAATAAGGAAGCAACACGATGGTCACGAGAATGAACGCGCCCAACGCGGAGGCAAACAAATCCAGCGCGGACATACTGAATATGACCAGCTCGCGATTGCTGCGTTTCATCGGCGCAGACCCTTACACACGCCGGTCTACCGCTCGTAAAGGCGGTTGATTAGATTATCGAGACAATATTGGCCCGATAGATTGAGGGCGCGTTCCTCGCGGCCTTGAACGATGTGCATGAAGAAGACCAAAATGCCGGACATGACGAGTGCCAGCAACGTTGTGAAGAAAGCGGTGCCCAATTTGGACGTAAGGACACGGAGCAGGTTCTCGTCATCAGGGCGCATCTCCGCGATGCCTTCAAGGGCATTGGAAATGCCAATGACGGTGCCGAGAAAGCCCAGCGTCGGGATAACCCAAACGATATAGCGGAGCATGTTGTAGCGAAGATCGATTTCGTGCTGGTAGAGCTCAAGGCTGGAGTTTAGCAATGAATTCGATTGGTCGACGGAACGGCTCGATTGGAACTGCAGGATAACCCGCGAGATGAGCCGGGTCAGAAAACACTCCTGAATTTTCGGGTCTTGCGTAATGAGCCGATAGAATTGACCGAGATCTTCTGCCCGGAGCAGCGTTTCATGATCTTCTGGTAAAAATTCTCGCTTCAGGACGCTAATTTCCCGCGTACTACCGCGATGACGGACCCACAATTCGGCAAATCCGATGCCATAAACAATCCACATTACGTTTTGCACGGTCAGTGGATAGGACGCGAACTGGCGGTCGATCAACAGCCGTTCGGCGGTACCGGAGAGTAAGAAATGGAATATGATCAACAGCGCGATCGCTGCAAAGGCACCAATAGCAACGGCAATCAGTCTGATTTCCGTCTCGCCTTCGACATTGAGGCGCGCCATTAATCTTTCTCCACAGCGATGATCTCACCGGTATCAACGGAACGGCGAACACGCCCAGTGGGTAAACTGGACTTGGGATCGAACCCGCCGGCACCGCGCGCGTTGCTGCCATCGCCCAATAGAGCATCCGCGCCGTTCGGCGCAACTACGCTCATAAGCGCGCTGACGGATGTATGATAATCGCCGAAACGCAGCGGTTCTGCCGGCTGCACGTAATCTTGTTTGAGTTGTACCCAGCGATCACCGCGCTTACGGAACGTGCCCTTTTCGCTAGCCCTGTCCGTCAAATGCAGTTTGCCATTGCCTGCGATTACCAGCTCTGCGTGGCTCGCGGCGATACTGCTCTGGTCCAAATGGATGTCGCAATCCTCTTCGGAGCCGATTGTAAAAGTCATGAAGGCGGGCATCGTGGCGTCCGTTTCGTGGTTAATTATCCTTTGGGGACAAGCTTATAACATATCTCAATTGAGATAGGGGGAGAGTTCCTTCTGACAATAGTCGACGTTAATGTTCGGCTCGTTGGATGGACTTTTGACCCACCGCGGGTATGAATAGTGCCTAAAGATGCATGATGGGGAAAGAAATGGTTGAAAGAGCGGATTATGTGGTGGTCGGTGCTGGATCGGCGGGCTGCGTCGTGGCGAGCCGGTTGACGGAAACCGATGCCACAGTGGTGTTGCTGGAAGCAGGCCCCAAAGACACTAACCCGATGATCCACATCCCGGCTGGTTTGCGAAGTTTGCAGCATCATCCAGTTTTGAATTGGAATTACGAGACGGAGCCAGAGGAGATGACCGGTGGGCGGCGGGTCTATTGGCCTCGTGGCAAGGTCCTAGGCGGTTCCAGTTCGATTAACGGCATGCTTTACGTGCGGGGAAATGCACTGGACTACAACACCTGGGCCCAACAGGGATGTCGTGGGTGGAGTTTCGATGATGTTTTGCCTTATTTTAAGAAATCCGAAAATTTTAGGGGCGACGGCGAGGACGAGTTCCGCTCAAAAGGTGGGCTCCTGGCGGTCGAGCCTTATCGGACCATATTACCGCTTACCCATAAGTTCGTCGAAGCTTCACAGCAGGCGGGCTATGCCTTCAATGAAGACTATAACGGTCGCAGCCAAGACGGCGTGTCTTATTCACAGAATACGCGCGATCACCGGTTCCGCGCATCGACCGCTCAAACATTCCTAAAAGCGGCTAGGGGGCGGAAGAACCTTGAAGTGATTACAGAGGCTTATGTCACAAAGCTCATCTTCGAAGGCAAGCGTTGTGTGGGCGTCGCGTACCGTATCGGCAACAAGGATTTCGAGGTCCGTGCCAATAAGGAAGTGATTTGTTCCGGCGGGGCGATTAACTCGCCGCACATCTTGCAATTATCAGGCATTGGCCCTGCTGATCACCTGCAAAACCTTGGCGTGGCCGTGGTTCATGACTCCCCAGGCGTGGGTGCAAATCTCAATGATCATTTTGTCGTTCGCATCGTCCACAAGGTGAAAGGGGCACTGACCCTCAATCAGATCGCAGATTCCATCCGTGTGGTACCGGAAGTGCTGAAGTATGCTATTTCGGGTACGGGCGCGCTGACATTCGGCGTCACCACCGCCATGGTGTTCTGTAACAGCCGTGAGGGGCTGGCTGCGCCTGACTTACAACTTCTGTTCGCTCCTGCCAGTTCATCCATCAAAGTGGTGGGCAAATTGGATGAAGACCCCGGTATGACACTCTCCATTTGCCCGGTTCGCCCGCAAAGCCGCGGGACGGTGATGGCGGAAAGCCCCGATCCCATGGAGAAGGCGAAAATTCGGCCGAATTACTTTGGTGTTGAAGACGATATTCAAGTGATGTTGTCGGGCGTCAAACAAGGCCAGAAGATCTTTGCGCAGCCCGCCTTACAGGAACACAGCATTGAAGAATCCGTGCCTGGCAAGCCCATGGAAACCGCGGAAGAGTGTGTGGAATTCGCTAAGCAGCGCGGCGTGACCATTTATCACCCGGTCGGCACCTGTAAAATGGGAACCGACATGATGGCCGTGGTTGATCCCCGACTTAAAGTGATCGGTGTTGAAGGCTTACGCGTCATCGATGCGTCTATCATGCCCGGCGTTACGACCGGCAATACCAATGCGCCGTCAATCATGATTGGCGAGAAGGGCGCGGCGATGATCCTGGAAGACAATGCGGGCTAAAGGTTTCGGTCTTTTAGGCTTCATTGGTGCAATGTTGACAACATCGGCCTTGGCCGCAGAGCAACGTTTTATCCCGGTCGAGCTTTGGACGGGCGGTGAGTGGTCAGGAAAGCAAGACCTGACCTTTTCACCCGCAGATTTGACCTTTGGTGACGGGCGCAAACAGATAACCGGCCCGATCGATTGGCGCGATCCCCGAACGGGTAAAACCATCAAGGCTTACCGTCGCGTTCATCTAAAGCACGATAAGGAACAAATTTTTACGATTACCCAGAATGGCCAGGCACTGGGGCGTGTTTTCGATTCACGCCGCGATGCGACTATTTCCGGGGGCGCTAAATTTCCCTTAGGGGTTTGGCGCCAGGGGGAGAAGCGGGGCTTCTCTGTGGTGTACCACTGGAATGACGCTCAACAGTCCAAACGCCGCATGACCATCGAAATCCTAAAGCTGGATTTCGAGGTCTACGGCTATAGCAATTGCCTTAAGTTCCGCTGGACCACCAAGAAGGTGGGCGAGAGCAGCCTTCGGGACGACAATAATTATACCTATTGTCCGGGCCAGGGATTGGTCGAGTGGGAAGATAATTAGGCTCTTAGAACTGAACCACCACACCGCCGTTAATCTGCAACATTTGCCCGTTTACGAAACCACCGTCTTTTGAACAGAGATAAGCGACCATGCCGCCGATTTCCGTCGTGAGGCCAAGGCGACGCATGGGGTTTTCATCGCGCATTTTTGAACGACGCGCGTCTTTCGAGAGGTCGTAATCGTCACCGGGGAAAGTACCTGGCGAGATGATGTTCGTGGTGATGCCAAATTGCCCGAATTCATCGGAGAGCGATTTGGTCAGGCCCCAATTACCGTGTTTGGAAACCGAAACCGCCGCTGCGCCATGGTAGCCGCGTTGTGCGTTCATACCGGTGAAATTGACGACGCGGCCCCATTTCTTTTCAACCATGCCAGGCAGGCAGGCGCGGCAGAGCCAAATCGTGGCGTTGAGATTGACGTCTTGTACTTGCTGCCATTCCTCTTCGCTGATGTCGAGAAAACCCGCGTGCGGGCGGATTGCCGCGTTGTTAACGAGCACATCGATACTGCCGAATTCGTCGATCCCGGCCTGTGCAATGCCTTGGGCTTCTTCCTTGACGCCAACATTGCCCATGGCGATGAGGCTATCCACACCAAAGGCTTCTACCTCGGCTGCTGTTTCTTCGCAGACGGCTCTGTTTTTGGAGCCGTTTAGAATGACGTTGAAGCCTGCTTCAGCAAGGCGAAGGGCAATGCCTTTGCCGATCATTTGTCCGGAACCGGTGACGAGTGCGGTGCGTTCTGCGCGTGCCATGATGATATCTCCCTGAGACGAGTTGATTTTCGTTGTTGTAGCCTGTCAGCCCAGTGGGGGCCAGATGCGATTAGCCGCCAGCGGCGTGTTGGCGACATAGGATAAATTGGTGCCGGTGGCTGTTTCTTGCGACGCCCAAAAACAATCCCGCGTCACGTCTGTCGTGAATTGATAGAGCACGCCGTGCTTGGCAGGCCCGGTTGCGGACAGCAGCTTTCGCCCACGCACCGATCCATCAGCTTTGGCGAAAGCCGGCATGTCGTCTTGAACGAGGCGGGCGCAATAAGCTTCATCGGTGGTGCCGTTGCCGCCCGCATTGGCTGCGGAAAAGACTATGGCAGCACCGGGGCGCTCTGCAATATCGGCGCCCTGCGTATCCCATTCTTCGGTAAAGACCAGGCCGCAGGGGTTTTGCCGCATGCCGATCATCTTCCGCGTTAAGTCATCTTGAGTTGTTTTAAGCTGGGCCGGGCTGGGGTCAAAGAAAGTGCGCGTGCTGGTGCCGCCAAAAAACGCGATATAGCGTGTGGCTTGCTTGTCGGTCCCTTGATAATGCCCCGCCCATTCATAGCCGTCGCGGGCCAATTTCTCCAGAATATGTACCTCGTGGAACCAGGCGAGATACTCGTCCCGGTTCTCCTCGGCAATATCGTAAATCAGAGTCCAAATTGCGTTGCTCATACGGGAGCCTTTCCTTTTTCATCACCTTGTAAATTCGGCGATCACAGCCGTTTCGGCAGTTTCGCACATAACATTTCGTCCGCCATTATTTCTCCGGCATATCCAAAACCGCAGAGGGCAGGATTTTCTTTAAATGCTGTCTGCGAATCTTGCCAGTCTTGGTGCGGGGAATTTGATTGACGTAGACAACACTGGCGCGCGCGATGAGCGGCGGCAGGACACTGCTAATTCTGTCTGCCACGTCCGAGGGGGCTTTCCCCGTTTCCAAAACAATGCAGATGCAAATCCGCTCTTCGCCGTTTTCCGGAAACAAAGATGTGACGGCACAATCAGCGATGCCGTCGATTTCAGTAATCCGTGTTTCAGTCCCCGCTGGATGGAGTTTTACGCCATTAACATTGAGTAAATCATCATTTCGTCCCAACACTTTGAGCTTGCCCGGTTCGGGCATGACGCCGAAATCGCCAGGGTAAAACCAACCATCACGAAACTTCTGTGCTGTTGCGTCGGCATCATTCAAATACTCGGAAACCATATAGGGGCTTTTGGCGCGAATGGTCCCGGCCACTCCAATGCAGGGCTGGCCATCTTCGTCTAGGGTCTCAACCGTGACATCTGGCCCGGTATCACCAGACCCGTCGGGCCCAATATCGGCAATAGCGGGTACTTCGTTGGTGCCGTAGCTCTCTAATATAGTGTCCGCCATTCGGTTGAGCGCTAGTGCGCGTAATTCCAGACTGATGGAACCGCCGAACGTTTGCACGGTGAGACGCGCCGGTTTTTCGTAGTCGCCCGGGAGATGCCTCAGTGTTTGGGCCAGTGAGCCGACCACAAGGGCGGCATGGGTTGCGCGATGATACCGGACCGCCTCAGCAACGCGGCGGGCGCCATCCCAAATGCAGGCGCCACCGGCGCGCAGGCATGATGTCGCCCGATAAAATGCGGCGGAAACGTTAAACGGCATATCCGAAAAGTATCGTGTCTCCGTATTCAAACTAAGGCGCCGAATATTTTGCTCGATCCTGTATTCCTGAGCCTCGGCATTTATCAGCATGGTTTTCGGAAAGCCCGTCGTGCCCGACCCCATAATGATGCGGACCGGGTATGCGGTGTCCATGACCAAATCAGCAATTTCATCGGCCGCATCACTTGTATCGTCCACCTCTAACCAGGCGGCGGTCATTGTATGGACATGTGCTGCTTTGGGCACCGGAGAATCTGGTAGCATCAAGACGAGCTTTGCTTCGTCGAATATATATTTGGCGTGCGGAATTTCCTGCTTCGTATATGTCGCCGACGGCAGCCCCAGGGATTCCAAAGCCAGCAATACGGACCAATGCGTAAACGGGTTTGTCCATTCAACCGCAACAAGGTCACGAGGGCTCAGCGGGAAGGGGCGTAAACGTGCGGCCATCCGGCGAATTTCCCGATCAAACTCAGCGAATGTCCAGCTTTGCTCGCCGTCAATAATGGCGGTCTCATCGGGCCGCTCCTTGGCGTGATGGGCAACATACGCTGACGTTGGATGGGGTTCGGCGGGATTACTGGGAGCGATCATGAGGTGCCGCCATTAGTCTTTGGATTTAAATTTATGGATGAACCGTCGTGTGTCCGTGGGTCGTCGGTAAGGATTGGCGGGCGGTATCATTTGGCGGCGTCCGCTTCTGCAGCAAGACCATCCATCAGCAGCGTCTTTACTTCGTTACGGCGAATTTTGCCGTTCTGCGTTTTGGGCAAAAAATGCACCTTCCGCAAATGGGCAGTGGCAATGACAGGGGAGAGTCCGGTCTTCACGCGGTTGATTGTTTCAGCCGCGTCTCGATCTTTCTCAAGGACAAGACAAATGTAAATGCCGCTCTTGCCTGCGCTTGGCGGAAGGGAGGTTAGGCAGGCTTCGGTGACGCCGTCTATTGCGCCAAGGCTTAATTCGAAGGCAGCCGGATGCACCTTTAGGCCTCCGATATTGATGAGATCATCATTGCGCCCCAACACTTTGAGCTTACCCGGTTCGGGCATCACGCCATGGTCACCAGGATAAAACCAACCGTCGCGAAATTTCTCGTCCGTTGCCTCGGCGTCGTTCAAATAGCCTTTGGCCATATAAGGCGCCCTGAGACGGATTTCGCTGGCGGCGCCAATCGTCGGCTCGCCGTTCTCGTCGAGGATTTCCACGTCCACTTCTGGGCGAATATCGCCAATGCCGTCCGATGCCAAATAATAAGCAATACCGGGAATTTCATTGGTGCCGTACATCGAACATATATCGTCGGCTAGCCGGTCTAGTGCTTGCCGCCGAAGATCCTCCGTAAGAGGACCGCCGAAAGTGCGTAATGAAAAATTGTTTGGTTTCTCGAAGTCAGCCGACAAACCCGCCAGGCTTTGCATTAGAGAGCCGATGATGACGGTGCCGTGCGTGGCCCCATGATGGACGATGGCATCTGGAATGCTGCGCGTGCGGTCCCAAATGCAGGCGCCACCGGCGCGGAGACAAGCTGTGGCGGTAAAAAATTCGCCTGCAACGTTGAACGGCATCTCGTGAATTGTACGCGAGTGCTCGTCGAGGTTCATCTGTGTTGCTTTTTCCCGTAGCCGGTATTCCTGTCCTTCGGCGGTGACGGCAATGATTTTTGGAAAACCGGTTGTGCCCGTGCCCATCAGAAGCCGCACCGGAGCGTTGGCATCTAACGTTCGACGGGCATGGGCCTCAGCCCGATTATCCTCGTCGGTATCACCTTGTTCTTCAAGCCAGTCCGAGGAGAGTGTATGGACGCGTTTGGTTTTGGGCGTTGGCGATCCTGGTTGCGTGAGCACCAGCGCTGCATTATCGAAGACCCATTGGCAGTGGGGGATGTCGCCTGTGACGAAACTGGTGGCGGTGAGGCCCAGGCTCTCAAGCGCGAGCGTCAGCGCAAAATGGGAATAGGGTGCGCCCCATTCAACCGCGACAATATCACGAGCCTGGAGTGAAAACGCCTGAAGCAAGTTGGCGAGGCGCGCGATGTCCCGGTCAAATTCGGCATATGTCCAAGAACTCTCGCCGTCGATTATGGCGATTGCATCCGGTCGTGCTCTGGCGTGAGCAGTGACGTGAGCCGCTGTGGGTGTCGGATTATTCGGGTCGTCTGGCGTCATCACCCAGCAATAACCGCTTCACCTGCCGTAATAGATTTATGCATGAGGCGGCGCGCATCCGACGGAAAGCCGTTGCGGTGATGCATGGTGCAGCGATTGTCCCAAACCAGAATGTCGCCCACATCCCAGGTATGTTCCCAGGCATACTTATTTTGGCAGGTGTGCGCCCACAGTTCGTCCAACAGCTCTTCGCTTTCATCGACGCTGAGGCCAAAAACATAGGAGTTGAGGCGGCGACCGAGATACAAACACTTCTTGCCGGTCGCAGGATGCACGCGCACCAGCGGGTGCTTGATGCCGGGGCACGTTGCTGGGTCGGTAGGCTCGTCATATTCCGGTCGCAGGGAGCCATCGGAACTATGGGCTTTTGAATGGTTCGCATACTGGCCGTCGACTTTGGCGCGGAGCCTGTCAGGCAAATCTTCATAAGCTTGATACATGTTGAGGAAACTTGTTTCGCCGCCTTCATCGCTGACTTCGATGGCATGGAGTAAGCTTGCGGAAATGGGCACTTCGGTAAAGGAGCTGTCCGTATGCCAGAACGCTTCGCCGTCGCCCAAGGCACCGCGCGGGCGGCCGCCTTCCTCGATAATATTGGAGATGATGGTGATGTCGTCGGGCACTTCGTCGGGATAATATTTCTTGCGTCCCAAGCCGAGCAACTGATTTGCCGTAAGGCCGGCCGAGCCGAAGACTTCACGTTGGCGCAGGAGATCGTCGAAGCTCAAAGATTGGCCTTTAAACAGCAGCACCATGTTGTCGCAATATGCATCGAAGATGAATTTTTGGTCTGCCTCCGAGACATCTTTCGATAAATCGATGCCGGTAATTTCGGCGCCGAGCGCCTTACCTGTTTTAATGACGTCCATTGTCGCCTCCCGCGTTTGATCGTTAAGGGAGTTTAGCACGTCAGAAGAGGTGGCAAATAGTCCCCGTCTTGCCAGCCTTCGTCAATTAGCGGATAAATCTCCGAACCAAAACATCATTCCGGGGAGCGTTTCATGTCCGCTGCAAACTTGCCTTTTTCTGGTATCAAAGTACTCGATTTGACCCATGCCCGTGCAGGGCCCACCTCGGTTCGTCTGTTGTCGGATTGGGGGGCGGACACGATCAAGATTGAGCAACCCGAAGCGACCAGCACCGATAAGGGCAGTATCCTTGGTGCGCGGACCGGGTTCGATTTGCAAAATTTGCATCGCAACAAGAAGAGCCTGACGGTCAATCTCAAATCCGATGAAGGCAAAGAACTGTTTTTCGATTTGGTGAAAAAATCCGATGTGATCGTCGAGAATTTTCGCTCGCAAACCAAAATGCGCCTCGGTGTGGATTATGAAAGCTGCGCAAAAGTTAACCCGCGCATTGTCTATGGCAGCCTGTCTGGATTCGGTCAGGATGGACCTTACGATAATCGTCCGGGTGTGGACCAAATTCTTCAAGGCATGGGCGGGCTTATGTCCGTCACCGGCATGCCGGGGCAGGGGCCGATGCGGGTCGGCATTCCGATTTGCGATCTTACGTCGGGGATGTTCCTCGGCTTCGGTCTGGCAGCGGCTTTATTTGAACGCGAAAGTTCGGGTAAGGGCCAGTGGGTTCAAACCTCTTTGTTGCAATCAATCATCGCCATGATGGATTTCCAGGCCGCGCGCTATCTGAAAGACGGTGAAATTCCCAAACAGGCGGGCAACGATCACCCCACCGGTGTGCCGACCGGCGTGTTCCCCACATCGGACGGTCACATGAACATAGCGGCGGCGGGTGAGGTGCTGTTCTTGCGCTTCTGTAATTCCGTTGGCCTGGAATGGCTGCCGAAAGATCCGCGCTTCGACACCTATCAAGGGCGTTCCGATAATCGCAAAGAGCTGAACGAAGAGATCGGAAAAGTCACCTCCACCAACACCACAAAACATTGGGTGGACATGATGCAGGAGGTGGGCGTGCCGTGCGGGCCGATCTACGATATGGGCGACGTGTTCAACGATCCGCAAGTGCAGCATCTGGGCATGGCCTGGCCCATGAAAGGCAGTGCGGGTGACTTTCCCGTGGTCAATACGCCGATTGTGATGTCACGCACCAAGAATACCGATGAAGTACGTCTGCCGACCCCGACGTTAGGGCAGCATACGGACGATATTTTAGCGGACCTTGGCTATGACGAAGCAAAGATCGCCGATTTGAAAAGCCGCGATATCGTTTAAATTCGGCCTTGATTGAAGAGGACCCCTTTCACCGTAATGAGAGACCTAAAAACATGAGTAGTTGGACAGACGCACAACTGTCGTCGATCGACAAAATGTTGAACCCGAAATCGATTGCTGTGATAGGCGCTTCGGAAAACACATCTTATGGCGGCCGTTACGTCACAAAGGCGCTGTCTAGCGAGGGTGGCCTAAAGGTCTATCCGGTTAATCCGCGCTATGAGGAAATTCAGGGCCAGAAGGCTTATGCCAGCGTACTGGATATTCCCGAAGTGCCCGACACCGCGGCGATTGTGGTGCCGTATCACGCGGTGTTGCCGGCGTTGGAGCAATGCCATGAGAAGGGGATTACGTCGGCGATTGTCATATCGGCGGGTTTCGCGGAACGGGGCAATGATGAACGGGGTGATTTGCAAGGCGAGTTGACCAAATTCGCCGAGCGCACGGGGCTTCGCATGAGCGGTCCCAATTGTCTGGGGCTCGCCAGTGTCAAAGATAAGCTGTGGCTGAATGCGTCGTCACGCCCGATGATGGGCGATGCGGGGCCTATCGGGCTGGTCTGCCAAAGTGGCGCGACCTTGTTCGGGCCGATCCTGGTGCGGGCCGATGAATGCGGCGTGGGTTTGAGCTACGCGATTTCCACCGGCAATGAAGCGGATTTGGAGTTCTCCGATTTCGCCCGGTATTTGCTGGATGATGACAGCACGAAGGTCATCGCGGGCTTTATTGAAGGCATCAAGAACCCGGCTAAATTTTTGGAAGTAGCCAGGCTTGCGGCCGAACGTGGCAAACCGATGGTGGTGATAAAAATAGGACGCTCCGATTACGGGTCGCGCGCAGCCAATTCTCACACCGCAGCGCTTACAGGGGCGGATGAGGTGATCGACGCGGCCTTCCGTCAGTACGGTGTCATCCGCGTGACCGGCTATGATGATTTATTGGAAACAGCCCAAATGCTGGCGAACGCGCAAAAGCCTAAAGCTTCGGGCATCGTGGCGGTTTCCCATTCAGGCGGCATTAGCTCATTACTGGCCGATATGATTGGTAATGAAGGGCTTGAATTGCCGATGTTGCGCGACACGGCGCGCGACGGCATCAACGAGATTTTAAGCGGCTTCGGTTGGGCGTCTAATCCAGCCGACGTGACAGGCTTTGCCCATCGTGAACCGTTCCCGCAGATCGTCGATTATCTGATCGGTGAGCCGGATACCGGCACTTTGGTCGTGGCGAGCGCAGGCAAGGGCGATCACGTCAAGAAAGTGATCTCCGTGCGCGATGGTGGCACCCACAATGTGGCCTATATGTGGACCGGCAGGCGCGATCAGAAAGAAGGGTTGGATGAGCTGAAGGCGGCGGGAATTCCGGTCTTCTACACTTCGGACTCATTGGCCCGTGGGCTCCGGCAGTTACGCGATTATCATGAATGGTTGGATGGCAGGCGGGAGCACGGCTTTGCCGAGGCCGCTGAAATGTCGAGCGACCAGAAGACTGCGTTAAAGGCCGCAGCCGACATTGGTCGCAGCGCGCTGACGGAATCCGAGGCAAAGCAGTTGGTTGCTGCTTGGAATGTACCCGTCACACAAGAAGTGCTCGCCACATCAGCGGACGATGCAGCCGCCGCTGCGGAAAAGATCGGCTGCCCGGTCGTTATGAAAGGCGTATCGCCGGACATTGCCCACAAGACTGAGGCCGGCATCGTTCATCTCAACATTTGCGACCCCGATACGGTGCGCGAAGTCTATACGGCCATCGAAAATGCAGCGGCTTCTTATAATGCGGACGCGGAACTGCACGGCGTTGCGGTTCAAGAAATGGTCTCCGGCGGCGTGGAGACCATCGTTGGCGTTACCTGTGATCCGCTGGTCGGCCCGGTGCTGTTGTTCGGCATGGGCGGTATTATGGTCGAAGTCTATAACGACGTGGCGCTCCGATGCTGCCCGATCACGCCCCATGAAGCGCGGGGCATGATCGCCGAAGTGACCGGTGCGCGCATTTTGGACGGTGTTCGTGGCCAGCCCAAAGGCGATGTAGAGGCGCTGGTGGATGTTTTGGTAAATGTGTCGCAAATGGCGGTTCAGCTTGACGGATCGCTTGCGGAGTTGGATATCAATCCACTGCTGGTTCTGCCGGAAGGTAAGGGCGTGAAGGCAGTGGATGCATTAGTAATTTTAGAGAAATAAGGAGAAGGCACATGCCGGACGACGGATATCGGAAATGGCTCGGGGTTGAATACACGGAAATGGAAGACGGCCACGCGGTCGTCCACATGAATGTGCGTCCCGAAATGCAGAATTTACGTGATGTGTGCCAGGGTGGCGTTGTGGCATCTTTGATGGATGTTGCCATGGCAACCGCGGCTGCGGGCGGCAATTACGACACGCGGCTGCGCCCCATGGTGACCCAAGAACTCAAAATTAACTATCTCGCCGGCGCCTATGGCAAGCGCATGGAAGCGGTTGCTGACGTAATCAAAGCCGGTGCCCGCACCGCCGTGGTTCGCTGTGATATCATGACAGACAAGGGCGATATTTGTGCGACCGGTCTGGGCACCTTCATGACGCGTCGTGTTCATAAGTCGGATCCGGACGGTATGGCACCGCCTAAAGGCTAGGCGCACAACAACCATCTGGTTCTATGGGCGGCGTGGTACTACTCTTATCTTTTCCGGTTTAAAGAGGAGCCCGATATGCCGTTCTATGAAAATGGTCCCGTTCGCATTCACTACAAAGAGGCCGGATCCGGCTTTCCGTTGCTATTGATCCCCGGTGGCGGGTTGAACGGTGACATGTCGAAAGCCATGCATGATTCGCCGTTTAATCCGTTCGCGGAATTCCAGAGCGATTTTCACTGCATTACGTTCGACCGTCGGAACGCATCGGGCGGGCAATCTACCGGGCCGCTTGAGATCGACCGGCCTTGGGAATCCTATACGGACGATTTGCTGGGCCTCATGGACCATCTGGGCGTCGAGAAATGCATGACCCTGGGCTTTTGTATCGGTGGACCACTTACTTGGAATTTGCTGAAACGCGCACCGGAACGGGTGGTTGCCTCAGTGCTCGCGCAACCGAGCGGCTACCGTCCCGAAAAGCCGGATTACTTTTACGATGGCAATTTGGCCGGCTGGGGCAAGACGCTCTATGAAAGCCGCGACGATATATCAAAAGAAACCGTCGAGGCGTTCCTCACCAGCATGTATCGCTCTAACCCGGACTTCGTCATGTCCGTGACGCGCGATGATGTGCGTAATTGCCAGACCCCGGTGTTAATTCTGCCCGACGATGCGACGGGGCATCCCTACGTGGTTGGCATGGAAGCTGCCATGCTGGCGCCGAACGCTCAGGTATCTCTCTATCCCTGGAAGGACACGCCCGAACGCATCCCGCTCGCGGTACGCCACGTGCGGATGTTCCTGGAAACCCATAACCCGGCAGCATAAGCCCGCCAAAGAGAGCAGCTGCCGATGCCGCCTATCACGGAAGAGGTCCCCGTTCGCTTTTCCGATCCGCTGCCTCCTTCGGTAGACGTGGTGGTTATTGGCGGCGGGGTTGCGGGGACAGCGAGTGCTTATTTTCTAGCCGAACGCGGCCAAAAGGTTCTTCTCTGCGAGAAAGGGCGGGTCGCGGGCGAGCAATCTTCGCGGAATTGGGGTTGGATCCGCCAGCAGGGCAGAGACCACGCGGAACTGCCGATCATGATGGAGTCCAACCGCATCTGGCAGGGCTTGGCTGAGAAGACCGGCGAGAGCGATCTCGCCTTCACGCAAGGCGGATGCCTTTATCTCGCCGCCACGCCCGCGGACATGCGGAAGTACGAGCGCTGGTACGATCACGCCAAACAGCATCAGCTCGACACGGAATTGTTAACGCCTGAGCAACTGCAACAACGTTATCCGGGCATTGCCGGAAAATGGATCGGTGCCATGGTGACGCCGAGTGACGGCAGAGGCGAGCCGTTCGTCGCTATCCCTGCGTTGGCCCGGGCGGCGCAACGAGCGGGTGTCTCCATCGTCGAAGAATGTGCCGCCAGGACACTGGACGTGCAAGACGGACGGGTGGCCGGTGTCTTTACCGAGAAAGGCCGGGTGGCGTGTGATCGGGTCGTCTTGGCGGGTGGCGCGTGGTCCACCCATTTCGCGACCAATGCGGGCTTCGACCTGCCGCAGCTTGCGGTGCGCTGCACCGTTGCGCGGACGGAAACGGCGGATGAATTAATCCCGCACCAGAATGGAACCCCGAACATCAAGACGCCGGGCTTTAGTATTCGGCGGCGCACAGACGGTGGCTATACACTCGCTACCGGCAGTTACGCGGAGCATTTCCTATCGCTGAAATCCCTAAAATATTTCACCAAATTCCTGAACATTATGCGCCTCACCGCATCGGACATTCGCCTACGTTTGGGCGCGCCGAAAGGTTATCCGGGCGCATGGGGAACTCCACGCGCTGGGGCGCAGACGAGGAGAGCCCGTTCGAGCGTATGCGCGTGCTGAACCCAGCGCCATCCCATGCAGAAATCAAACGTCTTGAACAACGCATCAGCGACCGTTATCCGCAATTGGCCGGCAATCAGCTGGCCGAGGCCTGGGCCGGCATGATCGACGTGACCCCGGACGTGGTGCCCACCCTGGGTGAAACACCGGAAATTAGGGGGCTTTTCATTTGCACCGGCCTCAGCGGTCACGGCTTTGGCATCGGCCCCGCCATTGGTCGGGTCATGGCCGATGTGGTGTGTGGCCGCGATCCGGGCCATGACCTGAACCGCTTTCGCCCGGACCGATTTTCGGATGGCACCCCAATTGTGCCGGGACCTTACTGAGTTGGCGGAAGCCGACCCGAAGTCATTTTCTGAGCATGGCGGACATTGGAGGTCCGGTGTGCCGCGCCGGACAACGAATGTCTCGACACAACATTTATTTAATTTTGACCGAAAGGTATTCCGTTATGAGAACGTTCCCTCAAATTTCAACAACTGCCATCGTTGCTATGCTGTCCCTTACTGCTGTGCTGGTATCGGGTTGCGAAGACGAACAGGCGGCAAAAAAAGAAGCACCCAAGGTCGAGAAGGCAATGCCCGCCACCGACGCCGCTGCTGCAAAGGCGAAAGCCGATGCCATGGCTGAAAAAGCGAAGGCGGATGCCATGGCTGAGAAGGCGAAGGCTGATGCCATGGCTGAAAAAGCTAAAGCTGAAGCTGAAAAAGCGAAGGCCGAAGCTGAGGCCCTTAAGATGAAAGAGGCCGAAGCCCTTAAAATGAAGGCTGAAGAGGCTCTCAAAATGAAAGCTGAAGAAGCTCTTAAGATGAAGGCTGAGGAAGCTCTTAAGATGAAGGCTGAGGAAGCTCTGAAGGCAAAAGCTGAGGAAGCCGCAAAACAAAAAGCGGGTGATGCCCTGAAAGACAAAGCAAAAGGCATGTTGCCCTAATCGTACGCTAGCCTATCGCGCCCGGATGCCTTTCTTGTTGCCACTGGTTGGCATCGTTTGATATCGGCATTCGGGCGCAACTTCTAGGCCGACCCGCCGTTACATAGGTTTTACGTGTTGACGCCTCCCCTCGATATGGGGGTCGCCAGAAACTGAATTCAGGATAAACGGGCGAATTGCACCAATCGCGGGAGCAATTTGCGGCTAGGCGCTTTTCGTGACGCGCTCTGCAGCGCGCCATGCAAGCGTTTCCCCGGCGTGGAACGGCACGACACTGAGATCATCTCGATCAATCGTTTCAGGCACGCTATAGGCCTCGCGGTGCAACGAAATGGTTCCTTCGTTGAGCGGCAGGCTATAAAAGCGCGGGCCAAATTCTGACGCGAATGCCTCCAACCGGTCGAGCGCGCCTTCCTCATCGAAGGTCAGCGCGTAACTTTCCAGCGCTGCGGGGGCGCTAAAGATGCCGGCACAGCCACAGGCGCTTTCCTTGTCCTGCTTCTGGTGCGGCGCAGAATCAGTGCCGAGAAAAAACTTTGGGTCACCCGAAATTGCAGCTTGGCGCAGCGCGGTACGATGATGCCGGCGTTTTGCTACTGGCAGGCAATATGCGTGTGGCCGCAGTCCGCCTTCGAACAACGCGTTTCGGTCGATCCGCAGATGATGTGCTGTGATTGTGGCGGCCACGCTTGGTCCAGCGCTTTGGACGAATTGCACGGAATCTGCCGTAGTGATGTGCTCTAGAACGACTTTTAGCGCGGGGAAATCGCTCAGCATCGGCGCCAGGATAGTTTCCAGAAACTTGGCCTCACGGTCAAAGATATCGATGTCGGGCGAGACCACTTCGCCATGCACCAGCAGGGGCATGCCGATTGTTTGCATCCGCTCGAGTACCGGTCGAATTTTGTGCACGTCCGTCACGCCCGCCGCAGAATTGGTGGTTGCGCCTGCCGGGTAGAGCTTACACGCGGTGAAGACCCCATTGTTGAACCCGGTTTCGATTTCATCGGCATCAATCTCGTCGGTCAGATAGGCGGTCATCAAAGGGGTGAACCTGCGACCTTGCGGCAAGGCTGCGAGGATGCGACCGCGATAGGCTTCCGCGGCAGCCACGGTTGTCACCGGGGGCATCAGGTTGGGCATCACAATGGCCCGCGCAAACTGGCGTGCCGTAAAGTCGGCTGTGAAGGCCAGCATGGCGTCGTCGCGCAGATGGAGATGCCAGTCATCGGGTTCGCGAATGGTGAGGTGTGCAGTGCTTCGATTGCGGTCTTTGTCGGCGGTCACGCTCGCCTCGGACGTTGGCTCGGGTGTCGGCATGGGTAAGCTCCTCTGAGGCCGCACCGGATCGGCTGGACGATACGATGGCAGCAGCTGTGCAATTGTCGCTCTACAACAATTTCACCATTTTTGTCTATCGCAGAAAGTAAACGACCGCTTCTGTCTAGAAGTTGCCTCTGCGCAATTATCAGCCTCTAACGCCGCGCGATCAGGCTTCGTTCAACTATTTTTCTGATCAATTTTTATGGCTGGTCAGAAACGGCAACGCTGCCCTGAGGTCGGCAAACCTCGTTGTTGGCTCTTGGGTATCGACCAAACGCGATACGGGGTTGCCGGAGGCGACGAGGATGGAGCGTAATCCTGCCTCCCGTGCCCCGGCGATGTCGGTTGCCGGTGTATCGCCGACCATGATGACGCTCTCCCGCGGAACGCCTAGTTGCTTGATCGCCAACTCGAAAAGGAACGGATGAGGTTTGCCCAGTACGGTCGCCGTTTTGCCACTTGCTGCTTCCAAGAAGGCAACGATTGGCCCGGCTTCGGGCTCAGGGCCGTGGCGGGTTGGGATGACCTCGTCACGATTACTGGCCAAAAGTTGAGCGCCGTTGGCAAGGTGGCGGATAGCGGGCGCCAGCTCGGCGATTTTGAGATCCAAATCGATCCCGGCAATCACATAATCCGGCTCGTCGCTGTCGATAGCGCCCGCAGCGAAAATATCGCCCGCAGCGAAAACAGTATCGCGCAAGGCTGTGCTCCCGACGATGTGGACTTTAGGCGCGGCCTCTTGCGTCACAAGATAATGAGCGACCGCCATCCCCGAGGTGATGATATCAGCCTCGTCTAGTTCAATATTAAAGCCACGCAGTTTTTGCACATACTCATCGGGCGTGTTCCGCGCATTGTTTGTCAGGCAAACGACCCTAATGCCGTGATCTTGCAGATCGCGCACAGCGTCAGCTGACCCTTCGATAGGGGCGTCACCACAATAGAGCACGCCGTCCATATCGAGAATGACACCGCTAACCGGGTGATCGAGGTCCGCGATCCGGCTGTTTTGCCGTCGAATTGTTTTGGGCGCCAGTGGCTCGATCCAATGCACATTGAACTCGCGAACAGGGGCCTCGTAATGCATCGGATCGCCTCCATGGACGGTCCAGGAAAGCTGATCATCCAAGGTTATTTCTGCCCATGCGCCGGTTGCCACACCCTGCGTTGTGTAGCTTTCGGTGAGTGACTGCACCGTCAGATATCGAATGCCGTCAATGGTACTGGTGTTGTTCCAGTGCACATGACCGCCAACGCAAAGGATGACTTTTCCGCTCGCTTCGATGATGTCTCGCGCTTTTTGCGTATTCGACAGGCTTGCTGAGGTGATGTTGTTTTGAAACCAAAAATTCCCAACCATCGCTGCATCGTCGAGCGGGATATGCGTAAAAACAAGCGTCGGAAGTGTTGTGCGCTCAAGGTCGTCGTGGAGCCAGTTAAGGTCGTTTTCACTAGGGATTGAATTATTTGCATAGGCATTGGATAGATCGATCTGCCAAAAAACGAGATGCTTATCCTTGATATCCAGGCTGTAACTTTGGAATGACTGGTCCAGGATCGCTTCGTTTTCATCGCGAGACAGATAATGCAAATCGTGGTTTCCCAGCAAATGCGCTCTAGGTGTGCTCATCTGGTCGAAAACCGCGGCAACTTCGCCCATCAGTTTTAGATCGGTATCGTGATCCACATTCGATATGCGGTCGCCCAGGTCGACAATCAGGTCCGCATCAATGGCGCCAATCCGTCCGACCGCCAATTTAAGCAGTGGAAGGGCTGCATCGCCTTGCTTTGTATAGCGTGTCGGCCCGTGATGGATATCGGTTACGATTGCAAATTTCAGCGGTTCCATTGTCTGACTTTGTCATTTCACTGTTTTAAGGGGCCGGCGATGGCGAAGGTGAGCACCTCTGTCCGCTACGCCTCTATTCTATAAAACCGCACGGCGTTATCGTGATAGAGCTTGGCTTTCTCATCGGCTGAATAGTCGGCGGTTAGGCGCTTGAAGGAATTCCAGAGCACGTTGTAGCTGCAGCTGAGCTTGTCGACGGGAAAGTTGGATTCGAACATGCACCGGTCGATGCCGAATTGCTCGATGAGGTGTTCAAGATAGGGGCGGGTCGCATCCAGCAGTTCGAGGCTAGTGGGGGGCATTGGGCGATGTTGCCAATTGAAGCCATTGAACATCATGTTCAGGCCACCCAGCTTGGCGGTGACGTTCTCGCATTGGGCCAACGCGGCGATGTCGCTCTTCCATGTCTCAAGAATTTCTGCGCGCCGCCCTTCATAGGGGCCGACACCTAAAGGCCCCGCGCAATGGTCGATGACGATCCGTGCATCCGGGTAGGCTTTGGCGAGGTCGATCAGTTCGGGCAATTGCGGGTGATAGCACCAGGCTTCAAACACCAGATCGCGTTTGACCAGTTGCGCCACGCTGTCTCGGTATTTGGGGTCGAGCAGAACTTCCGCTGGCGGCTCCCAACTCGAGTTGTGGATTGCATCGCTTGGGTCATAAGTAGCGCCGCAGCGAATACCGCGAAACCGGCCACCCCCGGCTTGGATATGAGCGTCCAACACGTCGCCCACCGCATCGCCCAACAGAAAATCCGCAAACCCGATAATGCCCGCGGCGACCCGCTGTGGCCCATATTTTCCGGTCTCACTCTTCGCGGCAATTTCAGCGATGAACTCGGTTTCGCCGACCGGGCGCATTTCCTCCGCTCCGTCGGCTCTGTATTCCGCACCACACTGGATAAAGACCGTCGAGACGATGTTGTGGCCGCTATTAAGGTCTTCGAGAATTTCGTCGAACTGGTAGCGCGTGGTCGTTCGCCCAAATCTTTCATTCCAAAGATGATGGTGTGGGTCGCAAATCTTGAGGTCAGGCTCCAGGGTTTCTTCGTCATATTGGATGAGCCAGTCGTGATTGTCGGCTTTAGACGGCATGGGAGACCTTTCTGCGCATCGAGTGCGGAGGATTAAAAATATCGGATACCCGTTTTCTTAAGGTGAAATCTTGAAAATGTCTAACCGGGGACAAAGATGCAGTTGGAATATTCGGGGTCTCTCTGCGGCGGCTTGCCGTATTGCACATGGCCTCAGGAGGCTGCCTAATTGGTTGTTAGGACATGATGAGGATTACCATGCACGGTTCAGTGCTGACACTTGCGGCAGTTTTGATTGTCGCCTTTTCGGCAAACACGTTCGCCGCTGGGTTGGATAAGGAACAGCGCGTCGGCAAACGATTGTTCAAGCGCCATTGCACGACCTGCCATTACACGAAGCCCAACAAGGATCATTTCGGCCCGAGCCTGTGGAGCATCGTGGGTAAGAAAGCTGCGCGTGTGAAAGGTTTTCCCTATTCCAAGGGGCTGAAGGCCTCCGGTCTCACTTGGGACAAGCCGACGCTCGATAAGTACCTCACAAACCCGAGAGCGCTGGTCAAAGGTTCGCAGATGGTGTTTCCCGGTTTGAAGAAACAAAGCGAACGGGACGCGATCATCCGTTATCTCGATAGCCTACGGTAACCGCTCCAAGTCGCAAAACCGGTAGCCTAGAATTTTGTAAGCGAGCTTTGCCGCTAGGAAATCGCAGGCGTGCCAGCCGTCGATGGGGGCGAGCTCGGTAATGTCGGCACCGACGATTTGGGCGGCGTTGGCCGTGGCAGCGCGGAGCAGGGGCAGCACGTCGTCCCAGAAAAGGCCGCCGGGCTCCGGGGTGCCGGTGGCGGGCATGAGGCTGGAATCAAAACCGTCCACATCGATGGTGATGTAGACCGGCTTGCCGCGCAACGGCTCGATAACGTTCGCCAGGTTCCACTCTTTCTTGTCTTTGGCCCAATGGGTGTGGATGCGGTCTCGGTTTGCCTCCAGATAGGGGACTTCTTCTGCGGATATGTTTCTGATGCCGACGGAGATGATCGAGATACCCGGCAGGTCGAGACAGCGGCGCATGGCGGCGGCGTGGGAGTAGGGCTCGCCCTCGTAACCATCGCGCAAATCAGCATGGGCATCGATCTGTAGTAACACGAGGTCTTTATGGCGTTTGGCGAAGGGACGAACGGCGCCAGCTGTCAGGGAATGCTCGCCGCCGAGGATCAACGGGAACCGGTCCTCTGCTAGTAGATTTTCGACGATGTGTTCGATTTGGCCAACCGCCGGTTTCGCGCCCTCGGCGATGGGGAAGGGGGCCAGTGTTTCCAGTTGGAAGGCGGCGGAGGGTTCGCACCATAATTCTTCGTCGAACAGTTCCATTTGATGGGACGCGCTGATGATGGCCGCCGGTCCCTTGGCGGTCCCGCCGCCGTAGGAGACCGTCGCCTCCAGGCCGAAGGGGACGACAGTCACACCGGGTTTGTTGGCACTGCCCGCCGCATCCTCCGGGCCCAGGCCCAGAAACCCTTGATCGGGCAGGAGCCGTTGCATGACTAGTTGCTGAACAGCTTCGAGAATTGGCGCCGGGGCCGGTCTTTCCAATGACCCCGGTGATAGGCGTCGCTTGCGAGCAGCGGCAGGACGCTTCCGGCTTCGGCAAAGACCATCTGCTCTTGGGCGGTCTCCACTTTGCCCCAGGACGAAGCTTCCTTGAGCGTGGATGAACTACACGCCCCGTCGCGCACATCAGCGACTGTGATCTGTATCGCGTATTTATGCATCTGCGCTTCTTGGCCCAGAATTTCGGCGCAGACCACAGTGTCTTGCGCAAAATTTTTCGGTACGCCGCCGCCGATCATCAACAGCCCCGTGGTCCCGGCTTTGATTTTAATGTCGGTCAATTCGCGGAAGTCGCGGATGGAATCAAGGGTGAGATGACGGTCCGGGTTGCGCTGCTGATGCATCACTAGGCCGAACCCGGCGCTTGAGTCAGTGAATGCCGGACAGAAGATCGGTATGTCATTCTCATAGGCCCGTTGCACCAGCGAGCCTTCTTTGCGCGCATTACCATCGGCCAGGTAGGCACCCATGGCGCGGATGAACTCCCGCGACGTGTGGGGCTTCGGCTCTAGCCCGTCGGCGATGTCAGCGATTGCCCCGTCACAGGCCTGCAATTCCTCTTCGTCGATATAGGTGTCGTAGATGCGGTCAATGTAGTGGCCCCGCAACATCCGGTCGTCCGCATCCGCGCTGCCCTGGTAATGGCGAAACCCAAGAGCTTCGAAGAAATCCATATCGACAATGCTGGCCCCGGTCGCCACCACCGCATCAACCATGTTGTAGCGTACTAAGTCCGCATAGAGCTGCATGCAGCCGCCCGCCGAAGTGGACCCTGCTAACGTAAGGATGATGGAACAGTCTTTGTCGGCCAGCATCGCATTATAGATCGACGTGGCGCGCGCAAGATCGCGTGAGGTGAAAGACATACCGTCCATGGCGTCGATAATGGGCCGCGCATCAATAGCGGTGAAATCTACATGTTCGACAGTCTTGGCGAGCAGGGAGGCTTTCGCGGCGTCCGTTTCCCGGGGAGCACTCATGGCATTCTCTCCTAACCGGCTATCAACGGCGTGACGGTTGTTTGGCTATTTACCGACCCCGGAAGCGTCCACATGGGTTGGTCCAGCAATACAACTTCAATATCCGAATGGAAGCCGTTGAACTGTGTCCGCATGGCGGCACCATAGGCACCGGTGAGGCCTATCTCGATATAGTCGCCTTCGTTGATATCGGCCGGCAGCAAGAAAGGCCCGGTCATGGCATCCAGACTATCGCAGGTGGGGCCGTAAAACGAAAAGGGCATGAGGTCTACCGGTGCTTTGTCGTGTGTTCCAGAATTGGGCCGAATGCACGTGACTGGAAAACGAAAGCCGGGCACGCCCGCATCGAACAGGCTGCCATAGGTGCCGTCATTGATATAAAGCTGCTCGCCCTTTCGGCCTTCCACTTGGACCAGCGTCGAGCCCGCTTCGGCGACCAGGGCGCGGCCAGGTTCGCCCCAAAATTCGCAATGATCGGGGACCGGCATCAGATCGAGCCCCGTTTGAATTTCGCGCATATAGTCACCGAGTGGTGGTGGCATCATGCCCGGATAGGGCGCGGGAAAACCACCTCCTACGTCAACGATATCGACCATGACACCCGCACGGCGCACCATGTCACCGACCATGCGCAGTGCGGTGCCGTAGGCTGCCGGCTGCATGCATTGGGAGCCCACATGAAAACAAATGCCGAGTTTTTGCGCGTTACGGCGCACCGCCTTCAATAAGGCGGGTGCATCGGCCAAGGGGGCACCGAACTTATCGCTGAGACGAAACGCGGCATGAATATTCGGTACTGCCACGCGCACCATCAAGGTGAGATCGTCGGCGTTACCGGTAGCTGCGCGAATTTTCGCCAACTCCTCAATGCTGTCGAGTGCGAAGGTCCGAACACCAAAATCGTGATAAGCCGTCGTAATCGCCTGGCGATTTTTGACCGGGTGCATAAAGTTGTTCGTCGCATCGGGAAACAGGTTTGCGATCAGCTCGATTTCCCGTAAGGACGCGACGTCGAAATTGCGCAGGCCCGCGTCATAGAGCGCGCGCAAGATAATCGGTTCCGGATTGGTTTTGACCGCGTAGAGGATTTTACCGGGAAACAGCTGCAAAAAGGCGCTGCAGGAATCAAGAGCAGCCGCTGGGCGGTGACAGGTAACAGGCCGGCTCGGCGTTAAAGAACTGACCAGCGCATGGGCGGATGAAAACTGTTCCATCGCATGGGGAACCTCTGCTGTTGTTGCACAGAAATCCGCTTCCTCACGAGGAATTGGAGAGCGCGATTTACGTGTGAATCGAACTTTTGTAAAGTGGATTTTATCCGCCCAATGAACGAATGGGAATAGCGCAGATTTCCGCTGCTTTCAGCGGCGCACTACGAGGTGTAACGACGCCTTAACTAAGCAGCATTATTATCGATGATCAGTAAGTTTTCACTGCCCAACAAACCGGCTGCGGTTTGGCCGGTGATGCCCTGCAATGTGGCAACCGTTTGGAAATTTCCGCCGCCATTTACGTCGATTTGAACAATCGTATCGGGGCCGGAGTCTTGGACATTGACGAAATCGAGTGGATCTTGCCCCAGTTCTACGGTGATCAAATCCTCTAAATCCAAAACGTCGTCGTCGCTTACCGGATCATAATCCGTAATCACGTCGATACCGCTGCTACCCAATACAAAAGTGTCGGCGCTACCGCCGCCGGTCAGCGTGTCGTTGCCGGCACCACCGTCTATATTATCCGCACCTGCCGTGCCGGTGATGGTATCCGCACCCGCGCCGCCATTGATGCCTTTGATGTTGCTGAAGGTGATGCCGGTAAAATCGAGCTCATCGCCGTTGTCGTCACCGTGAATGGTCGTGGCATTACTTGCCTGACCGTTGATCTGTTCTATACCGTCGTTACTCTGAAGGCCGCTTAAGGTGATATCCGTCGTGGCGGTCGCGTCGATGATATCGGTCCCGGCATCACCAAAGAAAGAATCGGCGCCATCGTTATCGAAGACCAAAAACGTGTCATCGTCGTTTCCGCCATCCATCACGTCGTTACCGTCATTGCCGACCAATGTGTCTGCACCCGTGCCGCCGTTTATTACATCGTCACCGAGACCGCCATAGAGGACATCAACGCCGTTGTCACCGTCGATCAGGTCGTTGCCGCCACCACCATGAATATTGTCCAGCCCATTACCGCCGGCAATCACATCAGCGCCGCCGCGACCATGGACAATATCGTCGCCTGTCGTGACCGCAAGGCCGGCATCTGCGCCAGCGGTCCCAATGATGCGGCTGTTGCCGATAGTGGCGGTGAATTCAACGGAGGAACTTGCGGTGTTACCGCCATCGTCGCTGGTTGCGGTCAAGACCAAGGCCATATTGCCCGAATAGCCGCCCGGGGGCACCAGAACGAGCGAACTTAAGTCTCCTTCGGTGAACGACCAGACGCCGCCCCCCATATCCGATCCGACCGCCGATGCGCCGTCGGTGAAGGAGGAACCTGTTTCAACGCCACTGATTAATATCGACGTCAATGTTTCGCCCGGGTCGACCAATGACGCGCCGACGACGAGCGCTATGTTTGCTGCTTGGTTACCGTCCACATCTGTGGCGTTCACATTAGGGGGATCGGCCACGCCGGGCGTTACTTCGTCTTCAGGGGCGGGTTCTTCAATTGGCTCCGGGTCCTCGAATGGCTCGTCATCTAGAGGCTCGCTGCTAAAATCGTTGTCGTCTTCGTCATTTTCTTCCTGGGCTTCGCGGAAACGACGCGCCAGTCCCCGTAGAGTCTGATTGTCGCGAATGGCGCCATCGAGATTGATTTCGTTAACAGCATTAACGGTGAATGATGTTTCCTGTGTGTTTGGCGGCGGATTGTCTTGGGCTTGCTGCAAATCGTCTGGCGGTGTTTGCCGTGGAATGATGAGCACGTTGTTACCGAAAATACGGTCAAATTCCGGCTGATCGATCACCTTTGTTTCCGGCTCAGCGTTGCGGCTGAACAATGTGTAAAGTTCCAACGGGCTGGTAACGATCCTTTGGCCGGCAAAGGTGACAATGGCAATTTCGCCAAGATTGCCGTCTGAATCACGGAGGAGGGTGATTGTATTCTCTAAGCCTTCCGGCGACGCACGACCGACAACCGTGGTTCCCCGAATACCGATTGTGGCAACCGGGGTCGTGATTGTGGCCGCATCGTCGCCGGATTTGGCAATTTCCCCGCTGACATAAGAGAATACGCCCGTGGCGACGTTAAGAATGGATTTGCCGTCAGCAGTGCCCGGGCTAAATATCAGTTCGTCGATGGTGAACACGCCGTCATTACCAATGGAAAAAGTGCTGCCGTCGGCGAAAACCACGCCGACTTTGCCATCTTTAGCCGTGGCGATTTTATCACCCTGGAAGAGGCGGTCGCCTTCATTTAAGGCCTCGCGCGTACCGTCCACGCGTATAACAGTAACACCGCCCGCAAGCGTTTTCACTTGCCCAACGGGTTGGGCACCCGGTGCTTGTGGAGTAGGCGTGGCTGCTTGCGCCCCAGCTTGTGCTAGCTGGATGGCTTCGGTGCCGGTGCCGCCGTCTATAATCGTATCAGACGCGGCTTCAGGTGGGTTAATCTGTGCCATTTTATTGTTCTTAAATAGTTCAAACCGATTTCCCCAGTTTATTTTGTTAAAATTTTAACAAAGTTTAACAAAAAAGTCACTGTCTAATTATTGACCATATTCGAGAACCTTAAAACACGCTAAAATAGTGGGCAGATAGCGGTTTTACCTCTTGGGGACTCTCGTTGCGTATATTGGCCTTGGTTTTTGCGTTGCTGTGGTCTGGCCTTTCCGGGGCAATAGCGAATGAGCATTATGAGGCTGGTCTGAAAGCCGTTAAGGAAGAATCATGGGCGGCAGCGGTCGGGCACATGACCGAGGGTTCGCTTGATGGACATGCCGGCGCCCAGTTTTACCTCGGACAGTTTTATCGTTACGGAAAAGGCGTCGAGAAGAGTTTTGTAGAGGCGCGAAACTGGTACTTGCTCGCGGCAAAGCAAGATCATCCCAAAGCCCAATTCATCCTCGGCATGATGAACCGGAAGGGAGTTTCCGTTTCGAAAAATCACCGCCAGGCATTTCAATGGTTTTTGAAATCCGCGCAGGGAGGGGATGCGAAAGCGCAGAACCTGCTTGGTACGGTTTATTCCCTTGGCCAAGGCGTGAAAGGTGACAAAGCGAAGTCGATGGAGTGGTATCGCAAATCCGTCGAGCAGGGTTACAAGGTTGCACAGTTTAATCTCGCAAACCGCTATCGCACCGGCAGAGCTGTGACGAAAAATTTGGAGACAGCATTCGCGCTTTATCGCAAGGCCGCTAATCAAGGTTATGGAAGGGCTCAGTACCGATTGGGGTTAATGCTGGCAGAAGGCCAGGGGACAAAACGTGATTTTGGCGAGGCGGAGAGATGGCTCAAACAGGCGAAAAAAAATGGTGTAAAGAAGGCGACGGCCAAACTCGTTGCGTTGCAAGAGGAGCGAAAATCATCGGAAAAATTGGCTAATTTGCGAGACCCGGCAAATGATCCGCCCGACCTTTCAGGGAATGTGGTCCGATATAAAGGATATATTCTGGTAAAATCGAAGTATCCCAAAGCGGATAACAAAACCTTCATTCGAATGCTAAAGAAGGCGATTGATATGTCGGCCAAATTACCGAAGCATTTGCGCGAGCAGATCAAATTGGTTAGGCGGGTTGAATTCGACCCGCCGTCAAAACTCCGAAAACCCAAAGGTTATAGAGCCAATATCGTTGCTGTGTACACTTGGTATCGCGGAGACCCTTGGCGCGTTGGACGCATTGTTATGAACAAGGATCCGCTTTATTCATCGCCGCTTCAGATGGTGTATTCATTTGTTGGCAACAGTTTTCACGCGGTTTCCCATATGGATCAAATTCGCCAAATCAGGATTGTCCGGGCCCTTGAAAAGGCGGGCGTTGAGAATGATGACCCGTTAATTACAAAGGCACGGGCGCGTTTTAATTTTTTGCGGGAACGTCAAAAAAACCGTCAAGGACGAGCGTTTCGACTGCAGCGATGTAAGATTGCTCGTGCGATATTGAGCGTTCACAAGGCATATGGTGCCGCTGCTAATAAGATCAATGGATTGTCGAGACAGTTAAATGATCGAGGCTGTCCTTGATTGCAGTGAATAATCGAATTGCCTAAAAGGCCAAATGCATTTGCCAGCGGCTGGAAACGATGGTGTAAACAGTTCTCCTAGCACTGCACTTTTTGCTTTGAAATTTAGGACGGCCCCGACGTTGGGCGCGACACTATTATGGCGGCAACCACCGATAAAGACGAAGAGGTCTTAGGACTGCCGCCGCGTCAGCGCTTGATGGTGGCGTTGGCGATCTTACCGGCGGGCGCCATGCAGGGCATGGACACCTTTGCGACCGGTGTCGCCATTCCGCGTATGATGGGCTCGCTATCGGTGACGATTACCGAAGTCTCCTGGGTGCTGACCTCCTATTTGGTCGCATCTGCCATGTTCACCCCGTTGTTTGCCTGGTTGAGCCGCAAGATCGGCTGCAAAAAGCTATTCATAGGCGTGGTGTTCGGCTTTATGTGCTGCTCGCTGCTGATTTCCCAATCAAGCACGCTTTATGAAATTGTGTTTTTTCGCTTCATGCAAGGGGTGTTCGGTGCGGGGTTGAACCCTTTGACGACGCAAGTGGTGCTGGCGTCTTTTCCGAAAAGCCACCACGGTATTGCATTTGGTTGGCTACAGATGGGGCGCAACAGCGCTGTCGTTATCGGCCCTTTGCTTGGCGGTATCCTGACCGAACTGTTCGACTGGCGGATGGTCTATTTGATGAATATACCGCTCGCCATTTTGGCGTTGGTGCTCATTCCCAGAATATTACCGAAGGACGAACCACAGGAGCCCAGGGCCTTTGATTTCTTCGGATTTTTTGCCCTAAGCGTCGCCATTGTCGCCGTGCAATTATTGCTCAATCAGGGCGAAAAACGCGACTGGTTTGATTCCAATTTAATTGTGACATGCACCTTCGTCGGCGCAGGATTCATTTGGATTTTCCTAGTCCATACGGCAATGACGCTACACCCTTATCTAAATCTCACGGTCTTCAAAAACCGGGAGTTCAGCATCGGCATCGTGTTGATGTTTTTCGCCCATTTCATGACTTACGGGTATGTGGGGCTATTGCCGCCGATGCTGCAGGATCAATTGGGCTTTCCGGTAATAGATGCGGGCATGATTATCGCTAATCGCGGGGTGGGCACCATGTGTGCGGCCATGGTGGCCGGTGTCATGATCTTTAGGTTTTCGCCGCGCAGTTTAATCACTGGCGGTATGTTGATAATCGCCGTAGCGACCTGGATGTTGGCGGAGTTGGCGCCCATTCAAACCAAGACGCCCATCATCATTGCGGTATTTCTCCAAGGCTTTGGCCTGGGCTTCATTAAAACGCCTATCATGACGTTGTCGTTTGCCACTTTAGCAACCTCCTTACGGCCCGATGGCGCCAGTGTCATGGCGACAACCCAACGCTTGGCATCCAGTGTTGGGGTGTCGGTTCTAATCGTCATGTTGGTGCGCAGCACGCAGAACGCTCGCACGAGTCTGGTAGAATCGGTCGACCGCGAACGCATCGAGCAATTTGGTATCGGGCACAGTTGGAGTCTTGAAAGCATTCCAGGGGTGATGGCGCTCGACCGAATGATCGGAAAACACGCGGAATTCATAGCCTATATTACTGATTTCCAAATCATGACCTTCCTCACACTCGCCATGCTGCCATTGCTGATCCTCGTACGCTCGCCGAAGGAGGGCAGTGTGCGCTAAGATGCGCCAAATTTCGGCAACAGCGAGCCTGCGGATCGTATGACGGCGACCACCGCCCCAGAGAAACCAGAGGAAGAAGACGAAGAGGAGGGGTTACCGCCCCGCCAGCGTATTCTTGTGGCTTTGGCGATTTTACCGGCAGGCTCCATGCAAGGTATGGATACGTTTGCGACTGGTGTCGCCATTCCGCGCATGATGGGCTCGTTCTCGGTCACGTTGGTGGAAATATCTTGGGTACTGACGTCTTATCTTGTCGCGTCCGCCATGTTCACTCCGTTCTATGCGTGGTTGAGCCGGAAGGTTGGGTGCAAAAACCTATTCATCGCGGTGACGGCGGGATTCGTTTGTGTATCGATTATGGTATCTCAGTCGAGCACGTTGATGGAAGTGGTGGTTTTCCGTTTCTTTCAAGGGGCCTTTGGGGCCGGTTTCAATCCCCTGACAATTCAGATCATTTTGGCTGCATTCCCACGAAGTCGGCACGGGATCGCGTTTGGGTGGCTGCAGATGGGCCGCAACAGCTCAATCGTCATTGGCCCCATCGTCGGCGGCCTGCTCACGGAATATTTTGATTGGCGCATCATCTATTTGATCAACGTCCCTGTCGGCTTGATCGGTCTGTTCCTGATCCTGCGAATATTACCTAAAGATAAAAAACAAGAGCCTAAACCGTTCGATTTTTTCGGTTTCGTTGTGCTCAGCATCGCGCTTTGTGCGACCCAGTTATTGCTGTCTCAAGGGGGTAAACTCGATTGGTTTAGTTCGCAGATTATTATCGTTTATGCGTTCTTTGCCGCGTCGTTCAGCTACGTTTTCGTTTTCCATGCGGTGACCGCGCGTCAACCCTATCTGAATTTGAGAGTATTCAAGAACCGAGAATTCTTGATCGGCATGATTCTGGTCGTGTTTACCCAATTCATGATCTACGGCTATATCGGTTTGCTACCGCCCATTCTCCAAGATCAATTGGGGTTACCGGTCATCGAGGCTGGTATCATCATTGCCTATCGCGGCATAGGGAGCATGAGCGCCTCGTTTATCGCCGGGATGCTGGTGATGCGCTATAGCCCGAAATATCTCATTTTCTTTGGCATGTGCGGCATTGCCTTTTCCACTTGGTCATTGGCACAGCTCTCGCCCGATGCTCATACGGTGCCCATCATCATTGCTATTTTTCTGCAAGGCTTTGGGCTTGGTTTTGTCAAAACGCCCATTCTCGCCATCACATTTTCAACGCTTAGCTCATCACTTCGTCCGGACGGCACCAGTATTCTATCCACCGCTCAGCGCATTGCCTCTGGTATCGGCATTTCAGTATTGATCGCCATTTTGGTACGTAGCACGCAAAGCGCCCGGTCTACGCTCAGCCAAAATGTGAGTGAATATAACGAGCGGTTTCAGCATTTCACGCTGCCTGATAAATGGAGCATGGATAGCCTGACAGGTATGATGGCGCTAAACCGGATGATCGATAAACAGTCGGAGTTCATGGCCTATATCATCGATTTTCAACTGATGACGATCGTGACGCTGATGATGTTGCCGTTGTTGTTCTTTATTCGGCTGGAAGGCCAGAAAAAGACCTCTTAATCGTATCCCCACTGGGTGCGTAACCGTGCGGCCACGCCGCGTTTATTTAATCAGTAATCCCTGACCGGTCGGCAGTTCGACGACGTCCAAGCCATGTTCGGCCAATACCGGGTCGATATACCGTTTTTGCGCGCTATAAAACCACCATCCGTAATCGTCGAAAATGATAACGCCGTGATCGGCCAGTCGCGGCAGGATAAATTTCAATGCTCCCACTTCGGGCGTTGGTTGGTTCATATCGATATGGGCGAAGGCAATTTTGTCGGGCAGCCCATCGGCGAAAGAATCGGGAACTGCGCCTTTAATAACTTTGACGAAGGGTTGCGCTTTGAAGCGAGCGCAGACATCTTCATACATGGTGGCGTTTTCGTGGGCGGCGAAACGCGTATGTTGATCGCCTTCGTTCCACTCAAAGAGATCATAGAGATAGAGGTCTTTGTTCGCTGCGGCGAAATCCTGCGTGTCGACCATATGTTGGGCGGTCCCGCCGGTATGGCACCCTAGTTCAATAAAGTCGCCTTCAATATTCAAGCATTTCTTTGCAAAGTGAAGTAATATATAGGTCCTCCAAATAATAGAACGCTCTACTATCGGGTTTTCTTTGTTATTTACAAAATCTATAAAGTACTTATCTCTGAAAAAGCTGTAATTTTTATTCCAACATATAGTGTTGTCCGCGCAAAACATGCTTGTTTGTACGCCGGGGTGGAGGCTTTCTTTTATTAAAATTAAGCCTTTATTGAACTTCTCTTGGTCTTGGACGTTAAAATTCACGCCCTGATAGGCGATGGATTCCAATCGCTGGTCATTTTTTAGAGTGTCATAATCGGAGAAATCTTCGTCATCCATGGTTTGCGCCTTTTGTTATTGGGGCCCTTTACCCTTCGCGGATGACGGTGTCGGCTTTGAAGAGTGCGTCCATTGAAAGATAGCGCTCGCCCGTATCATAAAGGAAACCGATGATGTTCTTGCCGGCGAATTCCGGGCGTTTGGCCAGTTCCGAAGCTCCCCATAGGGTTGATCCGGACGTGGGGCCTGCAATGAGCCCTTCAGCGACGGTGACCCGTCGGGCCCACTCGAAAGCCACTTCGTCTTCCACGAGCAGGATTTCATCCACCCGGTCGCGGGCGCGCTCGAAGTTTTCCGCGACAAATCCCGGTCCCATACCGCTGATCAGGTGTGGTCCCGGCTCACCGCCTGCATTGACCGGGCTCGCCGCCGGCTCGATGCCGACAATGCGGATAGAAGGATCTTTGTCTTTCAGAAACTTTGAAACACCTTCGATGGTGCCGCTGGTGCCCATGCCAATAACGACAGCACCGATGTTCCCGTCGGTCTGTTCCCATAATTCGGGGCCGGTTGTGGCGATGTGGGCTGCGGCATTGTTCGGGTTGCCGTGTTGGTTGGCAAAAAAGGTGGTGTCCGGATTGGCTTCGCAATACGCCATGGCGCGTTCCCGGGCCCCGGTCGTCAGTTCGGCGGCTGGGGTTAGCACCACAGTGGCGCCATAGGCTGACAGTAGTTTTTGCCGCTCGACGCTGCTGGTGTCGATCATATACAAGCGCGCTTTAAATCCCATGATGGTGGCCAGGCAAGCGATACCGATGCCTGTATTGCCGCTGGTCGCTTCAACCACTTCGGTACCGGGCTTAATGTGGCCGTCGGCCATTGCCTGGCGCACCATGTAAAGTGCGGGCCGGTCTTTGATCGATGTGGGGTTCATCAATTCCAGTTTAGCCAGGATGGTCGCCGGGCAATCGGGAAACAGCCGAGAGAGCTTCATTAAAGGTGTGTTGCCGATCAGGTCGGTGAGGTCGTTCGCGATATTCATTGCAATTCCTTGAGGTTAGACGCCGTTTTTTTCGTTTTAGAACGGCAATTTTTGGATGTTGTCGAGCGTGTCTATGGACCAGATGGCGGACAATAACGTTGCCGCACCGTCTTTGCCCAATTCCGGGGCAACCAACTCGAAATACTTTTCTTCTAACTCTGCATCGGTCAACGGGTTGTCCGGCGCGCCTTTGCGGGTTTGCTGCATGTAATCAATGGTTTGGCCGTCATTGGTTTCCACAATGAGATGGGCCTTGCGCTGTAACGGGAAGGCATCCTCGACTTCCTGATCCACGAAGACTTCACATTTTTGGGCAAGTGCGGAGACGGTTGGGTCTTTGAGGGCATCCGGTGTAAAGGCTTCCAATCGGACCCGACCTTTCACAAAACCAGTGGCCACCACAAAGGCCAGGCTGAATTGACCTTCGAAGAAGGTGTCATGGGTCATGCCGCCGCAAATATCGACGGTGGATTTGGCCATGCCGATACGGATTGATTTAATGTCTTTATGGGCAATTTTGTGTTCCGCCGTAATGGCAAACGCCGCATCGATTGCCGGGAAGGCATGGCCGCAGCATCCATGATTTTTCACCGTGATACGGGTGATGTTGTAGCTTTCACCGAGGCCGTCTGCTGCATGGCTCCAATCGACATTTTCGCTCATGGCGTTGCCGAAACCCACGGGGCCGTCGAGGATTTTCCGCGCGCCGGTAACGCCTTCCTTAGCCACCTGGGCAGCCATCAAGCCTGAGCCTGCTGCATGGGCACCGTGAATGGGCTTACCGTGGCAATCTTCGCGGAAGGCTTGTTGCAAGCCCGCCGCCATGGTGCCGGCACTGCCCAGCGCATTAATAAACTGCTCTTCATTCAGTTCCAGCAAGGTGCCGGCGGCAAACAACGCACCGAAAGACCCGTTGGTCGCGGTCGTGTGCCAATAATTGTAGTGCGGTCGCCCCATGGTCTCCGCAATGCGCGTGCCGACTTCGTAGCCAACGGTAACCGCGCGCAAAAACGTCTCGCCGCTAACCCCAAGCCCGTCGGCGACGGAGAAGGCGGTTGAAACAGTCGGTGTGCCGGGATGATAGGCGGCAGGGCCGTAAACATCGTCAAACTCGACCGTGTGAGAGGCCGCCGCATTAATAATGGTCGCTGTGCGCGTAGTGGCTTTCTCGCCGCCGGGAAAGAGCCGCGCATTACCGCGTCCCATATCTTCGGCAAAAGCACGCTGAAATCCAATGGCGGGCATTTTCACACCGCCCGCGGCCGTCGTGCCGCACCAATCAATGAAACAACGCTTCGCCGCATGGATCACATCGTCGGGCAATGTGCGCTTTTGTTCGGCTACTGCATAAGCCGCAAACTCTTCTGAAATCATCGAAAGTCTCCTCGGCCTTCGTCAGCCTTTTACGTCTATAGGTCAGCCCCCAATCTGCCCTATAGACCTTGTGAAGGGAATGCCGATAAGCTGCGCCCAACATCAATGGGGAGCGATCATTATGGAACAATATGGTATCGGCCAGCCAGTGCGGCGGAAGGAGGATGTTCGGTTCATTACCGGGCAGGGGAATTACACCGACGATATCGATTTGGATGGACAAGCCTACGGCGCCATTCTGCGTTCTCCCTTTGCGCATGCGGATTTCACCGTAAAAGATACTGAAGCAGCGCAAGCCATGCCCGGTGTCATTGCGGTTTACACCTACGCAGATACGGAGGCCGAACTACCCGCGATCCCATGCCAAGTGACTGTTAAATGCGCCACGGGCCAAGAGATGTTCGTGCCCCCGCGCTATGTATTGGCAAAAAACAGAGCGCGCTTTACCGGCGAGCCGATT
>Ga0055584_100000046_pt1 | contig 101683 bp, 81 predicted proteins | sample OSDHelmetaG_FD_58716 | JGI IMG/M metagenome (GOLD analysis project Ga0055584, IMG submission 58716) | Pelagic marine sediment microbial communities from the LTER site Helgoland, North Sea, for post-phytoplankton bloom and carbon turnover... | ecosystem: Environmental > Aquatic > Marine >... | reverse complement strand
CGACCCCATGAACCCCGATTCTCTCACTTAGGCTGGTACTAACATCGGGGGAAGGTCAAACCGAGGCATAAACTCGGCTCCCAGGTTGCCTCCCACAGGAAGACTGATTGCAAAGATCAGCAAGGCAACAAAGACAGTCTTCCACGGATGCCGAATCGTCCAGGTAACTAGTGGTTGATATAAAACTTTGATCCAGCGAATCAGCCAGATCTCTTTTTCTGACATTTTTTTTGGTAATGAAAGCGAGGCGAGGGCAGGCATAAGCGTGAGTGAAAGCACCAGTGAACCTGCTAAAGCAAACAACACCGTTAATGCCATCGGTCGAAATAATTTTCCTTCGGTACCCTGTAATGCCAAAATCGGAAGATACACAACGGCAATAATCAATTCGCCAAACATCGTTGGCTTACGAACTTCAATCGCAGCATCACGAATTACCGCCAGATGTGATTTCCCTTCTTTATTTAACGAAAGACGGCGAATACAGTTTTCCACCATAATGACCGAGCTATCTACAATTAATCCAAAGTCAATCGCCCCCAGACTCATTAAGCTGGCGGTAATTCCGGTTGCCGCCATTAAATTCGTGGCAAACAGCATCGACAAGGGAATCGCCAGCGCCACAATCAAACCCGCGCGAAAACTCCCCAGCATGACCAGCAGAACGATGATCACCAGAATGCCTCCTTCAACAAGATTGGTAAGTACGGTTCTCAACGTCCGGCTGATTAAGGAGGAACGATCATAGGTAATTTCGAGCCTGATTCCTTCGGGCAGTGTTTTTTCTATTTGTTTCAACCTTTCTTTAGACGCGGCGACCACTTCTCTTGAATTCTCGCCGATCAACATCATCACGAGACCGGTAACCGCTTCTCCCCTCCCATCACGGGTCACAGACCCCTGCCTCGTCATCGGAGCAATTTCGACCTTCGCAATATCGCGCACCAGAATGGGCGTGCTATCGGGATCATGACGGACAACAATGTTCTCGATATCCGACTGATTTTTCAGAAGTGCCTGACCACGAATAAAGCGTTGTTCATGATTGTGAACAACATACCCCCCCCCTGCGATGGAATTATTATTCTCGATTCGACTGAATAGCTCTGCCAGAGAAATTCCGTAGCTGTTCAATCTATCTGGATTCGGTTGAATTTCGAACGTTTTGTAAAAACCGCCATGCGTGTTAATTTCCGTCACGCCATGAACTTCGCGCAGTTTGGGTGCAATTTCCCACTCCAGTATCGTGCGAAGTTGCATTGAAGAATAATCTTCACCACGTACTTCAAACTGTAGAATTTCTCCCAGCGCTGTCGCCAATGGACCAAGCTGGGGCGTCCCATAACCCGGGGGAATATCAGCCGAGGCGACGGTGATACGTTCGGTAACAAGCTGACGCGCCCAATACAGATCAGTCCCTTCCTCAAATACGATTGTTACAACCGATATTCCAAACTTGGAAACGCTGCGCACTTCTTCCACTTGGGGAAGCCCACCCATCGCTGTTTCAACTGGGTAGGTCACATAACGTTCCACTTCCACTGGTGAAAGAAAACCAGCATCTGTGACAACCTGAACCTGCACGTTCGTCATATCGGGTACAGCATCAATGGGCAGATGAATGGCAGAATACAACCCTCCTGCCGCCATTAAAAATGTCGATACCAGGACGATAAATCGATTAGCCAGTGAAAATTCAATTAATCGCGATAACATCAACACAACTCCATCAGAGAACAGATATTCGAACAGTAAAGGAAACCCATATTCCTATTCTTCCCGTTCCAGAAGCAGTTCGGATTTCAGAGTAAATGCCCCTTCCTCTACAACCTGTTCTCCGCCGTAAAGGCCATTTTGTACTTCAACCCAATCTTCGGTTTTGAATCCCGACTGGATATCGACTCGTCGAAAAGACCGGTCTGAAGCTTTAATAAATACGAATTTCTGTGCTGCATCATCAAGTACTGCTCGCGTAGGTACTGCGATAACGTCTGACTTTTCCTCGCCAGGAATCATGACCTGGGCAAACATACCTGGTCGTAACAACCCTTTGGGGTTTTTAATTTCGGCAATTAAGGGGACAGAATTAGTCCTCGGCGAGACTTTGCGCCCCAGATAATATAAGCGTGCTGAAAACGTCTGATTGGGAAAAGCAATTATCTTCACCTTCAGATCCTGACCACTATTCAAAGAAATGGCGCTCCAATCCGATTCTCTGATATCTGCCGCCACCCAAAGTGAGTCGGTTTGTGATAATACAAACAATGAATCAGATTGTTTGACCCTTTCCGTCTGACTAAATGTCCGCTCTTCAATCGTTCCAGAGAAGGGAGCAATAATCTCCAGTCGAGATAACTTTTCGGCTGATTTTAATTCTTCGGTGTTCAGATCCTTACTTGATCCGATCAGGGATTCCAGATGTTGCTGACTGATTTTCATCCGATGGTTGGCATCGTTGAGTTTGGCCAGTACCTGATCTCGTTCCAGACGAACATCGTAAATCGACTGTTCGCATAACGCTTTCAAATTAGCTCTGGACTCCTGTACTTCAGCTTCCCGCATTTGTTTCGTCTGTTGAGAAATTGCGCCTGATTTTGCCAACGGTACCGACTTCTGATTGACCATCACAGCTAATAAATAGCGGGAGTAGGCGGGGAGCAAATCAGATCGAAAACTCCCGAGCTTCGCATTGGAAAATTCTTTTTCTACAGACTCCATTGAACGCTGGCTTAACAAAGCATCGACCAGCTTTTGGACATTATTCTGGATCAGTGCTTTCCAGTCATACTGATTGCGCACCAGTTGATATTCGGTCGTTCTCTGCAATAGATCTGCACGGGCCGTTCCAATTTCGGGACTATTAATGACCGCAAGTATCTGGCCCGTTTTGACAGAGTCACCCGGCTTGACCCTGGTTTCAATCAGGACGCCCTCTGTAGGTGCTTTGATATCAACATGTTTACGATCATCATATCGTAATCTTCCCGGAACGATGCGCACCCTGTTCAGGTTCTGTCGTTTTACAGGGGATAGCGTTAAATGCATCGCCTTGATTTTCTCTTCAGAGAGTAATACATCGGAAGAGGACAAGCCTGATTCCTTTGCCGTATCTGATGCACCAGGCTTAGTCACTTGGTCCTGTTCGTAAGTATGCCGTATCTGGTCCCAGAAAAGGGCGAACCCCATGACTGAGACCACAATCAAAAGGACAAAAGCTACACGTGATTTCATGATTCAATTCTCCCGCATCGACGGAAAAGAGAACGGCATCATGCTGAAGTCAAATCATTTGAGTAATGAAATGCGCACGATCCCAACTGTAAAACGAGACAACGTTCTAGCAGGATGAAATTGAATCAGCAGAGCGAAACGCTGATCAGATCACGAAGAGATCTTTTTTGAAATGATTGGAGAAAGTGCTCTTGAGCCCCTCGACTTTGAGGCGGAGGAACAGAGAGTCTTAAAGGGTAGGCGAAAACATGTTTTAAACCGACAGATACTAAATCCAGGCGTTGAAAAGATGCTTGTGCAGACTCGGAGGCAGGCAATGGCTGAGATGACTCACCCACGATGAACTGATGCTGAACCGGAAATTTGTCTTTGAAAGGATTGTCGTTCTGTTCGCACCCAAAATAGACAAAATGCAGATGCCAGCCCTGTTCGCTGAGTTCTTCATTGCCCTCAGTATGGAATTCATCAATATGCGAAAGCAACCAGTAACTGTGATCCTCTGTCTCCTGATGCAAATCATGATTGTGCAACCAGGGAAAAGGTAGATTCCACAACGACAGCAAGAGACAGACACGAATGAGACATCGCGCCGTCCAATGAAGTTGAGAGTCAAAGTTTTTTAACACAGAATTGATTTGCACTGACGTAAAACCAAATAAACGGAGGGTTTTTCGGGAAGGTGACTGAATATACAACAGCCATTTATGTATTATTTGTTCGGTAAACGGATTATGTCAAGTGATTTGTTTCTTATCTGATCCTGTTTTCACACAAGACACTGGATCTCATCACGCTTTTGAGACCCGGTCTCTTCAATGCTATTGATTTCCAAGCCTGCACTCTACTTGGCATCGTCAACTTACCCACATAGAGACAGACTTTCTCTTTATTATATCACAAGTCAAAGATCCGAAACCCCTTTAGATCTGCTAATTCTGGCATATTTTCGATATCGCTCCCTCTGACATTACAACACCCAAAACGAAGTCAGCCATTTACATCAGCAACAACAGCAGTACGTCTGGACGTTCACCAGCGACAGCATGAACACATTTTTTTCATTCATTGCAATACATCTTTTTACAAAGAGAATGTCCGCACGCCTTGCTGAAACAGAATGGAACGAACTAAACTTGCGTACTCATAAGTGAGAGCCAGTTCCCAATCAGATTCAAACAACTTTATTTTCACTGAAAATAAACCCCTATGATATTTCGTCTTCAATTCTTCAAGATAATGATTGCTATGGCGATCACTCTGTCACCCCTGCTTGAAGCGCAATCGCAACCCTCATCCAAACCGCAAGTCTCGCCAAACACACGTTCTACCATAGTCCTATCGCCAGCCATTACCGCCGAATCAATTCAAAAACGAATTCAGCAAGCCAAGAATATAAAAGGCTTGTCTGAGGAGAACCAGAAAAAGGCAATCGACTTATATAATGAAGCTCTGAAAAACCTGGATAAAACCAGAAATTTTCAAAAAACAGCACAGGAATTTGAAATCGATTCTCAAAATGTAATGCAGAGACTCGACCAAATAAAAGCTGAAATCAAGAGTTTGAATAAGCAACCTGCCCCCTCCTTTTCCCAGTACAAAACGCTATCTGATCTTGAGCGGAAACTCGTCAAGGATGAGAATCAATACGAAACAGATAAACAAGAGCTTTCAGACTGGGAAGCAGAAATTGCTCGTCGCGGCAATCGTCAGAAAGAAGCGTTGTCGCGCATCAGCAAGATAGATGAGCAAGCTGTCGAGATAGAAAAACAGTTAAAAGTACCTGCCCCTGTAGAGGAACCAGCGGCCATTTCGGAAGCCAGAAAAGTTGAACATGATACTCACCTGACTCTTTTCCAATTTGAAAAGCCTGCTCTAAAGAACGAGCTAACGAAATTTGATGCAGAAGAAACAGCTGGCTTCTCACGTATCAAACTTGATTATTTAAAATTAAAATCAGAAAAGCAAAAAGAATCCCTCGAAGCCTTAAAAGTCCAGATTAAGAATCGACGTAATATCGAATCGGCAATGCGTGTTAAAGAAGCGCGCAAGAAAGTCTTTGCTACCAACCCGCTCTTGCAACCCCTGGTCGAACAGAATCAGAAATATGCCGAGGAGATCCAGCAACTTAACAACAAGATAGAAACGGTCGAACAAAGCATTTCAAAAGCCAGCCAGGTTCTGGAAGACCTTAAGAAACAATTCGCACAAACAAAGGAAAAAGAAAAATCGATTGGCCTGACGGGCCCCATAGGATTACTACTCAGAAATCAACAGGCAATGCTGCCCGACATAGAAATCCGGCAACAGAATATCAACAGCCGCAGTATAGTCATCGATGAAGTTCATTTAAAACTGTTTGAACTTGACGAATACTGGGCTGACTTTCCCACTGCTGTAAGTCAAATCACTGAAATCAAAAAAAACAGCAAACGCGCCCTGACTACTGAAGAAGAAATTGATCTTAATATCATCGTCGAAGAGGCACTGGCGAAACAAAAAGAATATTTAGACACTTTAATTCGCAGTAACAAAAACTACTTTGATAAACTGCTCACTCTGGATGCCACTGAAACGGACCTGGTCAAACAGACTAATGCTTACTCTGATTATATTAAGGAACGGATTTTCTGGATCAAAAGCTCCGCACCTTTTTCTTTGACAGAACTCAAACAGATACCAGATTCATTTAGCTGGCTCTTTTCTTCTAAACATTGGAAAGAGTTATTCACGACGATCAGACTGGACATTTACAAGAACCCTGTTATTTACTTCACCGCATTCTTCTGTTTTCTGAGCCTGGTTTATCTGGCCTATAGTGTGCGCCAACAACTGCGAATCATCAATAAAGAAATTACCAGAACCAATTACCGCCAGTTTGGAATAACGGCTCGGGTTGCATTCCTCACGCTGTTTATCGCCATCATCTGGCCAGGATTGATCTGGTTTCTGGCCTGGAGAATTGGCAGCAATCCAAATGCGCCCCTCTTCGTCAAGACTGTTGATGAAAGCTTGCGTCAAGTCGCCTGGCTCCTATTTTTCTGGGAGTTGATTCGACAAACCTGTCGGCCTTTAGGGCTAGGCGAATCCCACTTCGGCTGGTATCAACAAACTGTTTCCTATGTGCGTAAAAACATTCGCTGGGTGACTGCCTTTTCCCTTCCACTACTATTTCTCACACTGTTAATGCATGGAAAAGAAATCGACCGTAATCAGGATTTACTGGAACGACTGTTTTTTGTGGCATTGCTTGTGGTCTACACCATTTTTGCCCGCCGCGTCTTCCATCCTCAATCCGGGCTCTTTCAATCCATTCTCAATTACAATCAGGAAGTCTGGTATGACCGTGCAAAATCCGTCATCTATTTCTTAACACTCTTCGTTCCCTGTGTGTTAATTCTATTGTCACTCATTGGTTATTACTTTACGGCGATAACCCTGTTTCACTTGATTTTCATGACGCTCTGGTTATTTCTGGGGGTCATTATTTTCAGAGCACTCCTTTTACGCTGGATTCTGATTCACCATCGAAAATTGAGTTATCAGCAAAACCTGGATCGTTTCCACGCTACTCGAAAAGATTCCCATGAACCCAGTGCTGAATCGACTATCGCAGGCATTACGACAGAAGAGGAAGGCCCCGCAGATCTCACTAAAATTTCGACTCAGATCAAAAAACTGATCAATGCCTCAATCAGTGTCATTCTTCTTGTGGGACTTTTTGGAATCTGGGGAGAGACGCTTCCTGCATTCAATCGGCTGGATACAGCCGAGTACGCACTATGGTCAACCTCAATCCAAACTATGGAACTTAAAGAAGGAACAGACGGGAAAAGCACACGTCAATTGGTAGACAAACTGGAGCCTGTTACATACTTCGACCTGGGGCTGGCAATCATTTTTGCCATCTTTGCCATCATAGCCACAAAAAACATCCCCGGTCTTCTGGAATTCCTTGTTCTACAACGGCTCCCTTTGGAAGCCTCAGTAAAATATGCCATCACCAGTCTGGCCCGTTATTTCATCGCGCTGGTTGGCATTTTCATTGTGTTTACCACAATTGGTCTAGGCTGGACGAAACTACAATGGCTGGCAACAGCATTAACTTTTGGATTGGCATTCGGATTACAGGAAATCTTCGCCAATTTTGTTTCAGGCTTGATCCTGCTCATCGAACGTCCAATCCGAGTCGGCGATATCATCACAGTCGATGAAGTGACTGGTGTGGTCTCCCGAATTCGGATGCGTGCCACCACAATCACCAACTGGGATCGCAAAGAATACATTGTACCCAATAGAGAATTTATCACTGGCAAATTACTAAACTGGACTTTGACCGACTCGGTAAACCGACTTATGATCACAGTCGGCGTTGCTTATGGAACTGATACCAACCAAGTATCCGACCTCTCACACAAGATTTTAACCAGCCATCCCCTGGTCCTTTCAGATCCACCACCCAGCATCACATTTGAATCTTTCGGCGACAGTACATTGAATTTAACTCTGCGGGCATACTTGCCAAATCTGGAAAATCGACTAACGGTCATTCACGAATTGAACACCGCAATTCATGAGCAATTCGCAGAAGCCGGATTTGAAATTGCATTTCCCCAAAGAGATATTCACCTCTATACCGCCAACAAATCGCTGACAGAAAGCGTTTTGAACGTGAAACAGACACAACCACATCAGCAAAACAACCCCGAAGGCACCGATTAATTCTACTCAGGAAGATTCCAGCTTCTTCGCGACAAAGGTTCCTCTGATGATTGCTGCCACCCGATTGTTGACGGTTACCGACGATTGGAGATCAATCCTTGCGCGGCCTTTCCGATCCAGACCTGCATGAAATGGTACCCAGACACTTTCTTCCGGATAGGGGCACTCTGCTTCAAAATCATCTTCAATTGGAAGGAGAAATTCCATCTCACTTTTCTGAATGACGATTTTGTAACGATGTTCATCGTGTTGTAAACGAAGATGGATGAGAGTCCAACCAGCCAGAATACCAATACTGGCAATACTTCCCCCAAAGGCGGTTTCCTGATGGTTTAAGTTGGGGGCTAATCTGGCACGGAGACGGAGTACGTCGCTCGACTCGGATGACGCTCTAATCGACATCGCTTGTGTCACAGGAATATGCTGATGTAAGTAAGCCGTCACTTCCTCAGCATCAAATTCCATCAATGAATTCCTTCGCAGAAATCAGGCATACACTTTTTTGTTTACTCTAACAAAAATATATAGTGATGCATCTCACTGAAAAATTCAAGCATCGAAGGAACGACAATAAAGAATTGGAAACTCTACCTGTCTCAAATTTACTGAATCAGATCAGTCATTCGGTGGTAGTGGCGGGAGTAATTGTGGCCCGTATTGTAAAGGTTTTGCTTGATCTCGTGGTGGTACCGGTGGCATGAGAGGAGCAGGCTTCCGTGAAGGCTTCCATTGGGAATCGTTTTCTTCCTGGAAGAGTTTGCGTAGACGCGAAGGTTGCATCTTAAAATCAGTATCAGATTGCGGAATGGTACCTGGCGCAGGAAATAATCTTTGGCGCGGCGTCTGATGCTGGTGGGGTGAATAGTGTGCCTGTAACTGAACGATGGAACTTTGTATTTCTGAAAGCAATCGACCGACATCACGCATATTCCGCTCTGGAATCATTCGGTAAGGAAAACCGTTACATTGAAAACTGGGTTGTGGATAACCATTTCCACCATAGAAAACATATCCATTCGGGCCAGTTGGTATTGTGACGGGATCACGAAACACGGGCAACCTCATGGCTTTGATCGTAAAATTCAAATCATCAACCAAAAGACTTAAATCCGATAACGCCTGATCCATACCTCTTACAGGAGTATTGAGCATTACCATGCGATGCATTTTATCGGCCATTTCATGAATTTCGTACGCTTTGGAAAACAGAGTTCTCTGACCCCGTATCCCACATAAATTCTTTCGAATTTCACGACACAATAAAAAGGAATCACGATTGAGTTTCCCGGCAGTAGAGTCCGGTCCTCCCACCTGAGCAAACAGCAAGCCATCCTGTGCGATGACTGAGAATAATACCGTTACAAAAATTCCCCGAAAGCCGATTCGCTGAAACATCATGGTTCTCCCTTACTTGTGGACCAGTTGAAATCACTTTTGATTTCCTGTCTTTCGATTCCACACCTGTTGGAATGCAACACAACTAAGGCAAAACGCGTTCCTAAAATTGAAGGTCCCTTGCTGGTTCCTGGTAAATGACTTATATCAATCAACTTAATGCGGAATAGCGATTCTCATTCCTCTCAGACAAAATTAACCTGTCAGAGAGATTTGATGCGATTTCGATGACAATCGTATCAATTTGATTTCAGAGAACATGTAAACTTGCTTCGTATCACAGGCACTTTGATTGCCATATCATTCCTTCCTGGACACAATAAGCGGTTATGACTTAATTATGTTCTAAACTCAGACACCACGAACACTTCAGAAGATTCAGGAACTCATGCCACTCACTACCAAAACAATTGGCCCCCTCAGTTGCCAGATTTATGATGAATTACAAAGCGATCAAACACCGGACATTATAGTGATTGTCTGTCATGGATTTGGCGCTCCGGGTGATGACTTGGTCCCATTGGGACCTGAGATCCTCAGAAGCACTCCGGACTTAGCAGGACGGGTTCGCTTTGTTTTCCCTGCAGCCCCACTTTCATTAATAGAAATGGGAATTCCAGGCGGACGTGCCTGGTGGATGCTCGATGTGGCAGAATTGAACGCCGCGATTGAGTCGGGAAGAATCCGTGATCAACGAAATACAACTCCCGATGGACTATTGGAGGCGGCACAACAACTAAGAGAATTTATAGACGAACTACAAAAAGAATCTGGGTTACCCCTTTCCCAATTTGTGATGGCTGGCTTTTCACAGGGATCGATGATCTCCACTGAGGTCGCTTTCAATCTCCCAGAACCGCCGGCAGCTCTCGTCATCTGGTCTGGAACTCTACTCTGTGAACAAAGATGGAAATCACTTGCAGAAAAATCTGAAAAGTTTCCCGTTCTACAAAGCCATGGCAGACAAGATCCCATTCTCCCCTACGATGGGGCCATCTGGTTAAAAGAACTATTAGAGCAGCATCAATTTGAAGTCGACTTTTCCGAGTTCATGGGACCCCATACAATACCGGAAATCGCATTAGCAAAATTTGGATCGCTTCTTCAGAATTTGACGAATTCACCATGAATTAAGAACGTGTTAATCTATAGAAACCACTGATTTGTACTGGCAATGTATTGAGCCCAGGCTCGGATCAAGCCATAATACAATGTTATATCTCTATTTATACTTATTATTCCGTATCATCTATATTCGAGATAAATGCACACTGTCAGAACTGAAACTGATTCCTGACGAAACGTTTGTATCGACGGGATCAGAAAATAATCCATGAAACCATCTCTTTCGTTCCAACTCAAAACGATCTGCGCATTGGCACTGATGGTCCTCAACGCCAATCAGTTTTCCATAGCAGCAGAAGCGGTTTCGAAGTCTGTTGAAGTCAAACAAATTCACGTCGGATTCGATGGGCTCTATAAAGTAGGTCGCTGGGTTCCGATTTCAGTCGAGCTGTCAACATTGGCGCCGATTGAGCTGCAACTATCGGTCGTTGCTCTTTCGCCTGATGGCAATCCCAATGAAACGCCTTCAAAAGTCTATCGATTCGCTCAACAGGGAACCTATCAACTCTACTCGGTCTTTAAAGCGGGCCTTCTCGATTGTCCGTTAAAAATCAGACTACGTGATACACAAACCGAGTCGATCCTTTACGAAACGCTCTATTCACCACAATCAACTCGAAATCAATTCACTGGAGTGGGATTAAAACAAACAGCCAAACTCTGGGCCACGATCGGTGAGATCCCTGGTTTTAATCCAGCACACTCTTCCCCACCAACATTAGCAGATCTAAATCTCGACCAGTTCATTACTTCAATCTCAGATCTGTCTCTCCTCCCAGATACTTCTGATGGTTATGACTCTCTCGACACCATCATCATCAATGCAGAATATCCAGTTAGTGTAGAAAAAAATCAGGCCATTCGAGACTGGGTGGTTAACGGCGGGCATCTTGTTGTCTGCGTGGGAACAGACGTAGAAGCATATCAGGAAAGTGAGATTTCCAAATGGGTCCCCGTCAAGATTCGTGGCAAAACTCAACTCCGTGATTTGAGCAGTCTGGAACTATATGCTGCGGTTCGTTCTCGTATTCGTGGTGTTGCCAATGCCTCCCGAATTGAAATTGATACAGGAGAGGTACTGGCTTCTTCACTGAATGGGCCGGTACTGGTCCGAGTTCCCTTTGGCCTGGGGATCGTTACATTCCTTACATTGGATCTCAGAGCCAACCCCCTGGTTAATTGGGATGGATTAACAAAACTCTGTCCGAAACTGGCAAACAGAACAAAGAAGTCCAGCACCTCAAATCAAGTGAATGCCATCCTTGGAAAGCGCCTTTCTCAGACTGGAATTTCTGAACTGGAAACCCAAATTTTTCATTCACAACAGAACTTTGTGGAAGTGCGAAGACCTTCTCACTGGTGGGTCATGGGCCTGATTTTACTCTATCTTTTCCTGATTGGCGTTCTGGATTTCTTCCTGGTTCATCACATCTTGAAAAAACCGCATTTCACCTGGGTCACATTCCCGACGATGGTCTTACTGGCAGCCGTCTGGGGAATCGCATCAGCGCGATCAGCTAATGGCGATCAATTTCAATCGACACAACTGAATGTGGTTGACTACGATGCTTCGTCAGGCCATTTCCGCGGACGTTCCTATATAAACTTATATAGCCCTGATACCCGCCGCTACCAGGTCGAAATTCAATCGATCCTACCGGTATTGAAGGATTCCCAGAACTACTTTCCGACGCGAATCTGTTGGAATGGTTTACCAGAAACGACGTTTGCCGGCATGTATCGATCTGCTGAAGGAACATTGACTGGGCCCAGCTATCAGTTTTCCAATGATTCTCAATCGATCAAAAACCTTCCCATTCTAAAATGGGGTACGAAAAGCCTCAGAACAGATTGGGCTCAAAAAAAGGTGGATCTGGTATCATCGAATCTGACAGGTAATAATCTAAGCCAACTTTCAGGCAATCTGACACATCATTTTTCCGGCCCTCTGAAAGATTGGGTGCTTGCTTACGGAAACCGGATCTATCTGCCGGTTGTCGATCCGGAGCACCTTGAAGATTCATACTTTTCTCCCCATCAGCCATTGAATTTCAATAGCTACACAATTGAATCACGCAACATCAAGGGGTACCTGACACGTTCTGTCTCTCGCCGATTTAAAGTCAAAGGGCAAAAGACTGATAATGTGATAACGCAACAAACCGATTACAACCCATTCGCTAAAAATTCCTATGAGATCCTGAAAATGCTGACTTATCATGAATTGTCAGGTGGATTTGGTTACACAGGCCTTTCTAATTTTTCTTCGGAACAATTGGATCTGACTGAACAATTGCGATTAGGCAGAGCCGTTTTATTCGCCAGAATGGATACAGCAATCAGTCAAACCATGCTAGATGATCAAACACTTGATCCAAAAAACCAGAGCACGTTTGTCAGAATTGTGATCCCTGTCAAAAGTTCAACCGAAGTGATGAATGAATTACCTTCATTGGAAGATGAAGATAAGGATAAAAAACTTAAAGATCAGCAGAACACACCTTCCGGGAGTGATAACGAGTGATTGAAACACGCAATTTAACCAAACGCTATGGCGACTTAATCGCCGTTAACAACATCAACCTGAGCCTGGGTGAAGGCGATGTCTTTGGTTTTATTGGCCCTAACGGCTCCGGTAAAACAACCACCATGCGAATGATCGCCACACTTCTCAGTCCGGATTATGGAGAAGCTTACGTTTGCGGAAAATCGATCTATACACATCCTGAAGAAATCAGACGTCTCGTCGGTTTCATGCCCGACTTTTTCGGTGTTTACGATGACATGACGGTTCTTGAATACCTCGAATTTTTTGCTTCCGCATACCGAATTAAGGGTCCTCAACGTCGTAAGATCTGCGAAGAAAAACTGGAACTGGTCGATATGACTTTCAAACGAGATGCGATGGTCAACCAGCTTTCCCGCGGTCAAACCCAACGTATTGGCCTGGCGCGCGTCCTGCTACATGAACCTCAGGTTCTCTTACTGGATGAACCGGCAAGTGGCCTGGACCCACGCGCACGAATCGAAATACGAAATCTGTTAAAGCGTCTGGGTGAATTAAAGAAAACCGTCATTGTTTCAAGTCATATTTTACCCGAGTTGGCAGATGTCTGCACGCGTGTCGGAATGATTGAAAAAGGCAATTTGATCGTAGACGACAACGTTGAAGAAGTCATGAAAAAAGCAAGGCAGCGGATTCTATTATACGTTGCAGTCAACTCGAATACAGAAAAAGCTGCATCCCTGCTTGAATCTCACGATCTCGTTTTGAATATTGAAATCCAAAACAATGTGATGCTGGTGATTCTTCAGAACGAGGTCAAAGACTATACTTTTATTCCCACACTTTTAATTAATGAAGGATTCCAGCTCTCTCTCTTCCGCGAAGAAGAAATTAATCTTGAAACGGCTTTTATGGAGTTAACCAAAGGGCTGGTCCAGTAATTCCCACACCATCGCCTGCTTATTTCTTCTTTTTAGCAGCAGCCCGTTTTGCTTTTCGCGCTTCTTCCTCTTTTTTTTCTGCCGCTTTCACTTCTGATTCCGACTTCCGTTTCTGTTTCAAAAGCCATTCATACATTTTCGGGTTGTCATAAGTTTCGGTCCATGAATTGTGACCTGCTTCGGGATAGACCGTAAACTTGACATCTGATTTCGCTTTTTTCAACACATCAACCAGTACCTGCGATCGCTCTAATGGCACGGCTGTGTCTTTTGCACCGTGAAATACCCAAATTGGTACATGCTTGATCTTCTTAACCCAGAATTTTTCACCGCCGCCACAAATGGGTACCAGCGCCGCAAAGCGGTAAGGAGTATATGCCGCTAACGACCAGGTTCCGAATCCTCCCATGCTTAATCCTGATACATAAATGCGATCTTTATCGACTCGATACTTCTGTTCTATCTCATTCAATAACGCGGTGAGCTCCACCGGCTGCCAGAGCTGATCCTTGGGACATTGTGGCGACACGATGATAAATGGAAATTGTTTACCGTTTTTGACCAGCATAGGCGGACCATGTATGGTCACCAGATCCAGATTATCGCCTCTTTCACCTGCACCATGTAAAAAAAGCAGCAAAGGCCATTTATCCTGTTGCTCATAGTTCTCAGGCAGATAGATCAGATAGTCCATTTGGACCGGAATCGTTGTATTAAGATTGGCGGCACGCTGTTTTCCGGATGACGTCTTTTCTGCCGCCTGAGTCGTCGAAAAACAAACAAACACGAGCAAGACCACTAATCCAGATACCATTTTTCGCAACATCCGATTTGTTCTCCCTGAATTTGATATGTAGCTTTTGAGGGTTTGAGTAAAATAGGACATGAGCATGACAGACTAATTATCAGACTTCAAGGCAATTGATTGTATTAAAATCACTCTTTTACCTCATGTACACCATGCGAATCCATAACTGAGAGAAACTACACAAAACAGAAAACTATGACGCAGACTCTCAACTGGCAAGCCAAAGCTACCAGCGACTCGATGGTTCGAGCGAGAATGCTCTTCTGTCACAATCAAAATTTTGATAAAGTTCGCCACTCATTTCTCTCTTTCTCACCTGCCAGTTCTCTCTTTTTTCATTTCAGCTTATCTCATGAGCTCTGCCTCTCCTCGCGGAATCGATTTACCGGAAGACCCCGAACCCTTGACGCGTCTTTTTCGAAATACGTTTTGGATCGGTTTTGTTCTTTGCTGCGCCATTCCAGCCGGTTGCCAAAAGAGTCTGCTCCAGAACGTAAAGCAGACTAAAGTGACGATGCCTTTGCAAGAAAAAGCAACCAGAGAATTCCCACAGGAACTGGAGGGGCTCCACGTATATTTATCTCAGGATTTGTGGGTTCGTAACCATAACTGGTCTGCCTTCCAGGAATGGAAAACATTACAGGAACACCAGAACCAGAGCGTGCTCTCATCGACTGATGTACATCGCTGGGTATTCGGATCATTGAAAGAGAACCAATTACTGGCAGAATCCAATGAGTCTGAAATAGCTGAACCCTCGCCAGAGAACCCAAAGAGCGAACCAGAAAACTCTGCTACCGAAGAAAAAGAAAAACCGTTACAAAATTCGCAGACTGAATCCAATCAGCTCTCCGACAAATCAAAAGTCCGGAACGAAAACTGGTCGTTTGATTCATTGCAGGATTTTTTAGTGAGAACCGGTTTCCCGGATTCAAAGTCAAATGTCAATTCTGCACAACCTCTCGGAAAAATTGCTGCATTAAAACAACTCTCAGAGTGGGATTCTCTCTCGGGGTGGAATGCTGCCATCCTCTGGGCTTCACTTAATCCTGAAAATGCCCTGGATGCCATTCCGATCCTTGAAAAAATCGTCTTCGATCAGCTTGAATATGATCGCTTAGCCGCAGACACGATTCCTGAGTCAAACACGTCTGAAATTTTTCAAAGTTGGAAAAAGGAAACCCCAAAATCGACTCCCAAAATGACTCCCGTCTCTCCGGCGATGAAACATGCTGCCATCAACGGTATTTGCCTGGTGCTTTCACGCGCGGATGCAATGCCTCTGGCCACAAAAAACCGCCTCACACAATTACTGCAACGCCCCGACATATCAATTGAACAACGCGGGGAACTCTATCGGGGACTGGCGCGTTTCATTCCACCGGTTGCGATTCCTTCATTGGAACAATCTCTGAAGATAAGCGATGGCAAAACACTTCCTCCCAAAAATTTACGGCGGGCAGCAATGGATGCCTGTCTGATCCACGGACTCTGGTTTTATAGAGAACAGAATCAAATCTCAGATCGGGACCCCTCGTTCGTTCCATCCCAAAAACATGAGGCTTCCCTCTGGCCTGCAAACATGATGCAGGTTCGCTGGGACTCCGATGCCGTGCTGCGCTGGAAATTTGGCCTCTGGGCTGCTTTGGTCCGTCATCCCGAAACAGAAGCGATCCTCACATCACAATTGAGAGACGCCGATCTTCTGGTTCAAAACAAAGCGATCGAACACCTGGGAATCTTAGGGACGGAACAGGCCTTAGAACTACTACAAAAACAGTCAAAACGCCTGCAAGAAAGTTCCCGCGTTGCAGCCGCTATTGGACTGACTCCTTGGGGAGTCCACTATTTAGCACCACTCAAAGATGATGATTCTTCATCGGTCCGTCGTACTGTTGCTGAAGGATTAGGCCGGATAGCTTCTGTCGAATCTGCGCTCATCCTGCGATCATTGATCAATGACCGTAGTTCGGAAGTTCAATTGACAGTGATTGATTCTGTCTCCCAATGGCCCGACGATCTCGCTGTACCGCTACTCCTGGAAGGAATTCAGGAAGGGACTTATAAAACGAGACGAAAAAGTATCATTCAGTTAATCAACCGCACCGGCTCGGGAGGCTCCATCTCGATCGAAGCCCCGAAAGCAGAACGTATTGACGCTGTCAGAGAATTAGTACGTACGGAACAGATCCCGGGTGGATTATGGAACAAACTGATGAAACAGGGAATTCAAACAGAAAATGACGTCAATACGAGTCGGGTTGCAGAAATCCAGGCCTACTTTCACGAAGTGATCAACCAGCCGCATAACTCAACACCATATCATCAAGCTTATCAGGAACTTTCGCACCTTTCAGGAAAAGAAATCAGAGTGCTTGAGAAATTAATTCTGGAAACATCCATCAAAATACCAGGTGAAATCTATTCTGATCTGCTTCCAAAACTGGATCCCAGCTATGCAGCTTTGAAAGAGCTGTCAAGTGCTCACATCTCTGATCGGCGCAAAGCTGCACAGCAGCTTTTAAATAATTCACAAAACGTCTCATTAAGTCCGATTATTGTGAAGCGTCTCCGTAAACTGATGACACATGAGCAGGATCGACTGGTCTGGCGTATCGTCATGGCAGCAATTGCCAAAGACAACTATGAAGAAACAGCACAACTCGCACTCCTGGCAATAAATCATACGTGGCCTGATATTCGAATCCTGGGCTGTGTGTATTTTGGGTCACACGGATCGCCACAGTATGCAACATGGTTACTTCCTCTTTTGCAAGACAAAAATGAATCTGTAAAGCTTGCTGCCATCAATGCGATCGGGCATTGCCATAACCCCATAGCAATTGATGGGATCATGAAATCTGCACCAGACCAAAGCCCCGGGCCTTCTCTACGCTCATTGATGACACACTCTAACCAGAGAATTCGTTTTCAAACGGTAGCCGCTCTGAGTCGTTTAGGCGATGTCGAAGGTATGCAGGAAATGGTACGACTCACCAGTGACAGACTCAACTCCACTCGGATTGATGCCGTTCGCGAAATGGGGGATTCCGGGCAAACTCGATTTGTTGAACCACTGGTCCAGTTAGCATGGACGGAACGAAATCATTCGACGCTGAAAGAAATTCTAAGCAGCCTGAAAAAACTGGTTCCAGCTTCAGAGCAGCCTGCAAATCTGAACCCTCAAATGAAACAATCAGAACAGGCTAAAATCTGGATGAATTGGTGGCAAACGCAACACTCTGGCCCCTCTTCCCGGCTGTTTACAGGCCGTTAAGTGTGAAATCTTGTTTTTGATGTACTTGAAGACTGTTCTCGATTCCAGGTTCACAGTATCATAAACCGAGATAACAATAGATTTCTCTTCCATAGATTATTCAAATCACTGCGGAACTTACTACATGGCTAACTACCACGACGACTTTCAATTGGAATGGCACGGAAATACAGTCGTAATCATTCCAGCAAGCAATGTCGAGTCAATGAGTTGGGATCTGATTGAGCAGGCTGCCGATATCGTGATGGCACCGTTACAGGAAGTGGAAATTCCGATGGTGGTTTTTGACTTGAGCGACGTCAGCTATTTCGGCTCAGTATTTCTGGCACTTTTATTACGTTGCCATAAACATGTCCGCAGCAGAGGTGGTGAATTAGTCTTGTGTGGTGCCAGTAAGATGGCAAATGAATTATTGCGAATCACGGCTCTGGATACACTCTGGGCAATTTATAATACCAGAGACGAAGCCCTGGAAGCCCTGATGGGTTAATTGAAGTTAAACTCTCTGACAGACATCTCGACCAGTTGTGTTAAAGGATTAATAGTTCATGGCGAGGAAATATCGAAAAACGCGCCCTGAAGTCTCTGAATCAGATGTATTACCAACAGAGCATAGCACGGAACTTTATCCGCTGCATTCAATCATTGGCAGTATCAAAGAGACGGCAGATAAATTACAACAGGATCAGGCCACGCGCGGCGACCTGAAGATTCTTGACCGGGCGCTGAAAGAACTCAGATACGCGTTCAAGGTATTTACCCCCTACCGCAAGCAGCGTAAAGTGACCGTTTTCGGTTCTGCCAGAACCCATCCTGATGACCCCGCTTATCAACAGGCACTCCAATTTGGTCGTAGAATGGCCGAAGAAAAATGGATGACTGTGACAGGAGCTGGTCCTGGAATCATGGAAGCGGCTCATGTGGGAGCTGGCACTGATATGTCAATGGGCGTTAATATTATGCTGCCCTTTGAGCAGGAACCCAATTATGTCATTCATAAAGACGAAAAGCTGGTCAACCTGAATTATTTCTTCACACGCAAACTTCTGTTCGTGAAAGAAGTCCATGCCATCGTCTGCTGTGCGGGCGGTTTCGGTACACTGGACGAAGCTTTTGAAACACTGACGTTAGTGCAAACAGGAAAGCGCGATCCCATGCCGATTGTGCTATTGGAAACACCCGGCAGTACATATTGGAAAGATTGGGAAGCTTTTCTGAGAAATAATCTTCTAAAACAAGAGTTGATTTCGAAAGAAGATTTATCCCTGTTTTATATCACGGATAATATCGAGGATGCCGTTGATGAAGTGATTGGCTTTTACAGTGTCTACAATAGTATGCGGTATGTGAAAGGACGACTGGTTCTGCGATTACACGTTGAACCAAGCAATGAATTTGTTGAAAAACTGAACGATGAATTCAAAGATATCCTCGAATCGGGCATCATTACAAAAGTAGACACACATGAGTTAGAAAAAGATGATGCCCATCTTGATGACTTGCCCAGAATTTCTCTGCTCTTCAATCGAAAAAATCTGGGACGACTTCGACAAATGATCAACATGATCAACAACGAACTGGCCCCCAATCATGATGATGACGAGGTAGAATAGTTTCTAACCGAGTAGACTTTTAAATTCATCTTCGTTTTTCAGAATCTCCTGAAGTTTTGCCATAGATCGACTGATCATCACGCGAACAGCAACATCTGATTTATTTAATTGTGCAGCGATCTCTTTTGTAGGGAGTGCTTCCACATATTTCAGGCGGATGGCTTCTCGATTTTCCTCTGGCAAACTTTCCAGCGCTAACAGTAGTTTCATTTCCTTAGCGCCACGTGCAAAAGCCTGACTGGGACTGGTTATACTGGCAATCAGTAGATCCATAAAACCCTGTCCTGCACCAGCTTCATCTGCTCGTTGATTGACTTCCCGACCGGCAGCTCGTTTTTGTACCTGGAAAAATTTTCGATGATTATCAATTATTTTTCTCTCGGAGAGATGGCAGAGCCAATTGAAAGGCGTTTTCTGCTCAAAATCCATTTTTTCTAATGATTCTACAGCGTTTATCGAAGCTTCCTGCAGAATATCTGCTGCTTCCACTTTACTTTTTAACCCATCGCTCATGTTCTTATTAATAAAGCCTAACAGCGGAGCGCGATGTGCTTCAATAAATTCGAGCAAAGCCGGCTCGCTGCCTTTTTTGATCTGTTCGATGAGAACCTCGATATCAGTCGTCATGAAATTTTCATACTTCCGGTAATTGAGTGATTTATATCTGGTTTATGTTCTGCTTTTCACACCGTTCCTGATCGGTTAATATAAGATTGATCAATCAGAGAAAGGATTTGCACCTTTATACCATTGATCAAGCCAGTCTTCTACTAATATTTTTACGATAACCACTTAGTGTTCCCATTTGACAGAGCTGGAGCGAACGGTTGCCTGAACCTGCCCCACAACAAGATTTATCTGACAGTCAAAATATGTTGACTGCTCTGACAGAACTAATGGAACAGTTTGTCAATGAGTGGGAAGCAAAAGAATCCCCGCCCGACTTAAAAAATTATTTTCAAAACCAGCAACAGCCCAACCAATTCATATTAATTGAACTGATTAAAATCGACCTGGAATTTCGCTGGCAGCAATTTAATTTCCCCAAACGAATCACGGAGTATTTCGAAGAGTTCCCCATGCTTCTGGAAGAAAGCGTTCCCGTTGATTTGCTTTACGAAGAATATCATCTTCGTCGACAAAATGGTTTTGATGCTGATCCTGCTGAATTCCTCAGTTTATTCCCGACAGTGGGCCCGCAGCTGGAACAGCTTTTTGGTTTGAACCATGACTTTGTCTCCACCAAAATATTTAAACCACCCACCCCAGACGTATTTGACGGTTTTGAGCCGGGGGATACTGTTGATGATTTTGATTTATTGACATTGCTGGGAAAAGGTGCATTTGCAAAGGTTTATCAGGCGCGTCAGAATTCCATGCAACGCCTGGTAGCTTTAAAGATATCCGGAAATTCCAGTACGGAACCACAAACGCTCGCCCAGCTGGATCATGATAATATCGTACGTGTTTTCGACCAACGGTTAATCTCAGACCAAAAAGTCCGACTGCTGTATATGCAATACCTCCCGGGTGGCACGTTACAACCTGTGATCGAGCATATCCGAAAGACGGCTCCCTCTGAAAGATCGGGGAGAATCCTGCTCAATGCCATCAACGAGTCGCTGGACGTTCGAGGTGAATCCTGCCCTTCCGAATCGATGACCCGCCAGACGTTAAATTCCCTTTCGTGGCCTGAAACGATTTGTTGGTTAGGTATTCGTCTGGCAAATGCATTGGACTATGCTCATCAAAAGGGAATTTTGCACCGGGATATCAAACCTGCCAATGTTCTCCTGACAGCAGAGGGCATACCGAAACTGGCTGATTTTAACATCAGCTTCAGCTCCCATGTGAAAGGTACCACCCCCGCCGCCTACTTCGGCGGAAGCCTGGCTTACATGTCACCAGAACAGCTGGAAGCTTATGACCCCACACATAGTCGACTCCCGGAAAGCCTCGACGAAAGAAGCGATATTTACTCGCTGGGCTTGATGCTTTGGGAGTTATTGACGGGTATGCGCCCGTTTCAAGATCCTTCCCTCCAATCCGGCTGGTCGGCCTTGTTGAAGCAGATGATTCAATATCGCAAAACGGGACCTTCCTTGAAAAATATGCCACAACACCTGCCTCCTGACTGTCCGGAGCATTTGATAACCGTTTTGAAAAAATGCCTGGCTCCCTCTCCCGAAGATCGCTGGAGCTCTGGTGCTGAACTGACCAGTCAACTGGAATTATGCCTGAATCCAAGAGCACAACAAATACTGTTTCCCTCTCCCACTAGCTGGTTTACTCGACTGAAAGGCTGGGAAATTCCGCTGATCATTCTCATTGTTGCCATTCCAAATATTCTGGCCGGTTTATTCAACTTCTTTCACAATCAAAAACATATCATTGAACACTTGAAAAATTCGCAAGATGCGTTTTGGCAAATTCAATCTATCATCAATCTCATTGCTTATCCTCTGGGATTGAGTTTGATTGGCTGGCTTGCCTGGACTGTTCTACGATTTCCAACAACCAATACAGGTAAAAACCAGTTTAAAGACCAGAAAGCTGCCGCCATGCAAAAGCGGTGTCTTCGATTAGGACATTATGCCGCTCTTATCTGTATCACAGAATGGATCATCGCAGGAATTGCGTATCCTATAAGTATGCACTATGCGATTGGTTCTCTGCCAATCACTGACTACATACATTTTCTGGGCTCGCTCTTACTGTGTGGCTTGATCGCCGCCAGTTATCCTTTTTTTGGAGTCACCTACATCAGTCTGCATGCCCTTTATCCCCGTTTGTTGCAATCCAATGAATTTCGTCAACAGACGCCTCAAATCTTCTTTCAAGTCAAACGGCTGACTTGGATTTATCTAATCATGGCTTTTTTAGTGCCCACGTTGAGCATTGCCACTCTGGCGCTGATTAATCTGGATGACAAGCTCGCCATCGGAATTCTGACAGTAGCCGGAACTCTAGGCGCGGTCAGTATATTTCAGGTATTTCAGTCACTGCACGCTGATTTGGATGCACTCAATGAACTGTACTCTAAATAACCAGCAAAACACATGAACATGCGAACCCGGCTTCCGCCTCTGATTTTTATTCGAAAAAGGTTGTAACAAACCTGGAGCGTTCCCGCTTGGTTGAGTGTGAGACAACAAACTCAACTCAAACCAATCTTCACTAAAGGAACGAAACAATGAAATTTGCAGCCACCCTCTTCACATGTGTTGTAGTGACTTTCATCGCAGCCACAGATGACGCTTCCGCTGGATCAAATCGATATTCAGGAAAATCCTCAGCAAAGTCTTCAAATCGCTCTTCCAACTATCGTAATTACCAAAACAACAATTACAAAAATCGGAACTACAGTAACCGCTCTTCTTATTCGCAAAAAAAACAAACATTCTATAACAAGAATAAGAATTTCGGTCACAACTATGGCAATAAAAATTATGGCCATAAAAACTATGGCCACAACAATTACGGGCACCATTTTGGACACCATCATCATGGCCATCATTACGGTCACAACTACGGACATCACTATGGGCATCACTACGGACACCACAAGGGCAACTATTACTTCTACAAAAAGAAATAAATTCCCTGGCAACGCTCAATTGATCAAACGAATTACATTGATGTTGATTCAAATATTGCAGAAAAAGCAGAAGGACATCTAAAAAACCTCCGAACAATCCGGAGGTTTTTTTATTTCTATCATTTGGGATCATTGACTATTTCAATGAAGAAAAGATCGCCCCGCCATGATAGCCGGCACGGTCTAATAATTGTTCTTCCAGCCTGAGCAACTGATTGTATTTCGCTAAACGCTCGCTGCGCCCAACCGATCCCACTTTTAACTGCCCGGCTCCGGTTGCAACAACGAGATCAGCAATTGTGGTATCTTCTGTTTCTCCACTGCGAGCCGAAACAACTGGCCAATAGCCATGATCAATGGACATCCTCAATGTTTCCAATGTTTCCGAAAGCGTTCCAATCTGATTCAATTTGATTAAGACACTATTTGCCGTCTGACTTTGAATTCCCTGTTGTAAACGATCACGGTTGGTCACAAACAGATCATCGCCGATCAATTGGACGCGATGCCCCAATCTCTCCGTCATTTTTTTCCAACCGGCCCAATCATCTTCTGCCAATCCATCTTCGATGCTGATGATCGGATAGGTATTCACCCAGCGTTCCAGCATATCAATCACATCATCAGAGGAGAGCGCCTCTTCACCCGTTGCATTTAAGTGATAGGTTCCTGACTCTGCGTCATAAAAATGTGTACTGGCAACATCCAGTCCAATTGCTACATCTTCACCTGGTTGTAATCCCGCTGATTCGATTGCTGCCACGACAAATTTGACCGCTTCACTGTTACTGCTTAATTTTGGGCCATATCCACCTTCATCTCCAATCAAAGTTCCCTCGTGTCCTGTCTTATTCAGGATTTGACCGAGTCTGCGATAAATCGTCACAATCCATTCGAACGCCTGACGATATGAAGTTGCACCGACGGGCAGAATTAAAAAATCCTGAAAGTCGAGATTCCGTCCTGCATGTAGACCGCCTGAAATCATATTGACCATCGGTAGAGGCAGTAACATTGATTGGGACAATAATGAAGTCCGCTGCGGCTGAACTGCCTCACTCGCTGGAGAGAGAGCCTGGTATTCGGACCAGATTTCGGCAAAACGTTCTACGGGCGTTTGGCCTTGTGATTCTGCAGCAGCATAGGCGGCTGCCAGAGACGTCCCCAGGATCGCATTCGCCCCCAGTCGCGATTTGTTCTCTGTGCCATCCAGCTCACATAATTTTTTATCAATGCTTTGCTGGTCTGAGGCATCCTGACCGATTAAAGCCTCTGCGATCTCACCACGCACATTCTCGACCGCCTGTGTTACACCAAGACCATCGAAACGTTCTGAATCCTGATCGCGCAATTCGACAGCTTCAAATTTCCCGGTACTGGCGCCGCTGGGAACCATTGCTCTACCTGGCCGAGAATTTGCGCAGCAAATCTCTACTTCAACTGTAGGATTACCACGGCTGTCAAAGACCTCTCGCGCATGGACAAACTCAATTTGCGTCATGACAGAACATTCTCCTGACTGTCGATGTCAATAAACAAGTTAACGTACACAATTGTTTGTTTCTTCTCTCCAACATAGCAGGAATTCCATGAATCGTCACCTGTATCTACTCAGGAATTCAACATCTCTTTTAATCGTAAGGTTGTTTGCGGGATCGAAGCGGGAGGATCATATATTAAAGAAAGTGCAAAAGAGCGGACCTGATCCAGCAACATCGATTCCGTGAGATAATCAACAGTGCTCTTACCATCGACACGCGCTAACATACAAGCCGCCAGATGCCGTATTGTTTGCAAACCCAGTTCCTGCTCTTCCATTTCGCTAACGCGTGAAAGATCGCCCGTAGGTAAAGCAGATCCGTGATGGATATATTGGTCCCAAAAACTCTCGGCCAGTTCAATACACGCAATACCCGCCTGTTGAAAACAGACTGCTTTCAATAACAGATGGCTGAGGAAAAAACCGAGATCAAACGCAGGGTCACCAAAATGAGCCGTCTCAAAATCGACTAAATGAATCCCTCGATCGGTGATCAGAATATTTTTTGGACTGAAGTCAGCCAATACCAGACAGAGTCGATGAGCCGACATGTCTTTGATTAAATCATCTACCCAGATTTTGATTTCTGGATGTGCTTTTACAATAAACCGATAAAAAGGGTCTATTCTCAGCTGGTCAAATATTTCCCAGTCCCCCCATCGGGCTTCATATTGTGCATTTAAAAAACTTTTCCGGTGAATGGCACTCAGATAATCTCCCAACTCACGCGCGATTTTCGGATCGAATTTTCCATCTAACAATACCGCTTTCCAAACTTGATGATGTTCGTCGATCGCCTCCATCGCAAAGAGATAATTCTCTCGATCTTCAAACAAAACTCGTGGTACCACTCCGGCTGGCAGTAGATGCTCCAACTCTTGCATCACTTCCCATTCGCGCCAGATACGATCCAGATGACTAAACCACTCTGCCTGTGTCCGTAGCTGCTTTCGTGATTGTTTGATAACAAAATCAGCCTCAAACTCACGATGTATACGAATGACTATGTTGGAAACTCCCCACGCCAGTGCGTCGGCTGAAGCTGATTCCTCCGAATTCAGGTGCTGTTTTTCCTGCAAATACCCAATGACATTCTCTGCTGTGATCTCCTGGAACATGAATCCTTCCTAAATCTATCAAACGCCATTGTGTTAATGATTGTTAACGCTTTGAAGTGTTTCAGGCTATTTTGATCTTAAAACTGAATGCTTTCAGAGACAACCCAGTCAAAATTATGACCGCCCCTACCATGTTCTGCTACTGATATGTGCCACATAATCGTCACAAACTGATGCGTCTCCCGAATTACCTGACCGCTTCCACATTAATAGCCGTCAAGCTGAGTTGCTAAAAAGTTGGTTTACAAGCAACTTTTTGTTGCCAGGACCGTTTAATATGCTGTAAGATTACAGTAACGGGAAATTTGTGAAGAAAACAGCGTTCCCATTTGCTCAATGACTTCTAATCTTACATCACGCTTGCGTGGTATTCTCTTAGTGAACCACAGGAACAATTTCTATGTTGTCCACAAAACATGCTGTATCCCGATTAATGACCTTTCTCACAGTTGGTTTTCTGGCGCTCTGTCTCAGCACCAACCTCGAAGCCGGGAAGAAATCACTCCGGCCTCAGAAATATAATCCCGCAGCCGAAAAGGTAGACGATCTTTTCGTGGCGATGGAATCGGGTAAGGTCGATGTCAAAATAATTGCCAAAAATTCAAAGGGTGGCAATGTACTGATCACGAATAATGAGTCGAAGCCACTCAATGTCAAACTACCCGAGACATTTCTTGCAGTTCAAGTCCTGAAGCAAGGCGCTCTCGGCGGTGGCCTGGGTGGTGGACTTGGTGGCCAGGGTCAGGGTGGTCAAGGAGGCGGCCAAACCACGGGTGGCGGTGGTCAAGGTGGTCTTGGCGGTGGACTTGGTGGCCAGGGCGGCGCTGGTGGCGCTGGTGGCGGGTTCTTCTCGATCCCTCCTGAAAAAACTGTATATGTCCCTTACACTTCGGTCTGCCTGGAACATGGAAAATTAGAACCAGCACCTCGCATGGACTACCGAATGGTTAGAACAGAAGAAATGGTCAAAGACCCTGCTCTTCAGGAACTTCTCAAATTTGTGGCAACTGGTCGAGTCAATCAACAGGCGGGACAAGCCGCAGCCTGGCATCTGGCAAATAAAATGAGCTGGCAGCAATTGGCATCCAAATCAGTCAAACATTTAGGCGGTGCTCCTTCCACTCCTTACTTTAAGACAAACGAAATTCAGTTCGCGGCTCAATTAGTGGGAATGGCTCAGGAACGTGCTCGTAATCGAAAAGAAACTGCCAGCAGCTCGGAACAAAAAACACAAACCAGAAAAGAGACCGTCCGCAGCTTCTCGCGATAAACATTCGCGAATCACGCTGACTACTGATCAACAAATCAAGACTCGTTCATCGAGTCTTTTTTTGTGCGCAGCCCTACCACTAAGTGGTTGACTCATGTATTTTGGAATGAAGTTAAAAAACATTTCACCATTACTGGAGTTAAGGAAAATGATGCTCGATCGAAAATATCATATCTATTGCAAACTCGTTTTGATTCTTCCTCTACTGTTCGTCACAACAACTTTGCGAGCAGATGAGCCCTTGCGAATCATTTGCTTTGGTGCGCATCCCGATGATGCAGAATATAAAAATGGGGGCACCGCTGCCCTCTGGGCAAAACAAGGCCACAAAGTAAAACTGGTCTCCGTCACAAACGGGGATATTGGTCACTTTGAAATGGCAGGCGGAACGCTGGCTCAACGCAGGACTGCAGAATCCAAAGCTGCTGCTAAAGTGCTTGGTGTAGAATCCGAAGTTCTGGACATTCATGATGGCGAATTGCTTCCGACACTGGAAAACCGAAAAACCATTGTGAAACTGATTCGAGAATGGAAAGCCGATTTAGTCATTTCACATCGCCCCTGGGATTATCATCCCGACCATCGTTATGTCGGTATTCTTGTTCAGGACGCGGCGTTTATGGTCACCGTTCCTTATTTCTGCCCTGATGTTCCGCGACTCAAAAAGAACCCCGTCTTTATGTATTCCAGTGATGGATTCCAAAAGCCGTACCCATTTCGCCCGGATGTGGTTGTCGCTGTTGACAATGTATTCGATCAGAAACTCAAAGCAGTTGCACAACTGGTATCGCAATCACTGGAAGGAGGCGCGGGCGGAAACCCGGATCGCGCAGCCAAAGTCCCCCCTGCCAATCCACCGGAATTGCGAATAGAACACATTCGTCCTTCCTGGTCGCGCAGGCAATCTTCAGAGGCGAATAAGTTTCGAACCGAACTCATCAGTATCTATGGAGAAGAAATCGGAAAGAAAATCAAATATGCGGAATCATTTGAATTATGCGAATATGGTTCACGACCAAATAAAAAAGTGCTTTTAAAATTATTCCCGATTGAAGCATCCATACCCACTGACTCAAAATAATCAAGCAGTCAGATGCGGCCAATTCACTGATGGATCCCGCTGATTCTACTAACCTGAGAGAGGATTATGATTCCTCTCTCAGGTTTTTTTCATTTATGAACTGGTCTAATGCATTCGAGCTGTAAATAATTGACAACAGTAGTCTTTACAGCTTACAATATATTAACTGACGATCAGTAAGGGGACTTACCTGTTCTCCCAAGTTGCTGTGGCGCAACATTGGCCTTCCAGAGACGCACCCGGATCGTTCAATTGCCTGATAACCATGAGGGCAAGTACATGAATTGCCGAGTTTTCCGTTCTACCAGTTGGCTGTTTCTCCTGATCCATCTGGTCGCTCTGCCCCCATTCATCTTCGCCAAAGATACTGCCAAAGATTCTACGAAGGTAGATTTTCTGAAACAGATCAAACCACTGTTTCAGGCAAAATGTTACTCCTGTCATGGGAGTGAAATGCAGGAAGGTGGTTTTCGTCTCGATCTCAAAACACGCGCTTTGGAAGGGGGAGATAGCGGACCGGCTCTCAAACCCGGCGATAGCAAAAAAAGTGAACTCTATCATCGCGTTGCCGGAACAGGTGACGGAGACAAAATGCCTCCCGATGGTGAAGGAACCCCGCTCTCTACTACGGAATTAGCATTAGTCAAACGCTGGATTGACCAAGGAGCGAATTGGCCCGAATCCTCAAACGCTAAAGGAAGTCTCCCTGGTGCCGACCACTGGGCCTTCCAAAAAATCAAATCTATTGTGCCTCCAGAGAATCAAAATTCATCCTGGGGCAAAAATGGTATCGATGCTTTCATTCTTCAAAAACTGGAACAGGAAAAAATACAACCGTCCAAGGAAGCGAACCGCAGCACGTTGATTCGCAGAGCTTACCTGGACTTGATCGGCTTGCCTCCCTCCATTGAAGAATGCGAGCGATGGACGTCAGACACAAATCCCAACTGGTACGAAAAACTGGTTGATCATCTACTGGCATCACCGCATTATGGCGAACGCTGGGGCAGGCACTGGATGGATCTGGCTCGCTATGCCGACAGTGACGGTTATGAAAAAGACAATAAACGACCTCATGCCTGGCGCTGGAGAACCTGGGTCATCAACGCGCTCAATGAAGATCTGCCTTTCGATCAGTTTTCCATAGAACAGCTTGCAGGAGATTTATTACCGAAGCCTGCAACCAGCCAGTTGGTCGCGACCGGCTTTCATCGCAACACTTTGATCAACACTGAGGGGGGGACTGACCCCGAGGAAGATCGAGTCAAGCGAACGGTAGATCGTACCAATACATTAGGATCCATCTGGCTGGGACTGACTGTGGAATGTGCCCAATGCCATACCCATAAATATGACCCTCTCACGCAACGAGAATATTATCGCCTTTACGCTTTCTTCAACTCAATCACCGAACCCAACATCGGTGCCCCCTTACCTGATGAACAGGCGGCTTTTCTCAAAATCAATCGCATTTATCAAAAAGACCATGCGCCTCTTGTCAAAGCGATTCAGGATTTCGAGCAGAATCAACTAACGAAGTCACTTACAAAATGGGAAAAACAGAGCACGATTTTAAAACCGGTCTGGACAGTTCTTAAACCGGAATCTGTGCATGCCAAGCAAAACACCAAACTCAAAGTCCTGCCCGACCGCTCTGTATTGGCAGGAGGAAAGAATCCGGGACGCGCGGAAATCTATACAATCACTTTCAAAACGGAATTGAAAAACATCAATGGAATTCGCCTGGAAGCACTCACTGACCCCAGTCTGCCGAAGAACGGTCCTGGCCGCAGTCCTTCCGGCGATTTTGAATTGACAATGCTGACGGTCAAAGCAGCTCCCCTCAACACTCCCAAATCATTGAAAGTGATCCCCCTGCAAAAAGCGCAAGCCAGTTTTGAAATGACAGGCTTTAAGGTTGACCGTGTCATTAATAACAGCCCGCACACAGGCTGGTCAATCACACCACAACAGGGCAAGAAACAGGTTGCAACCTTTGAAACCAAAACCGCCTTCGGAGATGAGAAAGGGAGCCTGGTTACAGTTACTTTACAACAATCAACAACCCGCAAAACCTACCATAACCTGGGACGATTTCGCCTTTCTCTGACAACCGGTCCCAAACCCTTATCTTTAAATGGCATCTCCGACATCATCGTGGAGACCCTGAAAACTTCACACGATCAACGAACTGAAGACCAACAGAGGGAACTCGTAGACTATTACCGTACGATCGATCCTCAACTAACGAAATTAAGAAAAGCCGAACTCGCGCATCGAAAAAAAGCACCGCGTGATCCTGCAGAAACCACAATCGCACAGGTCGTCGATCACCTGAAAGTTCCACGAAAAACACACCTGATGGTACGTGGTGATTTCTTGAACCCAGCAGACGAAGTTCAGCCTGACACACCGGCAATTCTACCACCATTGAAATCGAAAACTCCTGATCGGCTGGACCTGGCCAGTTGGCTGTTTAGTCCTGAAAGTCCTTTAACGGCGCGTGTTACCGTGAATCGGATCTGGAGCCGCTATTTTGGACGTGGGATTGTTTCGACATTAAACGATTTTGGCACGCAAGGCGAACCTCCTTCACATCCCGAGTTGCTGGATTGGCTGTCCACACAATTTCAGAAAAATAACTGGAGCTTAAAACAACTCCATAAGCTGATCGTCATGTCGGCCACTTATCGACAATCTTCAAACAGCAGACCAGAGCTGGTCGAACGCGATCCGTATAATTCCTGGTTGTCACATCAAAATCGACAACGCGTTGAAGCAGAAATTGTTCGTGATCAGGCGTTGAGCGTCAGTGGTCTCATTAAACACAAAATTGGCGGACGCAGTGTGAATCCTCCACAACCTTCCGGTATCGCCAGCCTGGGATACGCCAACTCTGTCAAATGGCCCATCAGTAAAGGCGACGATCGTTACAGGCGGGGCCTTTACACGTTCTTCCAGAGAACAGTTCCTTATCCCATGTTAATGACTTTTGATTCACCAGATTCGAATCTGAGCTGCACCCGCAGAGAAAGATCAAACACGCCCCTGCAGGCATTAACGATCTTAAACGATCCTGTCTTTTTTGAATGTTCTCAGGCACTTGGAAAACGAATTGTTGAAGAAACACAAAGCAAAAAACCAAGTCTTGACCATCGCATTAAGCATGCGTTCCGTCTCTGCCTGTCGCGACAACCCTCGGCTGAAGAATTTCAGATTATTAAACACCTTTATCAAAAACAAGTACGACTCCTCAAGTCAGACCAAGCTGCTGTCAGCCAACTGACAAATACCAAAATGGTCCCCGCCGGCAGCACACCACAAGAGGTGGCAGCCTGGATCATCATTGGACGGGTTTTAATGAATCTTGATGAGTTTGTAACCCGTGGATAATTCGATGGATTTTCGGTGCTGTGAAATTAAAGCAACCTACTTTTTCATATTCGGATCAAAAAGATGACGACGACAACCCCTGACTCTTTAAATCTGGCACGCCGCCGGTTTCTGATGAACTCATCCTGCAGCGTTGCAGGCTATGCGCTGGCTTCGATGATGCAAAAAGAGGGACTCCTGGCTTCAGAAGAAAACCTGTCAAACCCTTTAGCCCCGAAAAATTCTCATTTCCCAGGTACTGCAAAAAATTGTATTTTCATATTTCTGGCAGGGGGGCCGAGCCAAATTGATCTGTATGACCCTAAACCAAAACTCCGGGAATTGAATGGCCAACCTCTACCTAAAGAGGTGACTGAAAAAGTTCGATTTGCGTTCATCAATAAAGAGACAGCGACCCTAAGTGGCAGTTCACGTAAATTTACCAAATACGGAGAATGTGGTACAGAGTTTTCCGACGTGCTCCCCCACATCGGCTCCTGCGCGGATGATATCGCCCTGGTTCGTTCGATGTATACCGAACAGTTCAATCACCATCCCGCCCAATTGATGATGAATACAGGAGTGGGACGTTTTGGCAGACCCAGTGTCGGCTCCTGGTTGACTTATGGACTGGGGAGTCAATCTAATAATTTGCCGGGATATGTCGTTCTGACCGCCGGTCGCGGTGCCAGTGGTGGCGCATCACTCTGGTCGAGTGGCTCATTACCTTCCACCTATGCTGGCGTGTTATTTAGAAACAAAGGCGAAGCAGTTCTCAATCTGAATAATCCACCGGGAATCAGCTCAGAGATCCAAAAGTCCGGATTGGATGCAATCAAAAAGTTGAATAGTGCCCAACTTGATCAGACAGGAGATAACGAAATTGCCAGTCGCATTGCCAGCTACGAACTTGCTTTCCAAATGCAATCCTCAGCTCCTGAACTGATTGATTTATCCAATGAGACCAAAGAAACACAGGAAGCATATGGTGTAAATCGTAAGGGAAATACGAAAAATGGCAAGCGAGGTGGCGGTTCAGATGCAGAAGGGGCATTTTCTCGAAATTGTCTTCTGGCACGTAGAATGGTCGAGCGAGGAGTTCGCTTTGTGAACCTGTATCACGCTTCCTGGGATCACCATAGTGGTCTTGATGTCGGAATCTCGCGAAATGCAGGCATCGTAGACCAGCCAGTGGCCGCGCTTTTGAAAGATCTCAAACAACGCGGTTTGCTCGATTCAACTCTGGTTGTGATGGCAGGAGAATTTGGCCGAACACCACTGGGTGAAAATCGGACTGGTTCCAAAGCTGTGACAGGACGTGATCATCATCCCAGCGCATTCAGTCTCTGGATGGCAGGCGGTGGCGTCAAAGGAGGCCAGGTCATCGGAAAAACTCACGAACTTGGCTGGTCCGTTGAAGAAGATCCCGTGCACATCAACGATTTTCATGCAACGCTGCTGCATTTGTTCGGGCTGAACCACTTGAAACTGGCTCAGAAGTTTGGGGGTCTGGATATCAGACTGACCAATGTGGGTGGAAATCTGGTCGAAAAACTCATCGCCTGATTGCCAGGGTACTTAGACTAACGCCCCATTTCATCCAATGATCAGGGTAATCGAATCTCGCCACCAATCACAAGGCCATGCAGTTTGTAGCTATCAAGACTGTCCTGAGCCTGTAAAGAAACACCATCTACCATGTTTGTGGACGATGAATTGTAATATGTGATTGTACCCGGTCTGGCGATCTGATTCGCCCACAAGAAATTGTAACCGACATTAAAAGTAAAGTTTTCAGTCAGGTTAATACGGGCATTCACACCGAATTCAAAGGTAGGTGAAAATCTGGTTTTTGCGATTCGTGTGACATGCATTGGATCTGCTGCGCTGTAAAACTGATCCGTTAATACACTTCCATTATAATCATTCACACCAAACCCAACTTTAGGCTCTGCTGAAATGATAAACCAGGGATGTACAAATTCCATGCGAACCCCTGCCTGAGGGATATACAGTTTATTACTGGTTTCTGTACTGATGGTGGTTTCGAACAAGGCAATTGGATCCGTTGCCATTGCGGCCTGGTCCTCAAACGACCCTTTGATTAACATCGATTCGCCAATTTTCAAATACCGAAAGCCGACCATGGGACGAATTTGAAATCCCCCCGCGCCAGCGTAAGTTCTGAACAAGAGTCGTTCGGTGTTGATCACATAATTACTCTCAACACCCCAGGCTGATGACTGATAATCTACGGAAAACTTTTGATTAAATCTTCGACCAGTTATCTCGGTTGCCAATCGCCCGTCCAAGAGTGTTTGAATTGAAATACTATTTGACAGATCATAAGTATCGTTTGTTAAATCTGCCGCTGAAAAATCAGTACGCATCAATTCTGATTTACCATACGAAACAGAACTACGATCAGATTTCATCCCGAAAAAGATCGCCTCAATCGTACCACTATTAAAGTCAATTCCAAATGTACCCCGGATTCCATTTGATCCCTGTGAACCTATAGAACTGAGGTCCGCTTCATGCGCCTCGAGATTCATGGTACCATCAGGGTCTGGAACCGCATAAGGCAGGCGCGGGTCATTGCCACTTGGTATTTCAGTACCGATCAACTGATTCCCGGGAGGCGCTTTCCATAATAGATATTCCAGTCGCATCCAACTGTGAGACGCGATGTTCTTAAACAAACCATCCACGGGATTATCATAGGCCCAGCCACGATCAACAGGTAACGCCCGCACAATCATATCTGACTGGTAAGGAGAACCGCTCTCAGGATAACCATTGTATCCTGAAGCATATTGATCCATCGATTGATAGTTTTCCGGCGAAGTTTCATAATTCACCTGGGCAGATTGTCCGGGATGGAACGCAGCTGGTGTGTAATATCCCCCTGATTGCGCAGGCGCACCACTTCCAGGAGCATACTGCGCCTGTGCAGAACGGTATCCCACTCCTGTCAGGAGAACAACCATCCCAAGTAATAATCGGTAGGCCGGATTTACCATGTTGTACTTCAATCTCATTTCAAGAAGACTACAAGCCGGAGGTCTACGAAACTGCCTTCAAAAAAAGACAGATCCAGCAAATAATGCCCCTGCAGCGCAGGATTTTCTGCGTGAAGAGTATTAGATATATCAAAGGTATCGGTTATATGGGTTATTCGACTTGTAGGAATCCTGCGTTCTTGGACAGAAAGTTGGGAACCCATTCACGCGAATACATCACAATGGGAAAGACAGGGCGCAGAGAGAATGGCACAGGTTTTGATTTGTAATTGTTGCAATTCCTGAATGGGCTCAGATCTGTTTCTCAGGCTTGTTTATAAGCCCGCTTCAAGCGAGCGCGTCTCCCGGAACGATAGAGCAGCAGAAGTGGAATGATCCCGGCCAGAAGCATGACTGCTCCATAGACCGGTTTTGTCACCATCCAGATTGCAGAGACCATTAAGAATGAGAGACTGAATGAACTCAGAATCGCAAAAACTGTGATACCACGCCCCACAAAATTACCCAGCAAAGGAATTTTATCGACGAGTACAACCAGGGGTTTAAAGAGTGTTGCCAAACCCAGAAAAAGTATAATCCAGCCCGAAATCCGAAATCCCCAGTTAAACATGGTGATTGTGACCACACTTTCGGTCGCATTCTCTGAATTCTTCTCTGATGCGTTTTCCTGATTCTCCGCGAGCACAGACTGGGCCTGTGCAATACGTTCACGTTCCAGATTATTCGTTTCATTGTGCCACAACAAAAAAAGTCCGGCTATGATAAAAACCATTCCGATACCGAGATTTTTCAAAGCAATTTTTAATCGGTTACGGAAATGATTTTCTGAATTATCATCTGTGTTTTGAGTCATCATACTTGTCTTTACGCTGGAAAACAGGAACTAAGAAAACACGATTTATTACGGAGCGGGTGGTTGACTTGAGAGCGATTCCAGAACTTCTTGAGTCCTGAGAATCTGTTCGGATGTCACAGTTAAATAACGATGATTCCCATTTGGATCGGTTGAATGCTCTAATTTGCCCTGCTCGTTGATCCTCAGTTTACCCGGTTTTGAGAGGCCGAAATAGCCTCGTGCTGGTCTAACCGCGTAAAGAACACTCGTTAAATCGTAGGTGGGTCGATCATAGGGCATTTGATGCCAATATTCATAACCAATCTTAACGGGGTGAAATTTCACATAGTTGTAATCGTTGATAATGCTGCTGGCCCGATTTTGAATAGCGCGCCCGACTTCCCAGCCACTCACCACAACTGGTATTCTGGCAGGCCACAACTCATATAACGTGCGTGCAGCTGGTATATCAACTTTGACATTATACTCATGAAAAGCAGCCGGTTTCTCTTTATCAAAACGACCAATCATCTGTGACAGTAGTTTCACTTTTTGTGTCACTAATTCTTTACCTGTCAGTGAACAAGTTTCATTACCGGGAGATTGCAGGAGACGCGCAATATTGGTTGAAAATCCAACAACGACCAGTACGACAGACTGATCTGGCTGCTCAGCCAGAATTTTTCTCAAAACAGTGACCGCTTCGGGAATGTCCTCTGCTTGCTGATAGCGACGAGGAAAGACTGGTTTTCCGCTTGCTGAATACTCGACTACCCTGCGGACATAGGAACCATCTTTCGGCGTGGCCCCCCGATAAACACGTCCTAAAGGAATCCGAGGACGTCCGTAAAACGTATTTATGACATCACAGCAGAGTGATGAATGGGGATTATCTTTACTGCTGGTGACTGCCAGCAACTCACATTCTCCCCTCGATTGCAAAGCATGAATCACAGCTAAAGCCAGGGCGTCATCAATGTCGTTTCCAATATCCGTATCAAAGATCAGTTTGACAGGCCCCCCTGCTTCGACATTATCTGGAAAGACACAAAAACAGAAAACGAGTGAAATCAGCAGCTGAATCATTCTCATAATCAAACGTTTCTTAATCACTTGAGGAATCTTAAAAATAGAGTTTTTTCGTACTGGACCTGTTCAGATCATAGAATGAACTCTCATTCAGACATATGCTTCCATGATCTGGATTTCTTTGTATGGGGACAACCAGTATCCAATGAATTTCCGTTGAAGTTTTAGTATTATGTGACTTCACATAACCAGTTTCATATTTTCAGTAATTTATTATCCTCGGAAAATAAGGATCTATAGATGCCAGAACAGTGTTTTTTGGGAGTTGATTTAGGTGCAGAAAGTGGCCGCGTGCTGGCGGGATTATTGGACGAAAAGCAGATTCGGCTGGAAGAAGTCTACCGTTTCAGCAATGGACCGGTTCCCGTTGCAGGTACGCGTCGCTGGAATTTAATCGGCCTGTGGTCTTCGATTCTCAAAGGCTTGTCTCTGGCTGCTCAAAAATATGGTGATCGCATTATCTCCGTCGGCGTTGATACCTGGGGAGTCGATTACACTTTACTGAATCAAAAGCAGGAAATGCTGGGACAGCCCTATCACTACCGAGATCCCCGCACTCAAGGAATGCTCAATCTGGCGATCTCGCGCGTCCCGCAACAGGAAATCTTTGATGCGACCGGACTGCAATTTATGGAGATCAACACACTCTATCAGTTGCTCTCCATGTCTCAGACAGATCCCGATTTATTAAATCAGGCTGAGACATTTTTGATGATACCAGACTTCTTTCACTGGTTGCTTTCAGGTAGTCAGGTGGTGGAATTCACAAATGCCACAACGACACAATGCCTGGATCCGAAGACGGGTGACTGGTCAATGGAACTTTTAAGGCGTCTTGAAATCCCCACAAACATGTTGCCTAAAATTGTCCCTCCGGGAACGAAACTTGGAACCGTGCGTGAAGAAGTCATGCAACATACAGGTCTGGGAAAAATCGACGTAATAGCGCCTGCCACGCATGATACCGCCTCTGCGGTCGCTGCCGTCCCAACCTCGAATACAGGAAAAGCAAACTGGGCGTATATCAGTTCCGGAACCTGGTCTTTGATGGGAGTCGAAGTCGAATCCGCTGTTCTTGGACGTCGCGCGTTTGAATTGAATGTCACGAATGAGGGCGGCATCGATGGAACATACCGACTCTTAAAAAACATCATGGGGCTTTGGCTCGTTCAGGAATGTCGACGTTCCTATGAACGCCTCGGTATCTCCCTGGATTATTCTGAGTTGGCCAACGCCGCTACCTCTGCCGAGCCCTTTCGATCTCTTGTTGATCCAGATGACGCCAGATTCCTCAGCCCTGATGATATGCTGGAAGCAATCAAAGGCTATTGTGAAGAAAGCAATCAACCCATCCCTGAAACTGAGGGGCAATTCATTCGCTGTGCATTAGAAAGTCTCGCCCTAAAATATCGTAAGGTTCTGGGGTGGCTGGAGGAACTGACGGGAACCCCGATTGAGGTCATCCACATCGTCGGTGGCGGTACGAAAAATGAACTTTTGAACCAATTCACTGCCAATTCGTGTCAGGTTCCCGTCATCACAGGCCCTGTAGAAGCCACGGGACTGGGAAATGTTTTAGTTCAGGCAAGAGCCGTCGGTGCCGTCAGCTCTCTGGCAGAAATACGTGAAATCGTACGAAATTCGTCTGAAACATGCAGATATGAACCACAAGACCGTGACATCTGGGAACAGGCAATCCAACGATTTGACAATCTCCCCAATTCAAAATAGTAAACAATTCGAGAAATGAGTTCCTCATTGCAGATACTTGCCGTCAGTATCCGAACTCTATATTATCCGGGTCGGAAATGATTGATTCGCAGAAATTTTAGTTCAGCTTTTATACATAAGAGAGTAAAAAATGGGTCTGTTCGACCGCTTGAAAAATGGATTGCAAAAAACAAAAGAAGTTCTACGTACGGATGTACGAGACTTATTTAAAGCGGGCGAAATCCTGGATGATCAGAAGATTGAAGAATTTGAAGCCCGGCTCATTAAGACAGACATGGGCGTTGTCTCATCCTCTGCAATTTGTGATGAAATTCGCAAAAAACATGGTGGACGCACGGTGATTCTTGAAGAAATTGAAGAAACCGTCAAAGACAAACTAAGAACTCTACTGGAAGGTGAAGGCGATACCAAGTGGGACATTTCCGACCATTTATCACCTCTGAATCAAAATCCGGAAGGCGTCACAGTGATTCTGGTCGCGGGAGTGAATGGTGTCGGAAAAACAACATCCATTGCAAAACTGGCAAATCTGATTCTGAAACAGAATAAGAGCGTCATGTTAGCTGCAGGTGACACATTTCGCGCAGCAGCTGTTGAACAACTGACATTGTGGTCTCAAAGATTGGGTTGTGAGATTGTTACGCGACCAGATGGAACTGACCCTGCCAGTGTTGCTTTCTCCGGATGCGAACGCGCCCTGGAAACCGGCGTTGATTATTTAATTATTGATACTGCGGGCCGATTACAGACACATACCAACCTCATGGAAGAACTGGAAAAAATCAAACGTGTTGTCGGTAAAAAAATCCCCGGTGCCCCACACGAAAGCCTGTTAGTCCTGGATGCCACAACAGGTCAGAATGGAATCAGTCAGGCAGAACATTTTACGAAAGCAGTCGAGTGCACAGGCCTGATTTTAGCAAAATTAGACGGTACTGCACGGGGCGGGGTCACGGTTGCCATTCGTCAAAAAATGGGAATCCCCGTGAAGTATGTGGGCGTTGGTGAGCAAATAGAAGACCTTGAGATCTTTAACTCACAGGGATTTGTTGACGCACTGTTTGAATAATGCCCAAAATTTACTCTACTCATAAAAGTAGAACATCTAGCGACTTGTTCGTTTCTGCACATGAACGGTTACTATTGTGCTTAAAATGTGCGCATCCTTATCAATCTTAAGTATCTGTTAAGATATTTCGCCTTGTGAGTTTAGCTGATTAGGTAAACCCCTCCCGATCATGCAAGCTTTTCTTAGCGTATCTCTTTTCATCAAAGCCACTACTGAAAATTCCGATATTCGGAGTTAGGGCCATCGTTTTGGTAGCGCTCAATTTGTGGACCATTTCGGGTCACCTCATTCTAACGATGGTATTTTTTTATCCGTCAGTATGGCTTCTCCTAACAAAATGTTTTGTCAAGCATATACGCCCTCCTTCTGACGGTATGGATACCATGCACCTTGCACGTGCAATCAGGAGTTAAAAATGCAAAAACTGAATAATATCACCAGAAAAGCCAGAATGACTGGGCTCCTATTGAGTGGGCTGGGTCTCATGGCAATATCACCCGCATTTGGTGGTGACGCCGCTTGTGCTCCCTCTTGCACACCGGACAAGCCTAATGCCTGCTGTACCAAAGTGTTCGAAGAGGCTGGCGACAAATTAGCTGCCGAACTTGATCGATTAACAGCAGAATGCTGTGCCCCCAAAACTTGCGATACTGGATGTACCGATCCAAATACATGCTGTGGCGAAGAATCCAGCGATGCTGGGGATTGCTGCTTTAAACTTTCCAGTGTGTTTGACAAATGTGATGGCAGTAATCACCTGAAAGACAACGGCTGGAATCTGAGCGGTTGGTTAGAATTTGGAATGACATTCAATGGCAACCGACCTTCAAATGACTTGAACACACCGGGTGTTGGATTCAACCAGGCTGACAGTCAATTCATGATGAACCAGCTCTACTTCGTTCTGGAAAAAGATGCTGCTGCCAACGAAGACTGCTTCGGATGGGGTGGTCGTATCGACATGGTTGTTGGTTCAGATGCTCAGGATACTTCTACTTTCGGTGGTCCTAACGGCAATCCCAACTTCGATGGAGTCTGGACCAGCAATAATACTGCAACTGCTAATCAGGTCGGACTGGCAATGCCTCAACTCTATGCATCGTTTTATGCTCCCATCGGTAACGGCGTGACGGTCAATGTCGGTCACTTCTATACCGTGATTGGATATGAAGTTGTGCCTGCTCCTGATAACTTCTTCTACTCACATTCATATACTATGCAGTTTGATGAACCATTTACACATACTGGTGCTCTTGCCAGTACTGATCTGAGCGATAATATTTCCGCTTCAGCTGGTATCACAACCGGTTGGGATGACTTCGAGAATCAGAACAATAAATGGGGCTTCCTCGGCTTAGTAAGCTGGACCAGTGATTGCGAAGATACTTCTGTTGCTTTCGCACTGAGTACCGGTGCTGAAAATGATGCCTTTGGTGGAACTTCAGATCTGACCGTATTCAGTATCGTCGCTCAACAGAAACTGAGTGATAATTTGAATTACGTTTTCCAGCATGACCACATGTTCTTCCGTAACGGTGATCTCGCGGATCCTGGTCAGGATGCAGAAGCCTATGGTATCAACCAGTACCTGTTTTACGATCTCAGCGAATGCACTCGAGCCGGTATGCGTGTTGAATGGTGGCGTGACCATAACGGAACTCAATTAGGTGCCGCTGGTACTGATTACTACAACGTGACAGCCGGTTTGAACTACAAGTTCAATGATTGCCTGATGGTTCGTCCTGAACTACGCTGGGACTGGGCTACAGGTTCTGATCCTTGGACAACCTCAAGCGGTGGTACCAAGGATAGCCAATTCACTGTTGGTACAGATGTCATTCTCACCTTCTGAAATCAATGGGATTTTTGTTCTCATTCGTTTAGAATGTCAGAATCAGAAAACGTCATAAAAAGGAGCCCTCTTCGCTGGAGAGGGCTCCTTTTATTATTGCCTCAGCGCTTCGAGTTCTCACAGATTGTTATCCGGGAACGCTGCCTGTTATAATCGTGTTTCCTCAGAAATATATTGAATTTCTCATTTCGTTCTTCTTCGTAGTCTCTGAAAACGAAAGACCATAGCACGATGAATCAATTGGTGTTGACAGTGTGTTTCCTGCTTGAGCTAACCCTCGTGGCTGTTGCTTCGGGTCAAGAGACAATGAAACCACCCAATATCATTCTTGTCATGGCAGATGATTTAGGCTGGTCAGACATTGGCTGTTACGGCGGAGAAATTGATACGCCGCACATTGACTCGTTGGCGCGCGATGGTTTGAGCTTCACACAGTTTTATAATAATGCCATCTGTGGACCCACACGTGCTTCTCTGCTGACAGGCTTATACTGCCAACAGGTGGGACATCGAGGTGATCGCTGGAATGAGCCGAAAGACTTTAACAAGTGCGTCACCATTGGAGAAGTACTGCAACAGACCAACTACCAGACAATGATGGTCGGTAAATGGCAAGGGCGGGACTCTGCGTTGGACCGGGGCTTTGATCGTTTTTTCGGACCGATGTGTCAGGCCAAGATCAGCTACTTTCACGAAGTCAACAAGAATCCATACTACTTAGATCGAAAACGAATTGAGCTACCCAAAAATTTCTATCTGACTGACGCCCTGAATGATTACGCAGATCGCTTTCTGCGAGAGAGCCTTTCTGAAAAAAGGCCATTTTTTCTCTACGTCGCACATATTGCCCCCCATTGGCCTCTACATGCGAGAGAGGTCGATGTGGCTCGATTCCGGAAACGCTATCGAAAGACTGGTTGGGACGAGATTCGAGCACAGCGTTTTCAAAAACAGCGTCAGACAGGACTGGTCCCAGAGCATTGGGAACTCGCTCCACGCCCCACGGGCATTCGAGACTGGGACAGGGATCAGCAAAAAGATTGGCAAGCAGAGCGGATGGCCGTCTATGCTGCACAGGTTGCATCTATTGATCGAGGTCTGGGTCAACTTCTTAAAACTCTAAAAGATGCCAATGCAGTGGAGAACACACTTGTGATCTTTCTATCCGATAATGGGGCTGCCCCCGATGGTGGCCTCTCCCCCAGTAAGAGTGGTTTTGGTTTCGGGCCGAACTCAAAGAAAATCGACTGGCGAAAAGATCACGTGCCAATTCGTCCTGGCAGCGGTCCTGACAATCCGCCAGGGCCCCATGACACATTCGCCGGTTATGGACTGGCATGGGCAAATGCCAGTAATACTCCCTTGCGCGGTACAAAGTTAGGCGCCTACGAAGGGGGCATCCGTACGCCGCTGGTCGTCCGCTGGCCTGCTGTGATTCGTGAGCATGGTAGTATTGAGAAACAACCTGGGCACGTGATCGACTTTATGGCAACATTCCTGGATGTCGCAAATACCAGTTATCCCACTCAATTCAGAGGACGTCAGCCATTGCCAGTGGAAGGCAAGAGCCTGCTCCCCCTCTTTAAGGGAGATCAACGCCAAGAACATAATGCGCTCTACTGGAATGTGCCCCAACATCAAGCCATCCGTATGGGACAATGGAAAGCGATTCGATCAAAAAAAGCAGGTCAATGGCAGCTTTTTAATCTTGAACTGGATGGAACGGAGACTACAGATCTTGCTGAACGCGAACCAGATCGAATGAAAAAGATGGTTAGTCAGTTTGAAACCTGGCACAAACGCGTCAATGCAAAATAAGAAAAACAACACCATGAAAAGCGTAGGCCATTTTCATGGTGCCCGCAGTAGAGAGCCCGCCGCGTATCGGCAACAAACATCTCAGATTTAATGTTTAAAATGCCGTCGACCGGTAAAGACCATGGCCATCTGATGTTCATTGCAGGCTTCGATCACCTCTTCATCCCGAACAGAGCCTCCCGGTTGGATAATAGCTGTGACACCCGCTTTAGCCGCTTCATCGACGCCATCCCGAAACGGGAAAAAAGCATCAGAGGCGACGATGGCCCCTTTGCTACGCGCGCCAGCTTTGTAGGCAGCAATAAACGAAGAATCCAGCCGACTCATCTGACCAGCCCCCGCTCCAAGCAACATTTCATCCTTTGCTAATACAATTGCATTCGATTTGACATGACGGCAAACAATCCAGCCAAACGAAAGATCATGTAATTCCTGTGGAGTCGGTTCACGATTCGTGACGATTTTCCATTCTGCAGAATTATCAGGAAGTTCATCTTTTTCCTGAACCAGTAATCCTCCGGAGACTCTACGATAATCAAGACTTGCAATTGAATGCGGTACCATCATGGGGCACTTCATCAACCGCACATTCTTTTTCCATTTGGGTTTTGTGGTCAGTAGTTCAAAAGCGTCCTGATCAAAATCAGGAGCAAGAATCGCTTCAATAAATCGATTCGGCTCACATAGTTTTTCAGCAGTTTCTCGATCAACAGTACGGTTGAAACTCAATATCGAACCAAAGGCACTCACCGGATCTCCGGCATATGCTTTTTCAAATGCTTCGACCAGGGAATCTGCTGTCGCACAGCCACAGGGATTTGTATGTTTAATCACAACAGCAGAAGGTTTTTCGAAATCACTGGCAATTTGCAATGCCGCGTCCAGATCCAGGAAATTATTATAGGAAAGTTCTTTTCCGTTCAACTGCTCCGCTTGCGCGACACTCGCAACAGGTGAATCTTTCTCAACATAAAATGCGGCAGTCTGGTGTGGATTTTCACCGTAGCGTAATTGATCTCGACGAACGAGATTGATACTGATCTGCTGATCAAAGCGTGAGCTGGCTTCTGCTTGTGAAGGTAAAACGGATGCCATATAGTTGGCAACAGCACGGTCGTAACACGCGGTCATCTCAAACGCTGCTGCGGAAAGTTTCAGGCGAAACTCGGGATTTAAAGGTCCCGACTGCAATGCGTCCAGTACCTGATTGTATTGCTCCCGGGATGTAACGACTCCCACATAGGCATGATTTTTAGCAGCAGACCGAACCATACTGGGGCCACCAATATCAATCTGTTCTATTGCTTCTGACAATGAAACATTCGGTCGGGCTATCGTTTCTTCAAATGGATAAAGATTACAAATGACGAGCTCAAAAGGAATGATTTCGAATTCTTTGATCGCCGCTGCGTCATCGCTTAAATCGGGTCTGCCAAGAATTGCTCCATGTACCTTTGGGTGAAGCGTCTTAACCCTTCCGTCCATGATTTCAGGAAAGCCTGTGTACTCAGAGATATCAATAACATTGACACCCTGTTCTTCCAGATAACGCCGGGTTCCACCGGTAGATACAAATTCAAAACCCAATTCAGAGAGGCCTTTGACAAATACATCAAGGCCCGATTTATCACTGACACTCACCAAAGCACGACGCGGATGCGAATTACTCATTTGTTTTTTAATCAATCGGCTGAGAATACAGAAAAGACAGTGCTTTCCTGTCATATATAAAGAAACAAAACCAAGTGTCGGCAAATCGGAATTCAAGGGTAACATGCAACGATTTGCTGCCAGACACTCTCAACAAATGGTTAGTTTAGCTGCTAACGGATCAGAAAACAAACCTGATGAATCCAGCGTCAAATAACCTGAAAAACACGTTATTGATTTGCGTTTTCATTCGCTGGCGCAGGGGCAGCTGCCTCATCAGTGGCACTTGGCTCTGGAGCGATTTCGGGCAGAATTGGATAACGATCCTGGTTCTTGAACCGAACGGGAAATGGCAGATCGCTCTGTCGCAGACACATGATCAAACCAGATTCTGAAGCACAGAAAATACGATCTGTCTGTTCATTCATCAATTTGACCTGAAATTTTCTGAGAGGCACTGCAGACAGGACAGCGCCATCTGTGCGGGAAAGAATGAGCAAATTTCCAAGCTCGTCTGAGGCGTAAACCCTTGTCGGAGTCAAGGATATAAAACTCGAAGCCAGTGGTTGCCACCATTGTTCATGACCACTCTCAGCAGAAAGCTCAAACAGGCCATCCTTTTGTGAAGAGAGATAGACATTATTATCAAGTACAGTTACCGGTTTGCGTAATGGGAAAGAAGTACGAATTCTCCACCTAACGATCCCGTTTAAAATATTCAGGCAGTACAGATTCTGGTCTTCCGAAGCGAGAAAAAGACTTTTCCCTGACTCCGCTAAATTGGCTGAAATCGGGGCATCTGTTTCAAATTGAAACGCCAGTTGACGATTATTGATGGTCACAGAATAGAGTGATCCATCCTGACTGGCAAAAATCAAGGAACGAGATGTTACAACGGGAGGCGTATTGATCGTATCCCCCGTCTGATAGGTCCAGCGAATGGCACCATCCCGCCAGGCTGGAAGTTTTGACTCATTGTTCAATTCTTGCAGCTTCTTCAAATCCCAGGCATAGACTCGTCCCTTCAACGTTCCAACATAGATCATATCTTCATCAACTGTCGGACTGGTCGAAGCAGAATTGGGAAGTTTCAATTCCCAGTTGATCTCTCCATTTAACCTGTTGATTGAGAACAGATTCATACCAACAGTAACAAAGACATGCTTTGAATTTGAAACGGGGGGATAACTAACATTATTACCACGCCCCAGTTGAGTGGCCCACAGTTTTTTTCCGGTTCCATTATCGAAAGCGGTTATGATTCCAGAAGTTGAAAGCGCATATAAATTGATTTCATCCAATGATAGATGGACGATTCGGTCTCGATGCGGATCCACGGTTGCCTGGCCCCACCAGACGCGGTCTAAATCGTATTGAACCAGCTCGCGTTGCGAAAGTAGCGAGATCCCAACCGATGATTCATTGAGTTTCTGAGCCATCAGACTCTCAGTTGATGACACTGTCAGAATCAACGCCAGAAAACTTAATGCCAACTTTTTCCAACCAGCCATATTACTATCTTTTCAATTATGATTTCAGGAAACAGATTTTGATTGATGAAAGGGAATCTTCACAATCAATGAGAGCAAAACAGAATCGGTTCTCCCCAATTCTACATCACGCATACATGTCCTTCGAAAGATGTCATTAAAAACAGACCCCGATTGTTGATTCATACTAACCTCGCATGACTCACAAAACCTATTCTACCCACTCTCACAAACAGGAAGCCAGCATAGTTCGGGCTTGATTTCAATTTTTTCACCCTTCACACTGAACATTTTGATGCTATCTCTTGAATATAATTCGAATTGTATGATTTTACGGATTATCTGATACTTGGATCTCACTTCTCAGATTGAGATTATCAGGCCATAAATTACCAGCATGAGGAGCACTGCCGTCCGATTGAGAACTACCAATTCATGCATTGAAAGTCTACAATGTGCGTAGGGTTTGGTATAAACCATTCCTCTATATCAAGAGCTCCCACTGAAACTGCTCGAAATCTTCGAATACCATCAAAAATCATGAGTGAACTGGTATGAGAACTGGCATCACAAATTCAATTCTAAACACTTCGATCCATGTTTTCAGAATCGTCATTCTCTTCACATTGATTCTAATTACTGGTTTCCCACTCCCCCATGCGCGCGCGGATTTGCTCAAACTTAAAAATGGGGGCGAGATTCGGGGTAAACTACTGCCGCTATCAAACTCTGGATCGAAAGAGGTTCGAACTGTTAAAACTCTCACAGGAGGGTCTATTACAGTTGATACGCAACAGATTGAATTTATCACAAATCGTTCACTTTTGATTGAAGAGTTTGAAACAAAATCTGTCGAGATTGAAAACAGCGTCGAAGCCCACCTGAAACTTGCCCATTGGTGTTCACAAAATCATTTGCGTTCGCAAAGAAATCAGGAAATGGAAAAGATTCTTCAGCTTGATCCCAATCACGCGAAAGCCCGTGCATCTCTGGGATATACAAAACGGGATGGCGAATGGATGACTCGTGACCAAGCCATGCGCAAGAATGGTTACATCAAATATAAAGGACGATATGTATCCTCTGTGGAATTAGATTTACTTGAAAAGAATGAGGCAGAACTCAAAGAAGAACGTAAATGGATCAAGGAAGTTAAACTCTGGATGGCCTGGATGAACAGCAATCAGGTGCTTAAGCAACAGGATGGATTAAAAAAGATTCAGTCCATTAAAGATCCACATGCTGTCGCAGCTTTAGCCAGATTGATGGGAAAGCATAATAATATCATGCTGCGGTCACTTCTTGTTTCCACACTGGCTCAAATCCCTGGTGACAAGCCACTCCGTCCACTGGCTGAACTGACTTTAACTGATCCCGCGCAGGCCATACGTAACTCTGCTCTGGAAGCGCTCACCAAACGGGATGCCACCCGAGCGATCGCTTTTTTTATAGAGGCATTGAAAAACAAATCTAATCTCATAGTACAAAGAGCAGGAAGTGGTCTGGAAGCGATCGGTAATCAATCGGTGGTGCCGGATCTGATCTCTGCATTGACGACCAGTCATATTTATCGCGTCAGAGTGCCCGATGCGACATCGACTTACAGTTATAATACAAATGGAACTTTTGGCAATTCCGGCGTAGTGCTGCCACCTGATATCGAAGCAGGATTATTAGCAGGTCGCTACCCGAACGGTGTGATCGTGCTTCCCAGTCAACAACCCAAAGTACGTATGCGAACCGTCTCTGTGAAACACGTTCATCAGAATGAATCTGTTTTACTGGCTTTGCAAAAGATTACCAAACAAAATTATGGCTACAATGAACGACTGTGGCGACTATGGTGGGCTTCAACGCAAAACAAAACAGGGCTTCTACCTGTCATTCAATAATCAATCTGGTTGATTGACTGCAGATATTTGTTTTCTGCTCTGATTATTCAGTAAAATCCAAAGCTTCGCGAAGCGATCCCAGATACTCGTCATAGTTTTTCCATCGATCCAGCCCTGATTGATTCATGGGACGGCGAACTTGCCAGTTACTTGCTGTTGTCACGGGCCGGTCGTTCTCCTGAAAATTCAAGCATTGATCATCCCAGGAAACTCCAAGATAATCGACGAGTGCTCTGGTTTTCTCTTCCTGGTTTGCTACCAGCTCGGAATAGTGCAACTCAAAAGGTGCCGCTGGCAGAATACGCTGCCAATGCTGCATGATCCTTTGATACTCGCGATAATAAAGGCCCAGATCCGTTAAATTAAAGGAATACTCATGCCCACGACGAAATCGTTGAAAAAAACAGGAAAGACACGTATCAAGTGGATGTCTTTGGCAATGAATCACTTTTGCTTTCGGGAATAAAATTGCAATCAGTCCCAGGTATAAAAAGTTAGCGGGCATTTTATCGATAATTCGAATAGCCGCATCATCAAACGAGCGTAATCGACTCAGATATGCATCTCCCATACCTGCAAATACATTTTGCGGTAAATTGTTGATACATTCCGGAAAGTCGGTATCCGTTGTCGCGTACTTTTTTAGCGTTCCAGCAATACTGGAAATATCCGGTAATTCCCCTGCCCCATGAATTTCAGGGTGGCTGGATAAGATTTGTTCTACGAGAGTGGTACCAGTGCGAGGCATCCCCACAATAAAAACAGGCACTTCACTCGATATGCCCAGTGGGGAGAGTTGTTGAATTAATTCAGCTGAAAACACTGAAATGAGTCGATCGATTTCTTTTCTAAACTGATCGATACTAAACTCTGAATGCCGGAATTGATTTCCAGTTTCGTAAGCAGCGAATGCTTTATCATAATCCTTGATATCATTATATATTTTTCCTGCTGCAAATCCCAAAAAGCAGCGATCTTCATCTGATAGATCGGGCCGCGATAATTGCTGTTCGATTTGGGAAACAAGTGGATCATCAATTGTAAATTTTCTCGCAGCCGAATAATTAAAATATGCTTCTGCATAATCCGGCTTTAAACTCAAAGCGGTCAGATAGTGCTGTTCCGAAAGATCAAATTCTCCGACTAAACGATAAATGGCGGCAAGATTATGATGGTATTCAGCAACCCGGGGATTTAAAGCAATTGCTTTTTTGACACGTTCGATGCCAGAAGGATAATCGCCGCTATGTGAGGCAGCCAATCCGTAGAAATGCATAAACTGGGAATTATTGACATTTGCCGGATAATAAGGCGTCATCAGGTCTTCTGCTTTTTTTGCCTGATTCGCCTGTAGTAATTTGACGGCTTCCGTGATGAGATCGGCCATGCTTTTCCCAATTGCACTCCTGTATAATGCTCTAAAATCGACACCAATAAAAAGAATCCATCAGAGTCGGAAATGGAACGTTTTACGGAAGTAACGCCACAACCATTGGCCTGTGGTTAACTCACTGACCTGAAAACGGGCCTTGCCTCGCATGTTTGCCCGGAATAAGACTACATCTTCGTCAAGAGGGACAATCGCCTGATATGCGGTACTTGTTAATTTCTCACGACCATCCTTATCAGTTACGGTTGGTAATTCACCACCCATTTTATTAGAGAGAGTCGGTGGAACATGATCAAGATGACCGTGAGCAACACGTTCTATTTTCGATGTATAAGTTTTATCGGGCAAATGTTCCAGTTTGAGTTCGACAGTCTGACCAAGATTAAAATCATTCCGGTATTCCTGATCAATAAATAAAACCGCTTGAAAACGAGAGTCAGGAGCAATACTCAACATATGTGTCCGCTCTTCGAGATAGCAATTGGCATTCTTTGCATCGAGTGGGCTTCCAAACCAACGCGACAATTGTTTTTTGGAGTCTGATAACTTTGGCTCGGGCTGACTGGCCGGCGCAACGATAATCCCACTGATTGGCGCGACCACTTTCATATTACTGAGATGTTCTTTAATTTCAGCGATTTGTTCTTCAATCGTCTCACGCTTCTCTTTTGAAACTTTGACACCAGCCTGATCTTCTAATGCCTGGTATTTTCGAATTTCCCCGTCCTGAACATCTCGATCTGTTATTAATTGATTGAGCTGATCTTCTTTTTCGATGTTCACAATACTTGCCAGTAGCTGGCCCTTTTCTACACGTTGACCTGGTTCAGCATACACCTGATCCAATCGACCTGTTTCTGTCGAGTAAACATGCTTCACATCATACCCTTCTACAATGAAGGGGGCTTCAAAATGCATGGGAACAGGAATCAAAAGTATTCCAAGAATCACAGCGGCAGTGACAGTCAGCGTCGCTGAGACTTTGAAGTAATTCATGGGTTCGGTCCTCGGTGCAGAAATAATTTTGTAAATGTTATGGAATATGCCACCAACAAAAGTCACTATGGAAACGACTGCGAGTGTGATACCAATGCTTTGTAGATCGTATGGTTTTAAAACCGTATACAGAAAGAGCGTAATCCCGAACATAATGAACCAGCGATACACGGAAGCTGATATCGCGTAAGCAATAAACCCGAACGTGCCAGTCTCTGGCATGAAAGGATCGCGCTGCGACTCGATTCCCAGACAAACCCAGGCAAAAGTATCGCGAAGACGCTTATCCGCTTTTTGCCTTAAGTTGGGTATCTCAAGAAAGTCGCTCATCATGTAGTAACCATCGAATCGCATCAATGGGTTAGCGTTGAAGATCACCGTTGTGACCGTCGAAATGAAAAACAGGTTTAATGCCAGGTGATTCAGGAGCCCCGGTTTGGTAAACCACCAGACCCAGACGGCAATCGCCGACATGATCACCTCGATATACATCCCCGCGCCACCAATAATAATTCGTTGCCATTTATTCCTGAGCATCCAGGAATCTGAGACGTCACAATAGAGACAGGGGCTAAAAACGAGGAACATGATCCCCATTCCATGACACTCTCCACCATAGTGTTTACAGGAGATACCGTGTCCAAATTCATGGATAACTTTCGCGGATCCGAGCACAAACCACATGTAAATCAGATTCGGCCAGCCAAAAAATTGTTGAAATTCTGGTAAACGACTTCGAAAGGCTTCAAATTGCACACCAATCAATAACCAGGAAGAAACAATCAACAGGGTGAACATTGTTGTCGCCCAGGGTTTCCACATCCATTTTACGAAAGGATATATTTTCTGCAAAGAAGTTTCCGGATCCCAACCCGGAAGTCTTAGATAAAGCAGATTCTTGAAAGTGGTGAAGATTTTTTTACTTTTTTCTTCACGACGCTGTTTAATGAGTGTGACACCCTGTCCTGGACGTCCACTGGTCAACAAGCCTTTTCGATACAAGTCGGAAATCAATTGCTGAATCTCAGAGATCGAAAGCAGCAGTGTGGGATATTGTCGATGCACCTCATCTTTGATCTCTTCCGGGCAGCGTTCACCGTTCAAGAGATTTAAAATATAAAACTGCTCTGGATGAAGTCGCGTATATTTCAGTGAAACCGGATCTTTGATTACCCAGTATCCGAGACCTTTATAATGAATCCATTTGCTGATCAAATCATCGCGCACGCTCAACGGAATCGGCCGTTCGGTTGAGGATGTCATGGATTCGCTTAAAGTACTCATATGCAGTGAAAGTCTTTTACAAAAAAGAAAAAACGTCTGTAGTCAGTAAACTGGCAATAAAGAAAACTATTTTTTTACAGATGTTTCCTGAGCCACTTTTTTACCCGACTTGTCAGGTAATATTTTCATCGTTGCCATGTAACCGGCTTTCAGAATATTCTCCAGATTTTCTACTTCAGCCCAGACACGAATCGTTTTTCCATGAATGGGTTCGACTTCCACATCAATATAAGTAATCTTGCCGTGAAAGGTATCATCTTCTATCGGTAGACGGACACCATGAATTTCCAATTGAACTTCAACCGGTGTCCCGACACTAAATTTCCAGGAATCTTCAATATTCACATGGCCTTCCACTTTGACTCGTTTGGTGCTGACAACTTCCAATACTTCATCACCGTGACGTACTACTTCTCCCGTAGCGCGAAACTTCTTGGTTACGATACCATCAAAGGGTGCCAGGATTTTTGTTTCTTCAAGCTGGGCATCTATTTCTGCAAGCTGCAATTTATTCATCTCGAACTCCAATTCGGCCTGTTCAATTTGTAAATCACTTTTTTTGGCATTCAGCTCCAGGCGTTTGATATCCAGTTTTGAGATGGTGTTTGGTACGCGTCTGTTAATCTCCCGATTCATTTCCAGTTCAACGTACGAGGTATCTCTGGCCGTTTGGGAATAACGAATTTCAATGTCATTAGAAGAACGCTTTTCGGCAGTCTTTCGCGAAGCTTTTAATGAATCGCTCTTCAGTGCCGCAATGACCTGCCCTTTTTTGATTTGTGCTCCTTCGTTGGGTTCGACATATTCCAACACTCCCGGACGATCACTGCCTAAGATCACACGATCAATTAATTTAATACGACACTCATTGACAATGATTGCGGAACCCGGAACTGTTGTAACCGATTGAGCCTTCGCCTGATTTTCTGCCTCCAGATTTTTTTCCGTCAGTATCAAACTTGAGCCGATCAGCAGCATTAAACAAAACCAGGTTTTCATCGAGATTAATTTCATTACTTCATCCTCAAATCTGAATCAGTTGTATTGCTGGAAGCAAGATCACATACCCAGGCGTGATTTCTTTTTCAATCCTGGAGACAATCATTAAACGACATATAAATATAGACACTTCTGAGCCATATATCTAACGGTTCAATTACCCCGCTGACAAGCGATTTATGCTGTTGGTATAGTGTTTTTATTGGGCAGGTTCGGAACGTAACGACATGTTGAAACAGGACAGCTCGTCCGCACGAACAACACAATCAACGCATTCGTCCCACATTAACATTTGGTTTTAGGAAATTGCCTGCCAATCTTTTCTTCAGATTGATCGTAAGTAATGACCTGATGCGAAATTATACTCCGTTCTCTTCATACGCATGTTATACTTTGAATATTTGACCGTCTCTTATTTTTGAAAGCCGTTTATAGGACTCTGTGGTCTTGAATGGGTTACACAAATCTTCCGTTTCATTTACGCAACATCGCAAAAAAATTGAGTTTACGACGTAATGCATTTTTGCAATCGCTCTTCTTCCTTAATAAAATGATAGTATGAAAAGAGACTCCCGTTCAGGAAATAGTGTCTGAAAACACTAAATATTGCACTTTTCTAACTCTCGTATCGTATAATTTCTGAAGAGATCGTTCTTTAGAACTCGAAGCATTCGAACTACCAAACAGGTAATCTAACTCGATGACAAGCACCCAATCGCCTAGCCAGACCCGTGAACGTGTTGTTCGTATTGCGCGGGAAATCGAAGAATTCGCTCATTCCAATGTGGCACCTGAGACATTCTTTCGCGAATTTCTCAGAAGAGTCGTTGCTGGTCTGGGTGCCACCGCAGGTGCGGCGTGGCTCATTGATGAAAGTGGTCGTCTTGCTGTCACCAGTGAGGTGAATCTGGCAGACACCGGTTTTTATGAAGAACCGGAAGCCATCCTTAAGAACCAGCGTCTTTTATCTGATGTATTATCGACTGCAGAAGCGCGTATTTTTACCGCAGACAATGAGTCTGACATCCATTTACCAACCGATAATTTAATTGTTGTCGCAGCACTATCGATTCGAAAGAAACCGATTGGTGTCATCGAAATCTTCCAACGATCGAATTCTCCGAAACAGGCTCATTCTGGTTATCTGCAATTCGTCGAACAGATGTCAGGATATGCCTCGCATTATCTGGAAGAACGCGAGAAAGCCAGTAAGTCCGATGCCTCTCTGGAAGTCTGGGAAGAAGTCGATCAATTCGTTCAGCAGATTCATCGCAGCCTGGACTTAACAGAAGTCGCTTCAACTATAGTGAATGACAGCCGACAACTGCTCGACGCAGATCGCGTCAGCTTAGCCATGCAATACGGCAAGAAAACTGTGATCGAAGCCATTAATGGTCAGGATAAGGTCAATAAACGGGCAAACACCGTAAGATTACTTTCAAAACTGGCCAACAAAGTACTCTCCATCCGGGAGACATTTCTCTATTCAGGTTCGGTGGATTCGATTCCTCCTCAAATTGAAGAACCACTGGCAGATTATCTGCAGGAAAGTGGGACTCGCATGATCTTGATCGTGCCACTCTTTGAGCCTGAGCCGGTTATTAAAAACAACGATGAAGCCTTAGTTGGTCGTAAAAAAGAGGTCCCGAAAAAGTTGATTGGCGGCCTGATTATTGAACAGATCACAGACAGCCAACCAAGGCCGCACCTGGAAAGTCGGACAGAATTATTATCGGAGCATATTTCCAGTGGTATTGCGAATTCACGCAGTTACGAAAGTATCTTCCTGATGCCCTTATGGAGATTCATCGGGCGATGTTTTGCTGCCTTACGCGGGAAGACTTTAGTCAAAACCCTGGTGATCACCGCGATCCTCATTGCCACTGGTATTACACTGGCATTGGTTCCTTATGATTACCGTGTCAGCTGCGATGGCAGACTGATGCCTACCATTCAACGAGAAGTATTTACCAACTGGGAAGGTGAAGTGGTCGCAATTCACGTGGAAAGTGGCCAACGAGTGAAACAAGGGACCCTACTGGTTGAAATTCGTAATGAAGATTTACAGGCACAAGCGCTGGAAACACAAAACAAATTGAACGAATTAAAACTAATGCTGCTCACCTTGAATGCAAATTTACAATCTGGAAATAGCAGCAAACGACCATCTGAAGATATGATTCGGCTGCGTGGTCAATTTAATGAAACTAAAACACAAATTTTTGGCGTGAAGAAACATCTTGAAATCCTGAAGAGTCGTCTTGATAAACTGAACGTCAAAGCCCCGATTGACGGAGTGGTCACCACGTTTCAAATCGAACAACTCCTGAAAAATCGCCCTGTCCAGCGTGGCGAATTACTTTTGGAAATCATGGACAATACCGGTCCCTGGCAATTAGAGCTTGATGTGGAAGAAAAGCGAATGGGACACATCCTAAGAGCCATAGATAAAAAAGGAGATGCCGACTTACCGGTTGAATTTATCCTGGCAACTTCGAACGAGGTGACTTATAAAGGCGAAGTCAATGATATTGCCACACGTGCTAATACATCTGAAGAAAGTGGCAGTATTGTTGAACTTCATGCCACATTCAACAAAGAAAAACTGCCGAAAGATTCGTTACGTATTGGGGCAGAAGTCAGCGCAAAAATTGACTGTGGAAAACGCAGTCTGTTTTATGTACTCTTTGGCGATGTCGTAGAAACCTGTAGACGCTTCTTCTGGCTGTAAGGCAACCAGACTTATTGATTGGTGAAGCAACTGATTAGGGACGAATTGGTAGCAGTACACACCGACATCCGAGGAAAACTCAAAAGTAGAATGGCTACTTTGCCTGCACTCGCTTCGATAATGAGATAAATAATCAGAACACATATTAATATTTAATCATGAAACCCATAGCTATATAGCTCACAATTTTTCAAATGAAATTTTAAAGAGATCAATTTATCCTGCAATGATGAAAAACCTTCAGAGTTTCCAGAAGTAAATTGAACTTTCCCACGAATGTCATCCCCTGTGAAAGACATTCTTGGAACGTCAGGAATACGATTTCCTGATGCGTCCAGCACATCCACATATATCGATCCCTGTTTAAATGTCTTTGCATTTAAATAAAGATGCTTTCCGCTAAATTTAATCGGTACTGTTGTAAGTACACCACCGTTTTCATTTGCATCTACGGACACAAAGCGATCTTTCTTCCAACTCACTAATCCAATATTACAAGTGTATTTTGTTTTACGTCCGGTGTTTTTTTCACGATAAAGACATGGCGTTCCATGAGTATAATTTGCTCCACTGTAATATAGCCTGATTTCATCTCCATATTCAAAAGCAGTGGATGCCCCGATTTGAATCCCCTCATCCCATTCTCCCTTTTTACCCCTTGGAATAATCGGCTTTCGAAATGACCGATCCCAACGAGTTAAATCTCGGGAGCTAGCAAATTGTACTTCCATGGGTCCTTCATGATTTCCATATCGAGCATTATTGTTAATTGTAAATATCCATGGAAAAGCAATTGTGCAACTTTCATGTGGGTAGGCACTAATACCATAAAATTCTGTTCGAACCAGTTTTTGATCATCTTCCACATCAAGTAGATGCCGCGCAGATTCAATCCGCCCCATTGCCCCGTAATCATCGCGAGCATCTGCCTTAAAAATGGGACGAGATGGTGTCCAATCTGAAAAATTTTTACTGGTGGAAAGTCCAAAACATCTGCGAATATGTCCTCTGTTATTTGTCACTAACTTTGGGAAGGCAATATATTCTTTTCGATAAGGATCATAATGCCCTGTAATCACATCGCTAGATCTGCAAAAAGGTTTTTCATTGACTTGCGTCCAATTCAAGCCATCAGGTGATACCATAAGATGGGCTCCATGCGCTGGCTTTTGACGCCAGCAAATCATTTTGTATCGTTTTGCAGGATTCGACTCTTGATTATCTTTCATTACACTTGCGAGAAGATATCCATTCAAAACTGCATTATGCTTTGCTCCACTTTTTGCTTTCACGGTGCCCACAAGTGGTTTCTTCCAGTGAATCCCATCAGTACTTGTTGCATAGTGAGTGGAAAAGTGAGGAAACTCATCGGTGGCATCACTGAAATACCACATTTTGAAAATATCCTCTTCCTTGTCAAACAGTACCGTGCCATAAATTTGAAGTTTCCATCCTTCGAATGGCTCTTCAGCTTTCAACAAAGGGTTATCAGGATGTTTCACGCCTTCATGAAGATTGAACGAAACATTTTTGAAACTGCTAACCAAATCTTGATCTACAAAAAGCTGAACCCGATTTCCTGCATTATAAATAGAGTTATTGATCTGCATCTCTTCTGCAGACAAGAGCTCAGTTTGTAAAACAGATGTTATTAACAGAATCACAGAGCAGGTTAAATAATCAATTGGCATGGAGAATCTCTCAAGTCATCTAAATCATTGAATATCAATTTGTGTTTTTGGCATCGCATGCCGCTTTCATTTCAGATCATATGACCTGAAATCCCCCAGCTGGGTTAGGTCTGAATCGCTACCAATTTCGACATCGGGCCACTCTCTGCCTAGCGTGAACCAATGTACGAAGAGTCAAAGGTGAAATCCAAGTTCATAAAAAAGCTCCCTTGATCATCAGAACAAGGGAGCTTTTTTCTTGAATCGTTAAACACACCGAAATTACGGCTTCTCAGTTGCTTTTGGTTCTTCCTTCTTTGGTTCTTCTTTTGCAGAATCTTTCTTGGGTGTTTCTGCTTTCTTGACGTCCTTATCATCATCGTCATGACCTTTGTGGTCATCATCGTGTCCTTTATGATCGTGACCTTCATGATCGCCATGTTCTAGATCGACATGAAAATGGTCGTCGCCAATATCCAGATGAAAGTGACCTTCCAAATCAGACTCTGCTTTGATCGATTCGGGAACCGCTTTTCCTTCAGCGACAAATCGGGATGATTTCCCTTTGGCTTCCCCTTCTAAGGGCTTGGCTGTCAGTGGAATTTCATGCTCTTTGTCACCCACTTCCAGATCGAAATCAAGCGATTCCGCTTCGATCGGAAATGCGGTTTTCGCATCGGGCCCCAAAACAAACGCCGTCAAGGTTCGACCTTTGTCATCAAACACTACTTCGAGGTGATATTGTTCTTCTCCGACTTCCAGAAGATGCCCCCCGTTTGGCCCATGCTCATGAGCATGATCATGAGCGTGTTCTGCTTCAGCAGAGGCATTTGAATCCTTGTCGCTAAAAGTCCGAGTCTCCTCTTTTGATGAACATCCCACAAATAATGCTAAACTGATACCACACACTGCTACCTGAAACGTTTGAGAGAAACGCATTTTTCATTCCTTTATCTAAGCGTACCATTTTTTGAATTTTGATTGAACGAATTTTTGTCCCGCAGTCACTCACTGCCTTCAGCAGATCATAGCAAGATCTCACATAAAGAAAAGCAGTTTGCAATCGTTTTGTAAAAGCTTATTGAATCCCTTCTTCCCGAGCCTGAGCGGCGTCTTGCTCTTCATCCTGAATATAAGTTTTTCCGCGATAAAATCTAGCCACAAAGATAAACAGGACCGCGGCTACGAACATCACTCCGGCGAAGAACCAGAAATAGTTGGCTCCTTCCAGATGTGAATTGTCTTCATCGATCATTATGACTTTATTCACTCCCGCCGTCATCAGATTCCCTACCGTCATCGAAAGAAAATAGAGCGACATAATAAATGACTTCATCGATTTGGGAGCCTGAGTATACGAAAATTCAAGACAGGTTATGGAAACCATCACTTCACCCGCAGTCAATACGAGATAGGGCAGCGCCTGCCAGAGTATGTGGGGAGGATTTACCAGATCAGCATCAATTCGAATTTGAATCAGCGCACTGATGGCAAAAGAGGCCGCAGCCAGAAAAAAACCTATCGATATTTTTCGTAAGGGTGTTAATGGAAATACCAGATTAATCATCGGGTATATCACATAAGAAAACGTGGGAATCAAAATTAAAATGAACAAGGGGTTAAATGCCTGAACTTCCGCGGCACCAAGCTCAAAGCTCCCGAAGGGGGTCACCGTATGAGTTTCCATCTGCAGTCCCTGAATAACCCAGGAGGAACCGGTCTGATCGAATAACGCCCAGAACACGGGCAGGAAAACATAATAAAGCACGGAAAGATTCAGTAATGCCTGAACCCCTTCTTTTCCAAACGTATCTTTTCGAAATCGCTCCCACCCCGATGCGGGAATATGCACGAACTTGTTTCGCCCCATCCAGAAGAGAATCGTGGCCAACAGCATCAGAATGCCCGGTAACCCAAAGGCATAATGTGGTCCATAATCTCTCAAGATAATTGGTATCATAATGGAAGAAACAAATGCTCCCAGATTGATGGCAAGATAAAACCAGCCAAACACTCTGCTGAGTAAATGTTGATTTTGATTACCGAACTGGTCACCCACATGTGCAGAAACGCAAGGTTTAATTCCTCCCGCACCTATGGCGATGAGTGCCAGCCCCAGATAGAGCCCCATCTTTGTTTCATCAATGGCTAATGCCAAATGACCCAGGCAGTAGACGACAGAAAGTATCAATATCGTTTTATACTTTCCCCAAAAGACATCGGCGAGAAGAGACCCCACAAGCGGAAAAAAATAAACCGCAGCGACAAACAGATGGAAGACAGCAGTGGCGTCATTATTTGACATAAAATCTGCTTCACCACTGGCATCCAGCATAAACTTCGTCATAAACACAACCAGGATGCCCCGCATACCGTAAAAGCTGAAGCGCTCAGCTGCTTCATTTCCCACAATATAGGGAATCCCCGACGGCATTTTATCAGTCGGCGTTGGTGCCGTCTTATATTTTTCCTGTGACATTAATCTTGTATTCTTTCAACAAAGTTGCAGTGCCAGTTTCTCAGTCTCTCAACTGCCAGTCCGTTTCCACACGTTGTACCTGAACTCCCTCTTTTGAAGGAGTAAATTGATAAATGCAATCCGCATACCGTTCAAACATGGCCGGATCATGGTGGCTGATCATAATCACCTGGAAGCCGAGCGCTTCTCCTGCTTCGTGAATAATTTTCACCAGTCGCGGTACTAAATCGGGTCTCAACCAGCAATCCTGTTCATCCAATATCAGTACCCGTCTATGCTCAGATTCGTCTAACGTCATCAATGCAAACATCCGCAAACCCACAGACAGTATATTGGCCACTGAGCCCCCCTGCCCGCGGATGATGTCCTCAATGTTTCCCTCCCGCTCGATCTGAAAGTCGACGCTGGCTCCTCTGTGTTTCCATTCGGCAACGGCTTTCAATTTCAAAGGCTGCTCCAGTACTTCCTGAAGCGCAATGGTCAGTTTTTCCTGAATCAATTCTAGCTGTTGTTCAAACAACTGCCCGCTCAAAGTTTCGAGCGCTTCAGAGACTTGATCAGAAATGGCAACATATTGCTCCGTTTCCGTGATCTGTCTGGTCAATTGTTTCTTTTCTTTCCCTTTCTGTTTACGTACCGCTGACAACTCCCAACATCGACGTTGCAAAGCTTTGGGAGAGCTCAATTCCTGTTGAGAACGGGAAGGTTCTGATTGGGAAAATATTCTGGCCATGAGGCTCGTCTTATTCTAAAAGGATTTTGTTTAAGGTGTATCTGTCGCCTGATGTTCTGTTTCAATGTTTGCTAACTCTGCTTCGATCTTTCCCAGAGTCTGGTGGTACTCGGCTCGTTTTCGTTCATTCTCTGCTTTGATCTGCTCCAGTTTCTCTTTTAACTCTTCAAGATTATCTGTTCCGTAGTCGGTCAGTGCCTGCTGTTTCAGCTCATCCAGATTTTTTTCCGCATTGACCAGATCGCGTTCCGATTCGATTTTACGTTTGTTTAATTCCTGATAGTGTGCCGTCAACGTTTCAATGTCAGGCACATCATTTTGATCATTCGGTGTCATTACTCGAAACCTCACTTGCTAAATTTCGTACTTCGTCTGCAACCGTTGTGCTAAATTGTTCCAGGTTCTTCTCCAGGAATAATTGTAAACCGGCACCAGTATCTGTTCGTCTCGACTGTAATTCTGCCAATCCAGAAATAAACGCCGAGGGAACCCCCTCTTCGGTTTCTTCTAATACTTCTTCATAAAACACTTCATCAAACGCCTGATGCGGTACCTCAAGCACTGACCGTCCCCAGCCTTCCGGTGTGACTTCCAGCTTCAGAACCGAAGGCACATGTGACCGTGAAGCATCGCTGCGCGATCTGCGCACAATGTTACCGGGCGTCACCCAGGTGGTCTGTCCCTTTACTACATCTTCCAGAGTCCGATGAATGTGGCCGTTGATTACATAATCCACACCCACTATTTCATACGGCTTAAAATGCCCCTGCTCTTCGTAACCGGGTACAATCAGATCATGATGCGTCACCCAGATAATTAAAGGATCTTCCTCTTCGTTTTCAAACTCACCCGACTTGGGTAATTTTTGCCCCCAGGAAGTACCGCCGACGATCACCGATTGGCCCCGCATCTTCCCCCGCCAGGGTGCTTCTGCTGAGAGCAGGTGATACTTGCCTGCCTGGACGAGAATGCTCAAAGTATCGTGTTCGGTCAGTTGATTTTCCCGGCAGTCATGATTTCCATAGATCCCATAAACGGGAGAATCAAACAGATTGATTAACTGACAAAGTAACGAATTCTGATTATCACGGGGAACATGAAATAAATCGCCGAGAATGACGGGAAGCAGATTCTGGTCTTGAGCCGTTTTCAGGCACCAGTGCAATTTTTCCAGAACCACCTCTGGATATTCATCTTTCCGAAAACCGGGAACCCGCCCCTCCACATGAGGATCTCCAATCAACAACACACCGCAATAGGAATCACGCTCCATGTGCATGCCCCTTCAATCCGGTTTCTGCTGCCTGTAAGAACTGCTCAGGCTCCAGTTCCGCACCACAGGTGGGACAGCTCGGGTTTTTCTTGACCCAATCCTCTAACTCCGCACGAACAGCTGCGTGTTCTGCGTTACACTCGTGACAGTTTTGCTGCAACTGGTCCAGCTGCATTTGCGATTCTTTCCACTGCTGGCAGATTGATATCAAACTCTGTATGTCATCCATCGCAGGGGGTGGTGCGCAGCTCTCCAGAATCTTGTATTCCGCTCGGTCGACGTCAACCCGTTCTGCTGCATACTGAATTTTCTCAATCCCATTCTGCAATGTATCGGTATCTGACAACGCAGGTGGTTCATCCAGATGCTTCAGATATAAGCTCGTCGTCTTGGCCTGATTATGGATTTGGTCCTGAATCTGGAATTCATTGATCAACCCTTTCAATAAAAGGGTCTCATGCATCTCAGGCGGTTCCTCTAAACCTGTCAAAGCGATGACATTGAATTGCGTTTGCCTGACCTGCTGATTTACGTCTTGCAACCGCTGAGTCAGCAGTTCGATCGGTTTTTCATTTTCCTGCTGTAGTTCTTCAGGCAATATATTCAAAGTTTGAACGGTATGCTTCAGCTTTGATACCGATTGAGCTGATCGTTCCCACCCCTGGATGAATGATTCTAACTGTTGAATCTGTTGATCTTCGGAAAGTAGTGCTTCATAGGTTTTGTCGAGTTCCTCTAATTTTGTTTCCAGATCAGGAACAGGTGCGAGCACATCAACGATCGCGCAGGTCTGTTTGAATTCCGACTGCAAGCGTTGCAACTCCTGTTGCGCCGATTTGACCTTACTACGATGCAGTTTCTGCATTTCGATCAGGACTGAGGCATCCGAAGAGGATGCAAAAAAAGCAGCGGCCCGGCTGCCACGCTCACCTAGCAGAAAAATTGGTGACTTTTGCTCACCGAAATGAACATCAAAAGGGTCGTTATCACCTGCTTTGACCTTCGACAGTTTTAAAACCTGCCGCAATTTATCAGGTACGCTGTTTCTTAATCGGTGAAAATCCTCACCATCGATACAGTAACTAACCGTCTTTTTTTTTCGTTTCCATTCGACTGTATGGCCATCATCCGTTTCCACAATCACAGAACATTCCTTTGCTCCATGCCTGACCATAAAATCGCCTGAGGAATTCTCTGCCAGGATCTGTAGCGCAGACACGAAGGCTGACTTACCGCAATTATTGGGTCCAGTCAGAACGGTCAGACCGGGCGACAAATCGATCACGGTATGTGAATGACTCATAAAATTGTGCAAAGTAATCCGCTTCAACATGATCGCAAGTATAATCCCCACCGATCTAAAATCACAGGATCGCCATATCAGGTATTTCAGATCATCCGAGAAATAGACTATTGCGTTTCCCGACAAATTTGAGTCAAATAAAAGCAATCGCTGGGCTCAGACTCGATTTCTCTGTCCTCCCATTCTCTTTACGCTATCGATTCAAGGTCAGACTATGCTTTTACCAAAATCTTTTCTGCTGGGTGCCGTAATTATGCTAAGTTCACTCATTACAGTCCTCGACGCTCAAAGAGTCTCGGCTGCAGAAAAAATCCGGGTCTATGTGGGCACCTATACCCGCGGCAGTGAGAGCAAAGGCATCTACCAGCTTTTAATGGACACCGAATCAGGAAAACTATCCCATATCGGAACAACTGAAAATGTTGATAACCCCTCATTTCTGGCGATTCATCCGACGCAAAAATATCTCTATGCCGTAAACGAAATTGCCGACTTTCAAGGCACCAAAGCGGGTGCCGTCAGTGCCTTTGCGATTGATCCTGAAACGGGCAAATTAACGCTACTCAATCAACTCTCGTCAAAGGGCGCCGCCCCCTGCCATCTTGATATTGATGACACTGGCAGAACACTCCTGGTTGCCAATTATACCGGCGGCAATATCTGTTCGCTTCGACTTCGCAAGAATGGAAAGCTGAAAAAAGAGGTTTCCGTTGTTCAACATACCGGCTCGAGTGTCAATCCAAGGCGACAGAAAGCACCCCATGCTCATTCCATCAATTTAGATCTGCAGAATCAACATGCGATAGTGGCTGACCTGGGTATTGATCAACTGCTGGTCTACCAGTTCAATCCGGAAAATGGCGTCCTTAAACCCAACTCTATACCTGGAATTAAAATGGCATCCGGTGCAGGACCACGTCACTTTGCTTTTCATACTACTGGAAAATGGGGGTATGTAATTAACGAATTAAACCGAACCATTACGGCCATGAAATATAATGCAAAGCAAGGTTCGTTTGAGGAAATCCAGACGATCTCCACAGTTCCCGAAGAAACTCCAGCGAAAGGAAACTCGACTGCCGAAGTTCAAGTCCATCCCTCTGGAAAATTTCTGTATGGTTCGAACCGTGGCCCCAATACCATCGCCATGTATCAAATTGATCAACAAACGGGAAAATTGACTTCGACTGGATTTGAATCGACGGGTGGTGAAATACCGCGGAATTTCAAAATTGATCCGACGGGAAAATTTCTTCTGGCCGCTAACCAGAATACTCACAACGTTGTGGTATTTAAAATCAACCAGGAAACAGGAACACTTCAAAATACGGGGCACGAAATTCGGGTTCCCAAACCGGTCTGCATTAAATTTGTCCGTGTGGCCTCTACTCCTTGAAGTAGAAGATGTCTATAATGCTTTTTTACACAAGGAGCTGAAGTCCGAACCAGAGTATTAACGAAGATGTCGGACTTTTTCCTGTCTGAATCAAAATCGTACTGGACTTCATAAGAGAAATCTCAACACGATGTGGGTCAAAATTTGCGGGATTATAGATACCAGTGCCGCCTGCATGGTGGCAGACCTGGGCGCTTCGGCTCTGGGTCTGAATTTCTATGCGCCGTCTCCGCGCTCGATTGATCTTGCAACAGCGATTGAGATCAAATCAGCCGTTTCGTTCCGGGACATATCTGTGGTCGGTCTGTTTGTAAAGCACTCACTGGCAGAAGTAATCTCTACTTGCCGGGATCTTTCTTTAGATGTGATACAACTCCATGGCGATGAGCCTGCTGAATTTCTGGCAGAACTGGCCCAGACATTACCAGATCTGCATATGATTCGTGCTTTTCGCACAGATGAGCCCCACTTGGACACTCTGGCTGAATTTCTGGCTGAATGTGATCAGCGTGGGAAACGACCCGATCAAATACTGATCGACGCTTATTCACCTCAATCCTATGGCGGAACCGGCCTCATCGCCCCCTGGGAGATGATTCGGGAAAACTATCGCACTGAGGAATGGCCTCCCTTGATTCTGGCAGGTGGACTGACTCCAGAAAACGTAGGTGATGCAATCAAAGCGGTTGCCCCTTTTGGAGTTGACACCGCCAGTGGAGTGGAAAGAGCCCCTGGAGTCAAAAGTGACCAGATGGTAAAAGCGTTCATTTCGCAAGCGGAAATGGCCTGAAGAATCTTCGGAAAAGCCGGTATAACAGTATGATCGACAGGCTGGAAAAATGAAGAATCAAAACTGTTTCATATAACTGCCTTGAGAATCACTGAATAGAGGCATACCATATACGCAGAACAGTTAATGTCTACGGACGTGGCCATGAGTCACTTTGAAAACAGGAGCTATGAGAAACAATTCGTTTCTCCAGGGAATGAGAACTACCATGTCAACTGATTATACGATTTTATTGATCGAAGATGACCGCGAGATTTCCAGTACCCTGAGTGGTGTGATCAAATCAGCGGGATATAATATCATTGTGGCACCAAACGGTCTGGAAGGGCAAAGACTCGCCCAATCAGAAAATCCAGATCTGGTGATCACCGATATGATGATGCCCAAAATGGGTGGCTTTCCAGTCCTGGAAACTCTGAAGTCGCTTCCCTCTCCCCCGAAAGTCATCATGATTACAGCCAATGAAGGGGGCAGACATAAAGCCTATGCAGAAATGCTGGGGGTCGATGACTACCTGAGGAAACCTTTCGCAATGGATGTGTTTCTCGATGCCATCGCCAACGTTCTCTCAAAAGACAAAAAGAGTGATGAAGGGGAAAAACCTGACAAAGGACCATTGTCCCGCTCCAAGAAGAAATCCTGATCTGAATAGAATACTGCCCGTATTCAGGCGCTGGCGACAAAAGCGACGTAATACCAGTACAAGCCCGTCAACGAAGTCAGTGTGATATCAATCGTGGAAATCCATCCCAGTTTTTGATGCAGCTTGCTGTGCGCGCAAGGTGCGGGCGGATTGGGAATTCGCTTCAGAGCCAGGAAAAGAGTGGTTGCCCAGAACAGCGGAGTCGACACGGCAAAAACCAAATGCACATAGAGAACATTACGTGCAAAGTTAAATTGCTCAGGGGTAAGTGGGATTTCACGCTGGTTCACAATATTCTGCCATCCACCATGCATGATCTGCACGTCAATTTCAAATGCTGTCACCGCAACCAGCAGTACCGCGCCAAGCACAATCTGCAGTTTTTTATGCAGAGAAAAGTTTCGTTTGAGTTTCACAGAATAGAGACTGAATAACAGCAAAGGCACGATCAAAACTAGCGCTGAGACCACAAAATCCAACATGAACGTAGATCGATATCCTAAGAATCCGTACTCCATTTTTGCATCCCTGATGTGGTATGATATTAAGACCTAACCTGTTGAAGACTCACCATATCAGAACTTTCGTTCCTCTCCAATACCAGCCTCTAAAATGTGCTTTGAAGTCAATCAAATAGAATACTTGAGGGAATACCCGAGTTTTGTCTGTTCCCCGCTTGAAGAGACGGACTCTCTGTTGATAAATTGAACCAGTTGATGGTTTATTGAAATAAGCCGGTCATCAGGAAACACAGGAGGTGTTCACATGCTAGTGTGCGGCGTCATTCCAGCCAGACTGGAATCTTCCAGGCTGCCGCGGAAGTTATTGCTAAATGAAACGGGAAAATCATTAATTCAGCATACCTGGGAAGCGGCTGCCTCATCGGAAAAGCTAGACCGTCTGATTGTTGCTTCAGACAGCCTGGAAATACTGGAGGTGGTTCATGGTTTCGGTGGAAAAGCCTTTCTGACGGGAGAACACCCCAGCGGTACCGACCGGATTGCCGAAGTGGCGGTCAAAGAACTATTTGATGCGGAAATCCTGGTCAATATTCAGGGAGACGAACCAGAAATTTCACCTCAATCGATCGATCAGTTGATTGAACTACTTATACAGACCCCCAATGCAGATATGGCCACTTTAGCAACACCGATTCGTGACTTAGAACAGTTGCAGGATCGTTCTTGCACTAAAGTGGTTTGTCGCACTGATGGATCCGCGATGTACTTCAGTCGTCTTCCTATCCCGTTTAGCCGAGATACGGCGCCCGAAACACTTTTGCCAGAGCAGAGCCCCTGGTTGCTGCATTTGGGAATCTACGCATACCGCAGACCGTTTTTGCTGGATTTAACGAAAATCCCACCGACTCCTCTTGAACAATTGGAAAATTTAGAACAATTACGCGCTCTGGAAACCGGTGCTACGATACAAGTTGCTCAAGTATCACATCCTACAGTTGGTATTGATACGCCGGATGATTATGCTCAATTTGTAACACGCCATAATCAGGAATTTTGATAACCATTTTTAGAAATCATTTGATAAAATAGACGAAAACAAACAGACAGAATTTGGAACAAAATAAAACGAATGTGAGATTGGATTCTCTTTAATATGCTATGCCCTGCTTGCCTCTGAATTCTGGAATGCAGCAAGTTTAACTTTCCTACTTTTGGAACGTGCAAATTGGGATTGCATCGCATATTATGAAAAAAACTAACCAGGTTTCGATTAGCAGATAGTAAAATGACCAAACATACAACTAAACATATTTTCGTCACAGGTGGTGTTGTCAGTTCTTTGGGAAAAGGATTGACGTCCGCTTCGATTGGGCTTCTTCTCGAACAACGGGGTCTCCGGGTTCGTATGCAGAAGCTGGACCCTTACATCAACATCGATCCGGGAACGATGAATCCCTATGAGCATGGCGAAGTCTATGTGCTGGATGATGGTTCCGAAACCGATCTTGATCTCGGTCATTATGAACGATTCACAAACAGCCCTCTCTCCCGAAAATCCAATTACACAACCGGACAAATCTACCAGCGGGTGATCGAAAAAGAGCGACGTGGCGAATACCTGGGTGCCACAGTGCAGGTGATTCCCCATATCACCGATGAAATCAAAGAGTCTGTTTTAAATCTTGCCAGTTCCGACGTTGATGTGGTCATTACGGAACTGGGGGGAACTGTAGGCGACATTGAAGGTTTGCCATTTCTCGAAGCGATCAGACAGATTCCTCTGGATATCGGCAAGGAAAACTGCCTGTTCATTCACTTAACTCTGGTGCCTTACATCAAAGCTGCGGGAGAAATGAAAACCAAACCTACACAACATAGCGTGGGGTTATTGCGACAGATTGGTATTCAACCCGATGTATTAGTTGTTAGAACCGAACGCCCCATGGACAAAGACCATGCAGCCAAAATAGCTCTGTTCTGCAATGTGGAAAAAGAGGCGGTGATTGAGGAAATTGATACAGAATATTCCATTTACGAAGTCCCCCAGGGATTGGCCGATGATGGCCTGGACAAACTCATCACGCGCAAACTACAACTGGATGCCGAGCCTCTGGATCTTTCCAACTGGCGTTCACTGCTGAATCGGATCAAAAATCCGGATCATGAAGTTACGATTGCGGTCGTCGGAAAATATATTGATCACAGAGATGCTTACAAATCGATTTATGAATCGTTGTTCCATGCGGGCTTCCATCATTCCACGCGTATTCTGTTAAAACGAATCGAAGCGGAAGAGATCGAACGACAAGGGCCAGAAACCCTGCTTTCCAACGTCGACGGAATCCTGATTCCCGGCGGATTTGGAAAACGTGGCATCGAAGGAAAAATCGCAACCACACGCTTTGCACGTGAAGCTGAAATTCCCTACTTTGGTATCTGTCTGGGAATGCAATGTTCGGTCATTGAATTTGCCAGAAACGTTCTGAATTTACCGGACGCGCATAGTACTGAGTTCAACAGCGAAACCAGCGCCCCCGTGATTTGTTTACTGGAAGAACAAAAAGAAGTGACAGAAAAAGGGGGAACCATGCGTCTGGGCGCTCAAGACTGCATCATTAAGCCCGAATCAAACGCACATACCTGCTATGGTGCCGATTCCATCATTGAGCGCCATCGACATCGATATGAATTCAATCCGGAATATCGAAAACAGATGATTGAAGCGGGTATGATTCCCACAGGTACCAGCCCCAATGGAAATCTGGTCGAGATTGTAGAAATCCCTGATCATCCCTGGTATCTGGCCGTCCAATTCCATCCGGAATTTAAATCCAAGCCAGTCAGCCCTCATCCGCTTTTTGCTGGATTTGTAGGAGCTGCCTTGAATTATCACCAACAAAAAGTCCGCGTCACGGTTTGATCTAAAGTTATTTACTGTCGAATCATTCTGTGCTGGCATACACCAGAAAAACGGGAAACATTTTCCGATGAGTTCCGAAAATGCTGTTGGCCTGAAATTATCCGGCTTACTGAATATTCATAAACGCGAAGGCATGACTTCACGTCAAGTTGTGGATCGAATTCAGAAGCTGGTTAAACCTGCAAAAGCAGGACACGCCGGCACACTCGACCCTCTGGCCACGGGTGTTTTGGTCGTCTGCATTGGCTCTGCTACCCGCTTGATCCGATTTGTACAGGAACAACCGAAAGAATACATTGGCGAGTTTATCCTGGGTAAACGCAGCGATACTGATGATATCTCTGGCAATGTTACCGCAACCCCAGATTGCCCCCGCTTGACAAGGGAGCAACTCGAAATCTGCCTGCCAGCATTGACCGGAATGATTGCACAGGTTCCACCACAATTTTCAGCCGTGCATATCGATGGACAACGCGCCTATGATCGCGCCCGCCGCGGAGAGACTTTTGAAATTCAACCCCGTACTGTAGAAGTTCATGAACTCGAACTACTCGATTTTGAATTCCCGCGTTTTCAACTTCGCATTGTCTGCGGTTCGGGAACTTATGTGCGATCACTGGGCCGTGACCTCGGAGAACAACTGGGGGTGGGCGCCATCATGACCTCTCTGGTTCGTACACGAATTGGAACGTTTCACCTTTCATCCGCAATAAACCTTGATCAAGAGTGCTCCCTCGAATCGATTACCACGCAACTGCATAACCCTGCTTCTGCGGTCGCACATCTCACTCAATATGAATGCAACGAACGAGAACTCCTGCATCTCAGTCAGGGGCGCAAGCTGGAATGTCATCCTGACCAAATTCCCGCTGATTCTCAGCTGTCAGAAATTGCCGTCATCACTCCAAAGGGAGAACTCGCCGCGATTGCAGAATGGAACCGATCCCTCAATCAACTCTCTCCGAGACAGGTCTTTTTTCAACCTGCCAGCTAATTTGAAAACGTTAAGGGTCTTCTATGAAATTGATTCTGGCCAGCACATCCCCTTATCGCGCTGCTCAATTACGGCGACTGGGGCTAAAGTTTGACACTTGTGATCCAAAAGTTGATGAAAATCTGTTTAAACAGGCTGGTCTGTCTCCGGAAACCCTGGCAGAAACATTGGCAATGGAAAAAGCCAAAGGAGTCTCTCAACAAAACCCCGACGCCATCGTGATTGGCGGAGACCAACTGGTTTCTTTCGAAGAGACGATCTTAGGAAAACCTGGTACTGCAGAACGCGCTTTGGAACAGCTCCTGTCAATGCAGGGCAAAACGCATTTGCTCATCACCGCGATTGCGGTTTTGGGGCCTGACTTTAATGAAACACACGTGAATCACACCAAACTCAAAATGCGACAATTCGATCGCACGGCCCTCAAACGTTACATTCAATTTGATCAGCCACTGGACTGTGCCGGTGCGTATAAACTGGAAAGCCAGGGAATCACACTGTTCGAAGAGATTGAATCCACAGACCACTCTTCCATTTCAGGTATTCCATTGATGGCCCTGACGACATTACTCACTCGGGCCAGAATCGTACTTCCCTGATCCATTCTCGAATGTCTCGTTTCGTCAAGTACGAAAGTAGCGCGAGGTCGTACTCAAATTTTATTTCCGAAATACACAAAGCCTGCAGGAGTTTCCCCTTGCAGGCTTTGCTTTTTACTTTACTGATAATTAAACGGACTGCAGGTCCAGCAGGGCTTCCCGCAGACGATTCCGTGCGGTGTGCAGTCGACGCTTGATCGTTCCAATGGGACGATCAAATTCGTGACTCATTTCCTTCAGAGACTGTCCTTTGAAGTAAAATGAGATCAGTGTCTGCCGGTCGACTTCACCCAACTGATCCAGACTTCCTCGCAACTCAGTCGCCCGTTCTGTTTCCAGTAGTTTATCTAACGGGCTTTCTGGTTCATTATCCAGAACAATAAATGTATCCGGACTCTGAATGCACTCGTTAGGCCGACGAACAGCACGATTGATTGACATCCGAACGGCAATCTGTCGCAGCCAACCCGCAAAACGTTCCGGAGAATTCAACTGAGACAGTTTTCGCATTGCCTGGATGAAAATATCCTGAGTCACTTCACTCGCTTCTGCATGGTTACGCAATCGCTTCATAACAATCGCGTAAACTGTCGATTCAAACTGAACAACCAATGAACCGAATGCTTCTCGATCACCATTCTGAGCAGCAGTAACTAATTGAACTAACTTTAGATCTTCCATTGTTCTATCTCTTCTCTGTCCCTGAGCAAGGACTTTTGATTCAAGGATGTTCAAAGTGGTAGCTGCGATCATGATCGAGTTGAGAACGAACATTGTTTTAAGTCATCTGAAAACCAGAGAAAGCGTTGAATTCTTCAACTGGTCTTACTTGTGACAACGTTTGTGTTCTCGCCATCAAACATGGCAGGGTCAGTCAAAACTGGAATTGCGTTTTAACCAACCACTTTGAGTAAACGATTTTCTGCTAAAAAGCAGGGAATAGGAGACTGCTTACGAAGCAGTTCCGGTCACAGTGGTTCTGGCACCCGTTATCTGCATATATTTTCGATATAGCAGATGCATCGATGATTGATGTTGACAACAATGCCAACTCATCGAGGGGGTCCCCGGCATACCACCGGATTCCGGCAATCGTTCTCCACGTAGAGGGTTTAACGAATCTAGACGGAGGGCTGCACGGACGGCATCGATGGCTTTCACGACAGCTGCTGTTTTCACAAACGCGCTATTGTTAATTGCTTTGACGACGAAACGACGATTCTGTTTAGAAAAAATCATCAGTGCACCTCCTGCGTTAAACCGCAGAGAAAGAGACTAAAAAAAGAGGCTTTCTGCCTCGTAAAAAAAACGGAGTATTTCCGCTCACAAAAGTTAAATTCATCAGAGAGCCTCAGACAGCAAGCCTGCAAACTCTCCCTACCATTAAGACAGCAGAAGTCTGTCCATGGTTCGCTTATTTTCGTCAGTTTTCGATAAAATGTAGATAATTTCAAGAGATGATTTGCGAAACCAAGTGTCATTCCTGTTTTTACAGGTAATCATAAAAACCATCGGAGTCACATAAAACCTATGATGACAACAACTTATCTGTGATATCATCTACACCAGACAACCATAACTTTTTTTCAGTTATTTTCCAGTTCTCGACTCGGATTCTACGATCCCTGCCCCATGATGATTGAAAACATCTTGAACCCGCTCTTCAGATTCTGCACGGGTACATAAGTTTTGGTCGTCATGGATTGCTTGCCCAACGTCAGACTGAATGTCAGATAAGCGGCGGTGATTCCCTGCTTTTTCAACAGTTCGTCTGAAAACAATCCCTGTTTCTGCCTGCTCTCTGCTAAAATATTATAACCTTTTGCAATGCTCGAAGGCAGATCGATCATGACGAGAATATTTGCTTTACTGAGCCCCTGTTTGCGAGCCTCTATAAAAGCAGGTTGATTTTGAGAAATCTTTTTGGAATCAGCAGTTGCATTGAGTGCATCCAGAAATTTTTTCATGGAAGCCGTTGTCCCCATTGCCTGGAGCACCATCCCTTCTGGATATGCCATGCGATTGGTAATGCCCCGAGGACCATACAGAACTTCCAGCATCCTTTTCTGAATCTGCAAAGGATCAAATTCCGGATCAACCTCCTGTTTGATGACCGTCAGATCAACGGTTTCCTTACCAACTTTCTCTGCATCAGGAGTCATCGTGATATCCTGCTTCATTCCCGGCAGCGAAATGTTCTTCATTAATGACATCATTTCACGTGTATAACTTCGCATTTGGCTTGAAGGTTCCACTTCCGAAATGGTATAGGCATTCAGCACTCCCTCAGAAAGTTTTCCCAACTCAAAAGAAAAATAATAGCTGCCAAACTTTAATTTGCGGATCTCTTTGACAATTGTCTCGAATTTTGCCTTGTCTTCCGCGTTTTCTTTGGTTTCGTCAAACATTTGCGCTGTAAAATCCAAACCCCAGGTAATGAGCGCATCGGTATTTCCTGCACCTGCAATATATGCCAGCTGATCTGCTGGAAACTTTCCCAGTTGTGCGAAACGCTGTGGTGGATTCTTCTGAAACAATTGGTCAGTGAGAGAGTTTTCTTTGACTTCAAACCGGCTCTCCAAATCGATCCCGTCATTCCCGGTCTTCAATGCTGTCGTATAACTTTTTGAATCCTTAACTGCCTGCAAAGCTGCTTTGGCCAGTCTTTGATACATTGAGAGTATGGGCTTCATATTCACACCGGGTGCTGAATTTACCGTTGAGGAAAGCTGGGTGAGTGCCTCATTTACTTTCGAATCTGCCTGTGCTAATTGTGGCTCGTAGATTTTTACGATCTTTTGTGAATTCACATACACAGAAAGATCTCCGCCTGCAAACAGATCTCGTGCAGGGCTACTCATCAGATCCTGAAAGCTCTGTTGATCCGATTTTAACAATGCCACTGCCTGATCAACGAGTTTCTGGTCTTCACTATAAAGAACCCATTTCTCATGTATGACGAGATGAAAATCTTTGCCCAGGGCAGACTTGATCGCTTTCGGGTCACTAGCCGGAATTACGTAGAGCAACCCTGGTTGTTTAGCCTGACTAAGAAACACGCCGACAAACAAATCGCGCGAACGATCTACGCCGGCCAGTTCAGGGTTTGAAAGAGAACGTCCGAGAATCGTACGTAAATTCCCCTGAACAACTCCGGTCAGTGACTCATCGATCCGATTCAACAGACCAGAAATATTTTGCAGTGTCTTTTTCGGCTGCTTGAGCCGAATGACCAGACTCGCATCTGAGGAGATTGCGGATTCAGGAATCTCAGCCGCCGTTAGCAAAGCAACAGGAAACAAAAACGAAACCAGTGCCAAGACGCATTTCCATCGTATCAACATAAAACAGCATTCCATTTAATTGAAAGTAGTGAGGCCCAGAACGTGACCGCTTATTATATACAGTCTGTAATGTGCTGAGGACTGTTCAGACTTAGAATTCGCAACAACACATAAGCCTAATAATATCAGAGAGTTACCCGCCCCTCGCCATCAATTCAAACAATTTAATTTTATCAAAACCACTAAACTGGTAAAGATAGGTGCAATAGACGTATTATCTCGATATTGATCATCACGGAGTCAATAGTAGTTAAAACAGTAGATCCAAATGCAGTAAACATGCCTGCCTTCAGTCGACACAAAATGAAGATCCTGACTCGTGCGGCGAATTGCCGGTTACCGATGTAAGAAGAGTAAAGTACTTCCGAGGTAGTGTGAACTGGATCATTCCTCTCTCACTATCCTGATATGGAAATCATACTTCATTCAATTCACTCAATCGAAAAATTGAATTGACGACAAAGATCTCGCTGAAGGATCGTAAAGAGAATCAATGTCTACTGGATTTGCTGGCTCTCGTTCCATGGATGAACGTCGACGCCGAAGACTGGCGTCAGAATCTTTAGAATCTCTCGATGATTCGAACGATGATTCTACACCTGCTTCCAATGCGAGAACCAATCGCTTTGCAGCAGGCCAATATCCTCTGCGCACTCTCATCTTTCCAAAACGCTGGAAACTCGCTGTCTATTATCTGCCGATTTTTTTGTGTTTTTCCGGTTTGATTGCCTTCGACTATTATCGAATGGAATGGTTTGCTCCCGAATCAGCGCTGTCTGCATACCTGTCACTGGAACAGAGTCCGTTGCCTCTTTTTCTGACAGGATCTCTTCTGTTTTTCTCGGGACAGATTGCTTTGCTGATTGCAGCACTGCGTACACAAAGTCTGCATGATTTTTCCGGAAGGCATCGATTGTGGAAGTATGTTGCTGGTGGCTTGTTTCTGTTTGCTTTATGCATGACGACACAATTGCATCAGGTCTGGGCCTCAACGGTCATTGAACTACGCCTATTTGACTGGGGACCTCATACGCAACTTCTGGCCTGGTTGATTCCCGCTCTGGTCATTGGTTTCACCGTTTCATTAATGAGCTATCTGGAAATGCGTGGTGATCGAGCAGGTCTGAATTTTACCATTCTCGCAGTGGCGACTTACATGACGTACCTGACTTTTACGCTAACGGGAAATCTGATTCCCTGGGAATCTCACCACAACCTTATCGGGACGGGCATCCTATTCTTCGCTCATTGGAGCTTGTTTACCAGTCTGTTACTGCATACACACCACTTGCTTTATCGATCCGTTGATTTACCAGAGAAAGCACCTTCCCGTTTCAAGAAGCATTTTGCACATCAGTTACATCGTCGTCGAATCAAGAAAAAAGCTAGGCAGGTTGCCAAAGCCCTAAAGCAAAAAGAACTCCTGGCCAATCGAACGGCTCAGCAATCAGCTCAAAAAGAAACGGAAGAAGTCTTTATTGACGCAAAGACTGCTGAATCAATCTCAAAAAGTACAAACACTTCTTCCCGAAGAAAAAAGTCTGCCTCAGTACAAAAACCTGAGACGAAAGCATCTCTCCCACAGGAAGACAGTAGACCGGATCCTGATGAGGACCTGGAACCTGTACCACAGCAGTCCGCAAGGAAACCGAAATCTAAAAGGAACATGCGAGTCGACAATGCCCATGATCCGGAATTACTGAAAGGTTTGTCTAAGCGTGAAAGGCGAAAACTCCAAAAGCAATGGAGAGAAGAAGAACGCCAGAACGCACAACGAAACCGGGAAGATTATTCATAATTCCAGGATTTTTGTGATCCGGTTTTCATTTTCGCTCGTTTCTGAAGTGGAATCTTTATAGACTTGCCCTATTCAGTGAGTTTGATTTCCGCAATTACAGACCACTTTAATTCTCAGCTTCTGGACGCATCATTTGCTCTGCATATTAGGAAAAGGTAGTTTACGCCATGTCCAATGATAACTTTTACTCAGAAGAGAATGACTTTCAACCTGACGAAAATTCTGCTCAACCCAAAAAAGGGATGAGTACGGGTGTAAAAGTTTTATTGATATTAACGGGTGTTGGAGGCATTTGCTTAATCCTGTGTTGTGGCGGTATTTTCTGGGCCGTAAAAAATTCTGAATTCAAAATGACAGAGAAAAAAGAAGATATTATTGAGATTCAGAATGAGATCGCCCAGATCACAATTCCCGATACTTTCAAGCCACAAGCGGGAATGTCAATGAACATCATGGGAACCAGCGTTCGGATGGCCATTTATGAAGAAAAGTCCAAGGATGGCGCTCTTGTACTAATGAGTCTTGGTATTCCCGACGATGGCATGGTCGATATGGAACAGGAATTCCGTAAGAGCATGAAACAGCAGAATCAGAATCAACGCGAGCTGACGATCACGAAAACGGAGGAGCGAGAATTCACAATCAAAGGACAAAAAGTCAATTTTGAATTTTCAGAGGGAACCGATCAAAACGACAAAAAGTTCCATCAGGTACAAGGCGTTTTCGCCGGTAAAAACGGCCCCGCTTTCTTCTTCCTGCAAATCGCGGACAAGAGCTATCATGATGAGGAAATTGTGAAGATGATTGAATCCATCAAATGAGTACTCTGATGATTATTCTCGATTGAACGGAACTTAAATCATTTAAGACTCCGGCACGATTTTCACTTCAGGGGGATCTGCGTAATCTTCCCACAAACGTTGATCCACCTGGGCATCAGGCTGACCATCATGGACATAGTAGCGATAGCGTGAGACATAGGGCTTGCCCGGATCAATTGCAAACGCATCAATGGCAGCAACGGCAAAACAGAAATAAGGCATTTTCGGGTGCAATCTGACCGGCTGTGGAAACCGAAAATTCTGGGGATGACTTAAAATCGTAACACCGGCCGTCTCCCCAGCCAGCGGGCCATACATTTCCACCCAATGCGGCCTCGTCTGATTTCCATTTTCTTTGTTTTTGCCCTCGCTGGTCAGATAGTCATAAGTTCGGTCTTTGTGCCAATCGGCATGGCCGCGAATGGTCATCCCACCATAATGAACCTTATCAATGGTAACCGGTTGCTTCGTGGCACAGTTTTGAATCGAATTGATATCAAACAAAAATTGGTCATCCAATGCAAAAACGCGTACGCGCCAGACCTCGTCCAGCATTGTCACAGGGCCTGTTTTATTCGTCAGATCGACATGATTGATGGTCGTGGTCAATAACCCAAAGACGGGACCACTGGCAAAAGTGTTGACTTTCTGGTGTTCCACCTTCCCTAATTTCGACTTCTGATCCCAGCCATTATTTTCCCTGCCTTCAAACAGGACCTTGCGCCAGGAAAACATGATGCCGTGCTGATGTGCATGATCGGGATTGAAGTCATCTGTAATTACTTTTCCAGATGGAGTATACAGCGGGTGAATGTAGCCACTTTTGTCATAATAATCCTGATCCCGCTGAGGTGCTTCGACGATGTCATAATTGTAGGTCAACACCGGTTTTCCACCAACTTTTACATTCAAATGTTTCCCATCATCAACCACGGTGACTCGGTCTGCCTGCCCTGTTTTACCCGGCTCTGCCAGCAGGCGATACTGACGCGTTTCCCCCTTGTCTAATCGTTCGCGTAAAATCCAGACCAGTTCCCGTCGATTACCTGTGACATCAAGCTGAATGGGGATTTCCGTTCCGTTATCAATCCGCACCAGACTGAAATTTTTCTGGCTCTCCATCAATTTGGGTACGGGAATCGAAACGACACAATTGTGTCGTGCCTGCTTACCGGCAAAGACTTCGAGAATGACAGCAGGTCCCGCCCATGACAGGGAAAGATTTCCCATCAATGTGACAAGAGTGATTACAAAGCTGAAGATCATAGTTTGTTTCATTTTGATAACCGTTTTTCCGACGTAATGTAATTTCTTATTAGAGCGTCCAGCCATCACGATATTCGCGTTGAACGTATTTTGCTGCATCGCTTGTATTGGTAGCATTCATTTTCTCTGCATCCCACTCAATTTTTTTCCCGACACGAAACGCCAGATTTCCCAGTAAAATGGTTTCCGTTAAGGGGGCTGCATAATCAAAATGGCACAGCGTCTTCCCGTTTCCTTTACACGCTTCAACCCATTCCATCCGTTGATTAGCAATCGCATCTGGGATTGTTTTCTCTGGTGCTTTGAAGCCTGTATATTTTTCTTCGGGCATCAGCACACGTTTGTTGTAATCGGCGGCCAGCATGCCCTTCTCACCTACAAATAAAATCCCGGCTGACCATTTAGGGCCTCCCAGGTCTAATACCGGCTGAGGTGTATCGCGTCCATGATACCATACCACTTCGACGGGTGGCATAGAATCGCGAGCCGGAAACTGCCAGTGACAATCGAGCCAGAACGGAGTCGAATCGGGATGTAATTCTGGTCCTTTTGTTTCGACACTGGTCGGATACTTTAAATTCAAAGACCAGAAAATGAGATCCATATAATGACAGCCCATGTTTCCGAGTGTGCCATTTCCGAAGTCCCACCAATAGTGCCAATCGTGTGGATGATAACAGGAATGGAAGTTCTGCATCGGCGCAGGTCCGACCCACAAATCCCAATTGAGTGCTTTGGGAATCAGCTGCGGTTTCTTCGGACGATCAACAACACGTTTGTAGCGACGCCATCCGCCGGGACGACCAAACCAGACATGCACCTGCTTCACGCCGCCAATTGCCCCTGACTGAATCAGTTCAACCGTCCGTCGATAATTTTCGCCGGCGTGATTTTGCGTTCCCATTTGCGTGACAACATTCTGCGCATTGGCAACACGATTCATCTCTCGCACTTCATGAATCGAATGTGCTAATGGCTTTTCACAATAGATGTGCTTTCCACGTTGCATCGCATTGATGGCAATCGTCGCGTGTGAATGATTGGGCGTCGTAACGACCACTGCATCAATCTCTTTTTCCATCTGGTCCAGCATTACACGAAAGTCAGCAAAGGTTTTCGCCTTGGGGTACTGAACACCATATTTGGTGGTGCGGGATTCGTCGACATCGCATAACGCAACAATATTCTGACTGGAAACCAACCCCAGATTGGATTTCCCCTGATTTCCAATGCCAATGCAGGCGATGTTCAACTTCTGATTCGGAGAACGTGATTCCGCTAATCCCGATTTCCCACCAACCCACAGCCCGGCACTACTCAACACCGAACTTTTCAACATAGTTCTACGTGTAATTTTATTTTCTAAACTCATCGATTCTCACCTGAGTTTGCTGGAATGAGAAAGGTTAAAAGTTGCCATAATAGCCACTTCTACGATATTTACTTTACTATGCGACTGATACTCTGCCAGTCTCTAATTAAACCTGATCGCATAATTAAACACTACCCTAAAACGGCACGACCTTTGTGTTTTGATTTGAATTGCCGTTGCATGATTTTCATGAGAGATTCCTCTGAAAGCAAGCAGGCCACTCAGTAGAATGGTGTTTATCGTTCTCGAATGTGATGACCATTCAAGAAATTCGCAGTCCGCACGACGTAAAGGTCTGTTAAAATACGAAATGAGTTTCTCGAATTCATATATCGGGAATCCACTATCCGAACACGGATACTTTATGATGTGCCGTATTTCAAATAATTTGAGGATTTGTGGCTGCCCTCAAAGTGCGCCAGACGATAAAGTCGACGCACTTTCGGCGGCTATTCGATGGGCCCGTCCGAAGCAGTGGGTTTTGAGGAAGGTGGAAGCTTGATCTTCGGCACTCGCCGTTGACTAAACCAGAAAAGTAAGGGCGTGGATAAGGGAAGAAGAATCATGCACAAGTAATTCCATACGTTCCACTACTTATTAAGATGCAGTTTTGAAAGGACAGGACGAAAACCGATGGTAGACCTTCCCGACTGGGGCGGGGCATGATAGCGGTTAGCAGAACTGCAATACCTGCCGTGGTATCCCCATCTGCAATCCCGGACCACCATGGGCGGCTTTTCCCAGTCGGCGGGCTCGAGCTGCACTGGGTCAACGCCTCCCTCTACTTTGTGGTGATACCAGTCTAGACACCATTCGCACAGATTCCCATGTATTTCGTGCAACCCCCAGGCATTTGCCGGGTAGGTGCCGACCTGCGCAGTCCTATCGAGATTCGGCCCTTTTTCGGAGTCTCTGAACGGGCTGTTGCCATCGTAATTCGCCAGTCGGCTGCTCATCTTGTCGCCAAAGTGAGTGAGTGTCAGCGTTCCGGCCCGACAGGCGAATTCCCATTCCGCGTCAGTTGGAAGACGGTATTCGTAGCCGTCCGGCAGTTTGCCAGCCTTGCGATCAAGTTGCGTAAGCTTCCGGCAGAATTCACTCGCCTCGGTGTGACTGATGCGGTATACCGGAAACCGGTCGCCAGCACCAGCATCAAGCTTTCTTTCGATCGGCCCCATGACTCGTTTCCATTCCCCCTGTGTCACCTCAAACTGGCCGATCAAAAACGCCTGGCTGAGCGTCACCTCAACCGGCCCCTTCTGACCCTTCTTAGCTTTTGGGCTGCTCATGCGAAAGGTCCCCGGCGGGATCACACGTAGCTGCATGCCGATCGAGTTCTCGAAAGCCGCCTCGAATCCGAGATGATCAGCCCAGGCCTTCTGCACCACCTGGGCCTGCTCTGCGGTGAGCGGGTGCTTGGTCATCAGGACGCGATTCGGCTCTTGAGAATCATCTGCATGTGTGGCTGCTACGACTAAGATCAAAACGGCAAACACTGAAACGGTCAGTTGTGGTCTTTGGCGGATCATCATTAACTCCTGTGGTGGTTACTTTTCAGCAGGTATTTGCAGCAATTGTTGCTACAACTACCTTAACGCTTGCGCGTTACATCAGGGATAAGCGAAGCTGTCAACGGACTGCCGTTACACTTAAAATCCCCACGTTTCAATTGCACTTCAGTGTTACTTGAAACAAGATCTGCGCGATGTGCTGTTTCCATTGAGAAACACGAGGATCGGATGTGCCCGGATTAACATGCAGTTCGGGTCCCCAATAACTACCGTTTTTGCTGACTCCTACCCTAGTCGATTTCATGCCATTTCGCGAACTCGGATTCGATTAAACGAAATCCGTCTGGACTGCTTTCTACAAATACTATTTAATCAACAATTAACGGGGCTGCTTGAAGAGGTTTGTGTAATGCTGGATTCTAGAATCATAATTGTTGATGGTATGCCGGGTACTGGCAAGTCGACGGTTTCACAGTTCATCCATCTGCAATTGCACGCTATGAGCCGACCTTCACACTGGTGTCATGAAGAGCTCACAACTCATCCTGTTCGTTTATTCTATGATCCAGAGAGGCATCTTTCGTGGTCGGACTATAATGAAGAAGCTGCGTCGTGCTGGCAGCGCTATGCACATGAATTGCATACACAGAATCAGACCGCTATTCTCGACGCTGCAATCTTCCAGAACCATCTCCGATCGATGTTGATCTTTAATTGCGATCGAAATGCAATTCTTGATCTCGTGTGCAGAATAGAGAGGCTGATTGCCTCCCTGAATCCTGTTTTGATCTACCTGAGACCGAAGGATATCGAGAAGAACTTTCGTGACGTGGTCGAAGTCCGTGGTCAGCGCATGCTGGAACTTTGGATTGAAGCCCACGATCAGTACCCATACACGCGCAGGTTGCAAGTGAGTGGGTATTCTGGCTTCATTGCTTTCTGGAACGAATTTGGAGATATTTCAGATCGCATATTTGAAGGACTTGCCATCACCAATCTACGACAAGATATTTCGAATGAGGATTGGGGTGCGCGTTATAGAGAGATACTCGAATTTCTGGAATTACCTTTACCTTTCGAACCTTCGTCGTCCTCAGTCCTTGACCGATTCACCGGGAACTACGTACCGCTTGATGCGAATGCGGGGGCTGGGTTTGTGTTACAGGCGAGAGATGGGTGCTTGGTCGTGGCCGTCGATCAGCCAACATTTGATGTTGCCCGAGGACCAATCGGCCGCTTTCACGAGGTATGTCTCATTCCAAACGGGAAGAACCGATTCTACGTTGCAGCATGGCCGCATGAGGTTCAATTCACTGAGGACGAGCTGGGGACGGTTGTCACGATGTTAGTAAGCATCTCTGAGGACGGTTGGCCGCAGTTCAGTGAAGTATACATGAAGCAACAATGACCGCTCAGGATCATGCCTATCGCTACCCACTCTTTCCCTATTCTCAGAATGTGTGCTTTTCAACACGCCCCACCCAATTCGCTGACTCCAAAGGTGCGCGTGGAAGCCATACGTATTCGCGAATTCATCGCTATCCGGAAAATTCTGATCAGGTCGGCTCCTGGAGTGTCAAATCAAAGCAACGGTCTTCGCGATAGTGAAAGTGTCCGCATCTCGTACTCGCCTGCAACAGTTTTTCCGAACTCTCTGCGAAAACGCCTCGCTGCCATGCAAGAACTCAGAACAGACTCTGTAGCCGCCAGTTGACCTGACTACTTCCCGTCTGTTACCATTCGTCTACGCGTCGAAGTGGTCTCTTCAGTGTCGTATCAGACAACGCTGCAGAGAAAAGTTCTTTTCGAGGAACAGCACTAAACAGGGCAAAAGGCACGAAGAGGAAAGTGACGCAGAAGGTTTTTAGATTTATCGACACTAAAGGAATTGGACCGAAAGGCCCATGTGCCAAAAACGTCAAGCCGATCTGACGATTCTGAGAGCAATATTCGTTTTCAAACAGGGAGAAACAGATATGGGTGACAAGGGAAGCAAAGATAAAGGCAAAAGAGAACAACAGAAAAAAGCCCTGCTGACTCCAAAGGAAAAACGAAAACTCAAACAAGAAAAGAAGAATAAATAGATACGCACCGTTGCCTGTCAGGCTGCCAATTTATACATAACGAAACCCATTTTTTTATGGAACGTCCGTTCTTCGAAATCCTCGCTTATGAAGACACCGAACTCGGCATACTCTGTTTGCGGCGTCGCGAGCTACTGTGTGAGCCAGGAACGATCGTCACTGAAGTCACGCTCGACCACGAATTCCTGATGAGCAGTTACCTGACGGCATCCGAGAAGGCACTGTCCGAAATCGCTCTAAAGATGCACTCAGCATCCCACTTGCGGGTTCTGGTTGGAGGCCTCGGCTTGGGTTATACTGCTTGTACAGCGCTGGAATCCGATCGAGTTTCACAATGCGAAGTTGTCGAGTTTCTTCCGCAGGTGATCAACTGGCTGGAGCAAGGGCTGGTTCCTCTGTCAGACAAACTGAACGCAGACAACCGGCTAAAAGTGAATCAGAGTGACATCTATCAGCAACTCGCCAGTCCGCCGGAACAGAAGCATGACCTGATCCTCATCGATGTGGATCATTCGCCGGATGAGAACCTGGACAAAGCCAACGGTAAATTCTACACAGCCGATGGATTGCAGCGTGCGAAGCTCCATCTAGAAGAAGACGGAATTCTCGGCGTCTGGTCGTATGCAGAGAGTTCACCGTTTGTCGATGCACTGCACGAGGTATTCCGCGAAGTTCGTATTGAACCTGTGACCATTTTCAACAATCTGATAAACGTACAGCAAACCGACTGGCTGTTTTTTGCTCGTGGCTGAGTCTGCTTCAGTCAATTCTGAATCGAAGTTCTTGCAGGATTACTTGATGTGCCTTTGGTGGAAATTGAAATTTCGAATAATGATTCGGTCTTACCCGACGAGATCGTTGCTTTTCTTCACGAAGCTGATTTGAGAGTCAGCCAGTTTCTCCAGGCTAGTCCCCGCCGCGCCACTGGATTTGTCCCGAGTGATTTCAAAACGGTCTACCATGCTCTGCAAGCCATCACCGACGCGAATCTTGCCTCCGGAACTTTATTGTGCGAATGGGGAAGTGGCTTCGGCGTGGTAGCGTCGTTAGCCGCAATGCTTGAGTTTATGGCCTGTGGCATTGAGATTGAGCAAGACCTCGTCGATGCATCCCGAAGCCTGGCTGATGACTTTGGTCTGCCCGTGGAGTTCGTTCAAGGCAGCTTCATTCCCTCGGGCGCCGAATCCTGTGTCGAGGAAGCCTATGCCGAAAACAATGCAGAGTATTCCTGGCTCATCACAGATGCGGACGATGGATACGAAGAACTGGAACTTGATCCCAATGATTTTGACGTAGTTTTCGCCTATCCCTGGCCGGGTGAGGAATATCTGGTCACGAGTTTGTTCGAGAAATATGCCGCCGAAGGGGCACTGTTGCTGACATATAACCACCTTGAGTCAGTGAGCCTTCGACGGAAGCTGAGTGATCAGCCTGGTGACCCGTAAGACATTCGGATTTCAACGTTCAATACCAGACAAGAATCTGAAGTTTGGGAGATTGGATTTCCGCGAAACAACTGCCGACTGCTGCGTTCAGAACTGACTTGACAGACCATTTTTCTTGGTCCTGGCGACACGCCTCGCATCCAGATGTGCTGTTAACCTACGCCCCTGCTCGATTCTGTTCATGAAACTAGTCGAATACACAACTGCAAAACAAACCACCGTTAAACAGCTTTCTACGTGCGATCAGGCAAAGTCGACGTCTTTTACTGTCTCAGTCTTTGCTGAAATCAAGGGTGGCGAAGGCGTTTTGTATAGGTTAAATTGTATTACTGAAATCGTCTGGTCAGTTTGATTGGCATCCATTCGAATTGTCCGTGGCCTTTTACAAAATTGATCACCTACACCATCCTGAAGTGCGTCCCACACAATTGAGCAATCACATGAGCAAAGCGTTTTACACCATAGTGCTGTCATGGATCGTCATGAGTGGTTCCGCGCGTGCGGCAGACTGGACCGAACAGGCAGGACGCTGGATTCCACAGAGTTACTGGAGCGATGCTGCCATCACGCAATCGTATGCGTTTCACTCATTCTCTGATGACAAAATCGATGGAGAGAGCAGTGTTGCCGTCGATATTGATGTGGCAGCAGACAAGCCACGCAATATGGTCGAGTTGCGTTTTGAGCCGACCAAACCGCTCGATCTCTCAAAGATCGATGCCATCACGTTGTCAGCAAAATCGCTTACGGTGGGAGGACTGAAACTGCGCGACATCTACCTCTGCAGTCCGGGCTTTCAGAAGCTTGCGACGGTTATTCCCACGAAACCGGTTATCCTCAAACCTGGTGAAGACTGGCGTCAGATTACTTTCGATCTGTCTGAAGCACGGATTTTGGATAAGAGTCTGCCGACGGGCAAACAGGGCTCATACGACCGGCGGGATGTCGCAACCATCTGCATCAATTTTCTGCTTCCGGAAGGGAAAGTTCATGGGCGACTGCTGCTGGATGGCCTGAAGCCAATCGACTTACCTCCCTCGCCTGTCGTTCGCAAAATATTACCGGAAGGCGGAATCAAGGTCACAACACCACATTACAACGTCTTGATTGGATCCAGCGGGTATGTTCAATCGATTCAGGTCGGGAAGTTCGATTTCTTACAAGCCGCTCTGCCTTCTGGAAGTTCAGCCTCAACAGCATCGGCGGCATTTGAGAATAACAATCCAGGTGAACGCCTTTTGAAACTGGATGATGTTCGGCTGGAAGGTCGGTCCAGAGTCCTAGCAACCGGTGACAAGCTCTCTCTGCGATATGTCTTCCGCGAGCATGATTTCGATATCGAGGTTTGTCAGACTGCGACGTCGGGCGGATTGAATCTTAACCTGGTACTTGCCGATGGCGTTGTCGCCAGTCTCGACGACAGAACCGACCGTGGGCTATATCGAAACAAGCTGGATGAAGGGCGACAGATCAGCAGCCGTCTGATGACGAATGCGGGACCCGTTCTGTTCGCCAGCCAGCATGTGGTGGGGTACTCACGCGTCGCCACAACACGACTTCCCGGAGATCACTGGGCCTGGCAGTTTCTTTCCTGGGGTTCCGGATCGAACAAACTGACGCTCCGTCCGCTTGAGAACCCAGCCGCTGCAGAAGCGATCGGTGTCTCGATCGGCTCTGCCAGCGACGACTTTTTATTGCCCACTGGTCAGCCAGTTTCGTTCGATTTGAAGGCCAGAAATTTCTCAGCCAAAGTGCAACGTGGAACGTTTTCATTCCAAATCTGTGATTATCTCACGCGCGAAGTTATTGAAGAGCGAGTCACCCCTTTCGAACTCAACGCCGGTGACACAACATCGATTCCCACACAGATCAAATTCGATCGCCCTGGAGTGTTCCGTGGACGTGTGAAAGTGTCTCACGACAAGGCTCACGAACGCACTGTGGAATGGGTTTTCACACATGACTTCTCGAATTACGATCCACCACAGCGACGGCCGGACGACTTTGATGAGTTTTGGCAGCAGACCCTGGAAGAACTGGCTAACATTCCCATGGCTGCGGAATTGACACCAGTACCCGAGCAAAGCGACGCCCATTCCGAAGTTTTTAAAGTCAGTCTTGCCGGTTTGAACGGACGACGGTTTTATGGCTGGTACTGGAAGCCGCGAAAACCGGGCCGTTATCCCGTACGACTCGAACTCCCCAGTTCGGGCATCTACAAGCGGACTGCGGCCCAGGTGCCTCACGGTCCAAACTACTGCGGCATGTGGATTGCCATTCATGGATTGCCCGTCGAGCTTGACTACGAATCGCGACCCGATGATCCGGCGGCGTGGAATTACTGGACTTATGGAATCGAGACGCCACAGACGTCAATGTGGCGAACGATTTATGCCAGTATGGTTCGATCTGTCGATTTTCTGGCTACTCGGCCAGAAGTCGATGTCAAACGGATTATGTCCTCTGGTGGCAGTCAGGGTGGCGGGCTGTCTCTGGTTCTTGCCGGCCTCGACAAACGAATCAGCTTTGCTGCACCGGCTCACAGCGGACTGTGTCGTTTGGACTGGACTGTGAAGTTCAAGCCGGGCTTCTGGCCTTTCGACATGAGTGCCAAACCAGCCGGACAATCAGAGAAACGATTCCTGCATACTTTGAGCTATTTCGATGCAGCAAACTTCGCTCCGCGCATCCAGTGCCCGGTCTTTGCGGAAGTGAGTCTGCTGGACACAGTGACGGCCAGTGGAAATCAGATTGCGGCACTCACTGGCATTCAGCCGGGACTGCTGGAACTAATCTGTGACCCCTGGCACAGTCACGCTTCGAGTATCCGTGGGTCCCGCCTGAGAGCCGAGGCCATCAGTCGCTGGCTCAATCGTGAGGCACCGGTCCAAAAGCCGATCAAGCCCGCGTTACAGACAAGAGAATGAAGCTTCTTTACTGACTCGCCAAACTTTAGTCAGTGCGAATTAGTGAATTCTCTCAGCAAAACCAGGTCATTTCACGAACAATCACTCAAACCACCGAAAACGCGGACATTGAAATATTCAATACGCCAGTACGCCATTAAATTTGATTGCTTCAATATCCACTACTCTAAAACGGCTCGACATTCGCGTTTTGATTTGGATTACTGTTTCACAATTCTGATTGAGGATGCTCCTGAAATTCGTAGATACTCATAGAAGAAAGCTGCCATGTATTTGCTCGGCCTGTATTGTATACAGAATTAATTTCTTTTTGAAACAAAGGATATTCCCCAGTTCCACAATCGGAGTAACCAGTAGCAAGATCAGGCTCCACCCTTTTGGCACATGTTGCATGAGTGACTTTGCTATTGTATATTAGCAATCTGTCTTCTATCAAACAAAGGATGCTTGTCATTTGCCGTGACTATCTCATCCTGAGTGCGGCCCTGTTTTTTAACTAAAAAGAAATTTTTTAATGACGCGCTTATTTATTTCTGGCATATTACTCGCTGGTTTAATTTTCTGTGGTGGATGCCGAAAAACGACACCTGACAATCCGGAAACGATTCTGACATCTCCTGCAGATGAAGAAGAGGCAGCTTTGCAGGTGGTTGGAAATCTGTATGGATTTTATGCCGCGTATCATAAAAAAGGGCCTACAGGCTGGGATGATTTAAAAGACGCGAGTTCGAACGCTACTGCTTCTGCACAAAAAGAGGCTTCGGATGCGATCCAGCAAGTCCAGGCAGCCGGTTTCAAGATGACATGGGGAGTCGACAAACCATTGCTGAAAAAAGAAGGCATCAAAGCTGATGATTATGTCATTGCCGAATCTGCTGACGGACTTCGCAAACTGATGTTTAGTGGAAATGTGAAAACGACAAAGCCTGAAACGAAAAAAGACAGACAGAATTAAGTTCTGCCTGCCTTTGATTCATCAATTACAAAGTGATTCTATCAGGCTTGCTTCATCGCTTCCGACAGAATCTTGGAAGTACTTTCCCGCATGATCCGTGGATCGACCATTTCTCCTTCGAGAAGCGTTGCACGAACCTGCTTTCCGGAAATGAAAACTGGTTTTTCTTCCGAATGGTTTTCCATCAAATCAACTCGGCCCAAAGATTCGTAGAACGCAGCAAAGCCAACGTTCACAGGCTCAATTAGTAATTCGCCAGCGAGATTGTTGAAAATCTCCTGTGCATCGAAGTCACCCCAGATGGCAGTTCCATCTGCATAAGGAGCATCAGCGTGCTTGCGGCCGATGACTATGTTGGTGTATCCCATGTTCTGGCGATAGATCCCGTGCATGACTGCTTCTTTGGGTCCACCATAGAACATCTTGATATCCAAACCGAGCAATGCAACACGGTCAGGAGGGGAATCATCACGCGGTCCCCACAGTTCGGGATCGCTGTCACCATCGCCGAGTTCCCGGTTCTCGATGAGTTTTTCATAAGTTTCCATCCGGATCTCGGCACTCACATCGTCACTCTTGGTTTCGCCAACGAGTGGATTCAAAACAGCACCGGCATTTTTGCCCTGTCGCAGAAGTGTTTCCAGTCCGTAAACCAGAGCATATTCGTGAGCACGATGCAGAGGGTTACGGGTTTGAAATGCGACAACTGCATCCCAGCCTTTTTCTGCAATCAGTGCACGAACTTCGCGAGGTGTGAGAACGTATTTGCCGAATGAACTATTTTTGGGTTGAGGTAAAACACGAATCTCACCACCAATCAGGTGTGAATTAGCTGCGTCACCTTCGAGGACCATAGCCGCACCAGGATGATCAGTGCGTTCTGTCTGATAAACACTCTTCAGATATTTAGGTTTATCCCACTCGAAGACATCGGTGATATCCAGAGTTGCAACGATTTCGCCGGCAGGGTTTGTCAACGCGACTTTTTGACCGCTGGACAATGTAGCAGCCAGTTCAGAAGTCACAGGTAATGAAAGTGGAATGGTCCAGGCATATTGCTTGCCATCCACTTCAATGCAGGCCTCATCGAGTACACGGTTGAAAACCTCACTACCCATTGGCCCTGTCAAAGGGCTAAGTGTGCCATCTCCCAGTCGGTATACGGTTGATAGATCAGCCGCTGAAACAGGAACTTTGGTAAGTGTTGCTGCTTCTGCTTTGAAGCTTTCGATTTCCGCAGCGGGGACTGTACAACAGACAGGTTCGCTCAGACCTCCGTGGGGGGCAATTAAATCAGCCATTGTTTGATTTCTCAATATTGACAAAAGGGTTTCAGAATGAACGCCAACCAGATGGCGTCTTTACTAGCGAAATTAGGGGAACGCATTGAAAACTTCAAGCAACAGACGGGGGGATTCATCGAATTCAAAAAACTCTCTTGATTGAGATCGTTTTTTGATGCATTTAGTCTCTCAAACCTGCCTGTTTCATCAGGAAATTCGTCGATTCATAGGCTTCACGGACCCATGCCTCGATTTTGTCCGGTTCAGGTGAATATTCCAATTCCAGCGAAATTGCCCCGTCAATGTTCAATTTTTTGATTTCGTTCAGATAGGGCTCAAATTTCACAACTCCCCTGCCCGGTGGCAAATCGCCGTGCACTTTTCCATCACAATCCGAGATATGTACGTGAGTGGCTTTTCCCTGCAGTTTTCCGAGTTCATCCGGTTTCACATCTGCCAGCAATAAATGGGAAATGTCGATATTAGCCTTCAATACAGGATGGTTGACATCATCCACAAAGCGCACCATTTCATCGACGTTATTCAAAAGAGAGAGCGGAAACGGTTCCAGTTCCAGTGCAATTTCCAGCCCCAGCGTCTCCGCATATTCTGCTAACGCCTGACATTGTTCGACTCCCAGTTGCCATTGTGCTTCTGGCGGTATGACTTCGCGATTCCAGATATATTCGCCAAGCACCAGCAAAAGGTTTTTGGCTTCATATTCATAACACAGGTCCAGATATGACTTCACTCTTTGCAGATGAAATCGTTGTACACTCGGGTTAAAGTCGATCAATCCGACCGCAACACAACAGACTGATACGATCGGGAGGTCTAATCGATGACACGTATCCTTTACCAGTTTTTGTTCGCGGATATCCACATCCAGTGGATCGATAAAAATGTCGACGCAATCGAAACCGATCTCTTTTGTCTTCTGCAAACCCCAGGCAGTATCACGACCCGCTTGAGCCCATGCCGAGTTTATCATTCCGAGTTTCATAGTTGTCCTTTCACCCCTGCTGTCGATTTGCTGTCTTTCCTGTTATATAAAGATAGCAATCCGCTTGCAGCGGGAAAAGGCTTTTACCAGAATAGGAACGTCTCACTCTTTAATGATCTCAATCCGTACCAGAATGAACTAACCGATGGATCTCAATTTATCAGGCTTCTCAGTTGTGATTACCGGCGGTGCCAGTGGCATTGGTCTGGCCACAGCCCGTTGCTTTGCAGAGGAAGGAGCCCTGCCAATCCTTTGGGACCGAACTGATCAGGTCACTGCGATAGCCGATCAATTAAGTGAAGAAACCGGCCAAACGTTCGCAGGATTTCAGGTCGATATCACCGATTACTCTGCCGTCCAGGAAATCACCGAACAGACTTTACATCGTTTTTCCAGGATCGATCATCTGGTACATGCCGCTGCGATTGGCTCGGGAAAGTTTGGTTTTCCCTTTACAAACTTAACTCCTGCTGACTGGCCTCACGTTTTTGAAGTCAACATGCAGGGAATGGTCAATGTGGCCCATGCGGTAACTCCGGTCATGCAGCAGGCTGGCAAAGGCAGCCTGACCTTCATCAGTTCCATTGCAGGACAAATTGGTTCGCAAACCGACCCCCCTTACAGCGCATCCAAAGCGGCCAACATTAATTTTGCACAATGCATGGCGAAGGATTTAGCATCCGATGGAATTCGAGTGAATTCTGTCTGCCCCGGGATGGTACAAACTCCCTTGAATCAATCGGTCTGGAAGGCGTGGAATGATCGCCAGCCAGAAGCAGAGCAAAAATCTTATGAACAATGGGCGGGAGAAAAGATTAAGCAGCTGGTTCCACTCCAGCGTTGGCAGACTCCTCAGGATATCGCCAATATGATCGTCTTTCTCAGCTCCGATCGTGCTGCGCAAGTCACGGGACAAACCATCAATGTTGATGGTGGATTTGTGATGCATTCATAAGAAGAAGTGGGTAAAAAAATCAAGCCTCCCGCAATGGCTTCTGTTGAAACAGAATACGCTACGAGAGGCTGTTTTTTTAAGAGAATCGTTAACTACTTCGCCGCAGCCTGATTAGCACTTTTTGCTAACCGAGATTTCGTTCGCGCTGCTGCATTCTTATGAATAATGCCTTTTGATGCTGCCTGATCAATCTCTTTAGTAGCTTTCTGCAGAGCTTGCACAGTCGCCTGTGAATCATCTCCCGCAATCGCGAGACGGGCGTTTTTGATGACATTTCTTAATTCTGAACGAGTAGAACGGTTACGAAGACGGCGGACATCACTTTTTCGTAACGCTCTTTTGGCACTTCTGGAATTCGGCATTTTTTGTCTTAACGTTTTTCTGAGTAACTATTTACAATACGAACAGACTTCCATCTATCAAGACAGTCGCCACTATAAAATCTCAGGCAGGAAGGAAGCTTAACAAGCTCTCAGTCGATATTCCAGCCATTGAGAGCTGCTAAAACCACCTTTTTTCAGGAATAATTCATGACTAACAGGAAAATCGGTTTCTCGTCTTTACCTGATTATTCATCGTCGTCTAAATCCTCGTCTAGTTCATCATTGTCATTATTCGAATCTGATGATCCTCCCCCTAAATCTTCCAGCCTTTTCAGCGTATCACGATAATCGTAATCGACGGCGAGAATCTCGCTGTAATGGTCTTCTGCTTTTTCTCTTTCTTTTGATTCTTCATATAAGCGAGCAAGCAAATAGTGAGCTTCTTTATAAATATTCGGTTTTTCATCGGGAGAAAGATTGGGAAGTGCCTTCTCAAACTGCCGTTTGGCCAGTTCTTTTTTTCCGTCTGCAAAGAAGCATTTTCCTAATGCGACCAAAGCATCAGCGCTGATACGCGTATCTTTCACTGATTGTTGTAACAAAGAAATGGCTGGCCCCCATTTTTTCAGCCGAATAAAACGTTGTGCCAGTTCAAATTTCAGGCGCATGTCAGCCGGATAACTTTCCACACGCTTAGTGAAGATTTCGATTTCACGTTTAATCAATGCTTTACTAATTAAAGTGACTTGCTTCTTTGCCTCTGCATTTTCACGATCTCGGTTGTACAGATCCTTCGCTTCTCCTAGGCGTTCACGTAACAATTCAAGCTCAACATCTTCAATCTGCTCGCCAATGTTGGCATTTTTTCCGGAAAGCTCATAGGCTTTTTCATAAAGTTCCTTGGCTTCCACCAACTTTCCATCACGCCGATAAAAATCGGCCAGTCTCAGATAATGATCCTTGTTTTCAGGCTCTTTTCTAATAGAACGCTGCAGATCGGCTTCCTGTGATTGCCCGGGCCCATCGGGCGCGTTTCCTTTTTGTGCCTTGTGTCTTTCCTCGCGTGTGGCCCGCCCTTCGTCATAGGCAGACTGGTGTTTGACGTTACTTGATTTGTCAGCACCTTCATATCCTCCCCGCACACGAGTCTCTGTCGCCATCAATGCTGTAACTTTGGAGCGTGCCTCACCATCCATTGGATCCAATTTGAATGCCATTTCCCAACATTCCCTGGCCTGTTTGAACTCCCCTTTTTCTTCCAACAATATTCCAAGTTGTGTGTAATAAGATTTGTTTGTCTTATCATTTTCAATTGCCATTTTATATCCAAAGACGGCAGCATCCAGATACCCTTGATTTTGACAGGCCTCAGCCATATCAGCGTTTAAACTGGAGTCCCAGGGGTTGATAGACAAACTTTCTTCCGCAGTCTGGTCAACTGCAACCCAGTCTTTTTTACGCCGGGAATTTTTGATTTTTGTTTTTGAGCCGGCCAGTTTGAGAACACCCATTTTGGATCCGGAACTATTATCACCATACTTTTTTCGTTCGGCGCCTCGTTTCGTCTGTCGATACAGAAGCGCAGCCGGATCCAGTTTGACTGCCGTGGTAAACATCTCGATGGAATAATCCCAATTCTCTTTCGCCAGCGCTTCATTTCCCCGTCGCCAGCAATCTGCCGCTATTTTTTTGTTTCTGTCAGATGTCATAAAGCTCTTCCGCTGTTAACCAATGCTGAAAAAACAATAGATGAATGGGCTGACACCTTATCTGGTTCATTTGATATGTCTGCACCCGGTTCCTTCACTATCATACATACAAAGTTTCATACACATTTTCCAGCTTTACATCTTATACGATTTATTAACACCTTACCATCACAAGTTTTACCAAACCTGATATACATTCACACCGTAACCTTCAGAAACCTTCGTCACTGTGCTTGCATCTCAGATGACTGAATCCCACAATGAATCTAAATTAGTATCTCATATCTACTTCGAGTTCCAACCAGTCTTCAACCTTACCAGACTAAAGATGCCCTGGAGAATTACGATGAAGCCGTTCCCGCTATTTACCCTGTGCCTGACTCTTTTTGTAGGTTCGCAGTTCAGTTATGCAGACTCAAAATCGCCGAAATGGGCTGCCACGAATGTGGAGGAGGCAGGACCTGACTTCCAGATTCAGGGAGAATATTCCGGAACATTAGGGGAAGGAAGTGACACCCTCAAGTACGGGGTTCAGGTAATCGCCTTAGGCAAGGGCGCTTTTAGAGCCGTTGGTTATCCAGAAGGCTTACCCGGTGATGGTTGGAATCAGGAAAAGAAAGTCAGCGCTGAAGGCATTAAGACCGACAATGTCATCAGCTTTAAGTCCGAGGATGGTCGTGGCGATCTCGAAGAGGGTAAGATCACCATTTTCGATGCGGAAGGGAATCAAGTCGGCGTTCTCGAAAAAGTTCAGCGCAAAAGTCCGACACTCGGTAAGAAAGCACCCGAAAACGCCACCATTTTATTCGACTCAAATGATGCTGAAAAAACCGTCCAGAATTTTATCAATGGAGCTCTTACCAAAGACAAGCTCTTAAAAGAAGGGGTGACCAGTAAACAGAACTTTAAACACGGTCATCTGCATCTTGAGTTTCAGCTCCCCTTCATGCCACAAGCGCGCGGCCAGGGAAGAAGTAACAGTGGCTGTTATGTATTGGGGCGCTATGAAGTGCAGATTCTGGATTCTTTCGGCCTGGACGGGAAAGACAATGAATGTGGTGGCATTTACAAAGTTGGAGCCCCCCGTGTGAATATGTGTCTGCCTCCGCTGTCATGGCAGACATATGATATTGATTTCCAGTCTGCAAAATATGATACCGACGGAAAGAAGACTGCTAAAGCTAGAATCACCGTCAAACATAATGGCGTAACCGTGCATGAAAATCGGGAAATCGACGGACCTACACCCGGCGGAACCAATCAAGACGAAGCTATTGCCGGACCTCTGTTTTTGCAGAATCACTCTAATCCAGTTCGCTTCCGAAATATCTGGGTGGTCGAAAAATAACTCGATTATTGAACACACAAAAGAATCTCATACTGTTCTCCCACTTCACTATCTTTAGGGCCACAACCTGATGACAGGAACAGAAAATCCGGTACAGGAAAGCACAGCGAAACCACTTAAGTTGCGTCTCTACCTGATGATGTTTCTTCAGTATTTTGTGCAGGGCTGTTACTTGCCCATTATCACACTGTACCTGTTCGATGCACTGGGATTTACTGCTTTACAGGTAGGAGTATTCGGGGCAGCACTGGCAGTGGGACCGTTACTGGCTCCCTTTGTATTTGGTCAGATTGTTGATCGCCATTATGCAACAGAGCGCGTGCTCGCGTTCTGCCACTTCTCTGGTGGAGTGATCATGCTGGCTCTGTTTGTGCAACAGAGTTTCTGGCCGGTGGTAATTCTGGGCGTGCTGTATTCAATCCTGTACGTACCCACCATGATGCTTACCAACTCCTTGACCTTTCAGCATTTGAAAGACAGCGACAAGGAGTTTCCACTGATTCGATTGTGGGGTACGATCGGGTTCGTGATCCCTGCCTGGATGGCAGAAGGGTTATTTCTTGCTCATCTGAAAGGGGATGAATTGAATACGGGACGTGGGATCGTTCTGGCGATGGCAGGTGTCGCAGGACTGCTGATGGCGGGCTACTGTTTAACGCTTCCGCATACCCCTCCGGTCAAAAGCGATAAAAAAGATCTGGCGCCCGGAAAAGTTCTGAAGATGCTAAAATATCGTCACTTTCTGATTCTTGTTCTCGTGGCATTTATTATTTCGATTGTTCACAAATTTTACTTTCAGTGGAACAGCCCTTTTTTGAATGCCATATTGGGTCAGGGACATGTTGAGGGTGCCTGGGAGCAACGTATCAGTTCGATTGGGCAGGTCTTCGAAGTGATCGTCATGGCGGTGCTCGGATTTGCTATTAAAAAATATGGTTTTAAAACAGTCATGCTGGTTGGCTTGTTATCATACATGGTACGAAGCCTCGTTTTTGCCTATGCGTCTACGATTAGTGATTTCTTCCCACTGGCTCTGTCTCTGACCTGTTTGGGACAAGCGATGCATGGGCTCTGTTTTGGTTGTTTTCTGGCTGCCGCTTATATCTATGTCGATAAAGTTTCACCTCTGGATGTTCGAGGCAGTATGCAAACATTTTTCGGAACATTCGTATTCGGTCTGGGAATGTTTGCAGGTGGTTTCGTCAGTGGTTCCATCGGCGACTTTTTCACATCAGCCGGGAAAGACACACTCTTGAGATCTCAATGGAACATTCAATCACAAACCGGAATTTTGGAATTCACACAGAAGAATCTTTCGGGAGAATCTGCCAACCTGCTGCGCGACTGGCCTGGAATCTGGTTAAGTAGTGCCGCGATTGCACTGTTCGCTACGATTATGTTCTGGGTACTGTTCCCCAAAGCCGAATCCTCAAATCGCCTGGATCTCACAGAAAAAACTCCTTAAATGCCATTTCATATCTCTGAAAACGAATTCATCGGTGGCGCTGTTCTGATCTTCTCGCTGATCGGTTTGATCAAAGAGCAATGGTTTCTGGCAAATACGAGAAAAGGAGAACGATTAACGGAATGGTTTGGACCTGCGCGTGCTCTTTGGGTTTTGCGTCTTATTTTTTTGACTGGTTTGATTTTTGGGGCACTTCTTGCAGCGGGGATGATTCATCCAATCCAATGGGAATAAAAGGGGCATCTCCGTCGGTGCTTCTCAAACAGCCTGCCAGAATGACACGCTACGCACCTCAAATCATGACCTCATGAGCATGCCAGATTGACATTTCCTCTAATCGATTCTCCCAGAACTGAAACAGCATAATCGTGATAAATTACTTTGAGAATTGGTTTTACAACGCGTCTTATTGAATTCAATTAACTCATGCTCAATGGTATGCCCTTTGCTAATCTATTATGATTCAAGATACTAGTTTTTTTCAGTTTGAGGATTTGGGGAAATGCCAATTTTTCGCTGGGAGCAATCCTGGAACCCACTCAGGGATTTGGAACGTGAAGTAGACCGCTTGATTCAGGGCGTCGAATTCTCTGTCCAGGGGATTCGTATGCCCCGCCAGTACCCCGCGGTCAACATCTTTGAACTGGATCATGAATACCTCATTACCGCTGAACTCCCGGGAATGCAGGCTCAAGATCTGGAATTGACCATCGCCAATTGTGTACTCACTCTCAAAGGACACCGGAACTCACCCGTGATTGATGATGGTGAAATCTCTGAAGAACGCTTTCGACGACAGGAACGAACCTTTGGAGAATGGCAGCGATCAATCAGTATTCCCGACCGAATCTCAGAAGGTAATCTTTCAGCAGAATTTAACGAAGGCATCTTAAAAATACATCTCCCCAAACTAGAAGAAGAACAACCCCGCCAAATTCCAGTCAGTTCAGGGGAATAGGACAACAGGATGAATCGAGAACATAACAATGAGGAACCGCACGAAATTGCGCATCCCGAACAATATGTCTTCACTCCGCCGATCGACATCTACGAGACAGATGAAGGGTTAGTCCTGTATGCTGATCTCCCGGGAGTTTCTGTCGGTTCGCTTGAGTTACAGGTTCAAGACAATAAGCTGACATTACTTGGAAAAGTCGAACCGCAAATACCGGAAGGTGCACGTTCACTTCATAAAGAATATGAAGTCGGCAATTTCCTGCGTTCCTTCATTCTGAGCGGAGAAATTGTACATAGTCGAATTGAGGCAAAGTTAGCGAATGGCGTGCTGCGTATTTTCCTGCCCAAAGCCCCCAAAGCGGAGCCTCGCAGAATTCAAGTGAATACCGGTTGAATGAATTGAACATCGTTTTCAATTCAGAGCATACTCACTGCTCTCGTGAGTGATTACCTTCCACTGTTTCGCTTTGCAGGGAAGTGGGCCTTAAATCATCTGCTTTGATCAATTGCTGATTTTTTTTCTGTAATTTGAGTGCTTCTTCACGATTCCCCATTAATCCAGCAGCCCGCGCCAATGCGGAAATATACCTTCGATCCGTTTCCCGATTTGAATAAAGTGGCTTCAATAAATCATATGCCTGTTGACCCTGTTTTTGAAATATGAGTAAGTCTGCCTTGAGTAGCAAACAATCAAAATCTTGAGGATCGATGAGCAATGCCTGATCCAAATTCGAAAGCGCCTCATCAACATCCCCTCGATTTCTATTGATTGATGCCAGATAACGCAGAGGTATGACCGAGTCAGGCCGCTGTTTCAGGCACCACAAGGATTCCCGTCGAGCCGTTTTCAGATCACCAGAGTAAAGTGTTGCATAAGCCAGATTCAAATGTGCCTGATACGATTCCGGGTCTATATAGAGCGCCTGCTTGAGAGGAGCAGCCATTTCATTAATTCTTCCCGCGTGTCGTAATATCTCTGCAACCAACAAATAGTTCTGAGCTCGATTGGCCCCCAACTCGATACTGCGATTGGCATAAGGGAGCGCTCTGTCATAATCCCCGGCATTAAATAAGAGTCGCGCTAAATCTTCAAAATAGCGGCTCTCCATTGGGTACTCTCTAATCAGCGTTAGCAAGGCTGGTTTTGCACGCGCCGGGAGATCCTGCTCTCGTGCGATTTCAGCGATGGCTTTGACGGCTTCAAAATAGCGAGGATGACGGGGCGTCACGTGTGAGAAGTTTTCTAATGCCTGAAAGGGAGCCCGTTTTTGAATCAATTGCCCTAATTGAAAATGCGCGAATTCATCGTCTGGGTGTTGTTGTAAATAGGCAATTAACGCTTTCTGCCTGGCTTTCTCCTGATTCTGAAACGAGGTCTGGTCCTGTTTGATCGGTTTTGCATACTCCAACGAAATGGAATCATTTTGGTCAAAGAAATAAAAAGCGAGTAATGCAACCAGACCAACGATCGCCACAATCGACCCGGCAGAAAAGAAAGACCTTTTTTCATTTTTTACAAATGGTTGAGTCAGATGATCTGGTTCTGGTGAAGTATTCATAATCATTTCTGTTTTTGAGGCAGATCCTGAGAAGCACTTGTTCCTTCTATTAATGTATAACGGTCGCCCGGTCGTAATCCAGACCAGATTTCTGTTTTCCCTTGAGGCCAGGTTACTTTGACGGAGATGAGCCCCCGATAATTTCCCAGACCGAGTAAAACCCAGCGATCGTCTGCCGACAAATATCCGCTGCTCCCCCGGCAAAACCGTGTCAATTTTTTCGCACCCGTGGTCACTTCGATTTTCGCACCAATGCCACTTCGATTTGAAATCGATCCAATTAACTTCAACGACAGGCTTTGATGGGAACTCTTCAAACGATTTTCTAACAGAACCAGTTTTCCATTCAAATGGCTCACCGCAAGATCTGCCAATCCATCCCGATTCCAATCAGCGACAGCGGAGCCTCTTCCCACCTGCTTCTCCTGAAAAAACGTCCCTGCATTTTCTGAAACATCGTTAAACCGTACTCCACGATGATTCAGAAACAGCTGTGGTTCCTGTTCATAGGGCTCATTTTTTCCCAGTTGAGCCAGTCGATCATGAACATGGCCATTCGTCACAAACAGGTCTTGCCAGCCATCATTATTACAATCCAGAAATGAAGCCCCAAAACCCAATCGCACTCGACTTGCTGTCGCGAGCCCTGTCTCATCTGTGACGTCGAGAAAAAAGAGAGAACCTTCATTACGATAGAGTGTATTCGTTTCGCCAAAATAATTTGTGACAAACAGATCCAGCAATCCATCACCATTATAATCTGCCCCGGCAATACCCATACCTGCTTCGCGGTCTCCGGAACGATTGAAGGCCACGCCAGCGATGAGGGCCTGATCGGTAAATACACCTCGACCGTCATTAATCCACAACTGGTTCGCAACTGAATCGTTGGCAACATAAATATCCATGTCTCCATCATGATCAAAATCCGTGGCAAAAACGCCCAACCCCTGTCTGGCAGTTTCACTGAATAATCCCGATTTTTTTGAGACATTCAGAAACGAACCGTTTCCCAGATTCTGATAAATCACATCATATTGCCCAGGCACATATCGGGGATGACAAATGAAGTACACATGCTTTCCATCAAATTTGCGACTACAAATCGGATAGTTTTGCCGGTCAATTTTCAGATAGTTCACCACATACAGATCCAGCAGGCCATCGCCATTCAAGTCCGCCCAGGTGCAACTCGCACCATATCCGGGATTATCAACGTGTGCTGATTGTGTGATTTCCGAAAATGTGCCATCACCATTGTTGCAATAGAAAAGGTTTCTGCCGAACTGACTGACATACAAATCATCAAATCCATCGTGATTATAATCTCCGACAGCAATCCCCATGGAATAACCTACTGAGATCAATCCTGCGAGCGCGGTCACATCCTGAAATTGACCGTGATTCCGGTTCTGATACAAACGGTTCGACAAATCCAACTCAACGTCAACACGATTGTTTTCGCGAACGGTGTTCCATGCTTCCCCCTGACCACAATACAAATCGGGAAAACCATCGTTATCGTAATCGATCCAGCCCACTCCCGAACCCATCATCAAATGCAGGTGACGCTTCAAAGTCAAAGGAGACTGATGCTGAAACTCTACCTGAGATCCAACTCTGATATCCTGAAAAAGGACCTCAGACTGTTTTTCCTCAGCAGAAATGAAAGAAGCACTCAGAAGCAGTGTCAGACAACTGAAACAAATCACAACGGGTGAGAGTATCTTCCACAAACAGGCTGAGTCTCTGTTAGAATGGAAATGGTTCATCCAGGTTAGCCTCTGAAAGTTCGACCAGGAATTGTGATAACCGCTCCACCAGAATCTGCATCAACTTCTCCCCCTTTTCAGCGGTTGCCTGATGCGGATTACCCGATCCCGAATTAGTAGTCAATAAATGCCAGGGCCGCGTAATACTGACCCAACCTTCATTTACCGCAGAAAATCGCGTCGCATTCGTCTCTCCCGCATCGGCATTCAAGGCCCCTGTTTCTGCATCACGTGAAACAAGGTGTGGAAAGTAAGCCAGAGCCAGTGAGGTTTCCATTTCGCCAGCATGATCATCCGGGTTCTCGAAAATTTCCGGTTTCACATCCGCCGATGTCCCTCGAAACCAGTCCGCCAGGAAAATTTGAACGGGCGTCGAACCATGTAACTCGCGCAATAAGGGTTTAAAATCATTACCGCCATGACTGTTGAGTATCAACAGTTTGTGAACACCATGATTGGCCAATGAATCCACAAGGTCGGCGATGATTTGCCCCAAAGTAGAAGGATTCACATTCATCGACAGTGGAAATGCAGACTGATTGGTTTCCGTCCCGTAAGGAATCGGAGGCAGCATCACCACTTTTGCCCCCCGTTGATGAGCGGCTTCACAGACGCGGGAACCGATCGCGTCTGCCTCATAAGTATCTGTTCCGTAAGGCAAATGCAGGTTATGTGGTTCGGTCGCCCCCATCGGTAGTACGGCTACCTGATACGGATTCTCTTTCACATATGCATAATTAGTCTCAGATAATATCCAGGGACGCATCGCAGGTTCAGACGCCACTTATATTTCTCCTTACTCTTGATTTCGATCAACAAATTAATGGAACAGGGCTTTCATTCTAGCAGAATTGTGCTCTCTCCTCATTCCATGTTAGCTCGATATTTTAATTATATACATTCTTCCCCTGTGTTTCTCTGTACTGTTATCTTCTTGTAGTGTAATTTGTAACAGAGAATTATTTCACCTGAAGGAGTCATTCAATATGGCAAACTGGTACGTAAAACGCGGCACCCAAACTGCGGGCCCCTTAACTCTCGAGCGTTTAAAAGAACTCGCTGCACAAGGCAAAATTCAGAAC
>Ga0055584_100000045_pt1 | contig 103192 bp, 75 predicted proteins | sample OSDHelmetaG_FD_58716 | JGI IMG/M metagenome (GOLD analysis project Ga0055584, IMG submission 58716) | Pelagic marine sediment microbial communities from the LTER site Helgoland, North Sea, for post-phytoplankton bloom and carbon turnover... | ecosystem: Environmental > Aquatic > Marine >... | reverse complement strand
CGGGGCACAAAAAATGGCTGCTGGATTGCTTACCAGCAGCCATCATCAAGAAGAGCTCCTCGAGTAGGACTCGAACCTACAACCTAGCGGTTAACAGCCGCTCGCTCTACCAATTGAGCTATCGAGGATTATGAAGTGGTAAAGAGGCTCTTCGCCACAGGAAGCGTATAAGATATTGTGAGATATGGATGAAGTCAACCGAAGTTAATCAGGAACCAGTTGTGTTCTGATAAAATATTCCGGAAATCCGGCAGGATAAGAGATATCGCAAGTAACTTGAGTTACTCCTCTTCCTCGTCTCCCTGAAGTTCTTCCTCTGGTTGCTCGGGAGCGACCCCTTTGATCTTTTCCAGGGTGACTTTGTTGCCTTGCTCGTTGTATTCGATGAGATTCATGAATGCTCCCATCAGCATAATTCCACGGCCGCAAGGACGTTCGAGGTTTTCGATTAGAGTGGGATCTGGCACATGTGTACGGTCGAAGCCTTCGCCTTGATCCTGTATTTCAATACGGACCCGTTCATCGCTGATCCAGTATTTAATGTCCACATCTTTATCGAGGGACATCCCGTTCCCATGCTTGATGGCGTTAACCAGTGCTTCTTCCAGCGCCAGGCGCACAGCAAACACATCGCGTACGGGATATTCACGTACCTCAAGTGCCTCGACAATCCTGGCCTGTACAGCCTGGCCTTCCGCGGTATCACTGGGAATTTTTACTTCAAAGTATTCGTCCGATGACATGAATTTGGCCAGCACACGATTTCTGGTATTTTTCCAGGTAATATTTAGAGATATTTAAAGACATTGAAATGAAATGTCAGGTATTTCATTTGAAATACCCTTACATAAATATCTGACAATTGTTGGTCTCTATGAGCAATGATTCAGGAACAGTAATTGTATTTCGTTAACTTTAACGAAGCACGAATGCTGAACCCGGATTAAAAGCCCTCGAGAGCCGCCTCTTGAGTCTCAGTGATATCAAAAAGTTGATTCAGTCTCGTAATGGCGAATACTTCATAAATATCAGGACGAATTGAACAAAGTTTCAATTTACCCTTAGCCTTTTTCACTTTTTTGTCCAATGTGATTAACTTTCCGAGTGCCGCACTGGAAAGATATTCGACGTTGGAAAAGTCGAGAATGATTTTCTTGCGACCATCTTCATCAACAAGTCCAAATAATTGAGTCCCGATGATCTGGATATTTCCTTCATCGAGAATCTTCTTGTCAATAAATTTTGCTACGGTGACATCTGAGACTTCTTCGATGTCAACGCGACGGTGACCAGCAGCCATAATTCCAGCCCACCCTCTTCTAAAAAAATAAAAACCGACTTTGGCACATGAATTCCCTATGAATTCATTATCGTAGATGCAGAGTATCGACGACTGCCTGGCCCGATCAGAATCGATCAAAAATAACGAATTGATTACATTAGCAAATTATAACTGCTTTGTCTAAAAAAGAAATTATCTAAACAGATATTCCCTTTAGACTAACATCAATTTGCAAAGGGACGACAACCCCCACAGTAATTCATGATCATCACGGTTTGGATGCTTGCTGTCAAGCATATTCGCAAGATAGTTTCAGGGATTATCAGGGTCTAAGTGCCATATTCATCACACTTTGTGTAATTTCGCTCACTCAGTTTATCTAATTCCCACTATATATTAGCTGAAAAGTCGCGTTTAAAATTGCAAAGTCGCCTGTTTACGAAATGACAGAAGGAACAGAGTCTTTTTGTAAAGTCTTCGAAACGCCCCCTGCAAAAGACTGTTCATCAATTGAAACAATGATGCAATCAAGCGTTTCTGAAGGCCGTGCTTAATGAGCGACCTCTCCTCAGATCCGGATTCACTGGACCTCTCTGATCAAATGCAATTGCCATAACCCTGAGAAATTGGCTGCGGGTTGGCGAAATCTCTCTGCTTTAGCTTGCCCGAGCCATAGATCGACCACCTGAGGCGCACCGTTTGCCCCTGAAGTCTGTATGACCCACATCATTAAGCCGTCCGTCGGCTGATTTGCTTAACTGCTCAGGGAATGCCATGAAACGTCGATCCGGATACTCATTGTTCACGATATTCTTCAGTCTGCTTTGTGGTGCCACTTTACAGGCTGGTATCGATATTGAATTGACGAACGGGGACCGCATCAGAGCTGACCACATTGAATGGGGTACCTCAAGCAGCCTGATCGTCGAGTCAGCGATTGAGGGAACAGTGACCCAACGGATGATTCCTCTGTCCACAATCAAAGGGCTTTCCATTGGTGAAAATCATTACGATCAGAAAACGCTCCAATTCGCAGCTTCTCATCGAACGTTGGTTCAACCGACGGAGTATATTTCCACCCACAAAAAGAAACGGTATGCGAGAACGTATCCCGAAGTTGAGGTAGAGCCATCGACTCCCTCACCACCGACGAACGTGAGCGCGTATCAGTGCGAGTCGCACTCTCGAAAACGGAGTGTGATCATCGGCATACACGACGATCCTCTCTCCGCATACGGTGCGTTACTCCATCAATATTATCCAAATGGAGTCCCTACATTAGAACGTGGATATGCACTCGGATTAATGCGAGCCAAAGCCGCCGAACGCGCTTTGAATGTTCTGCCCAGACCGCCGGCACTGCCGCCACAAGAGGAGTTGCCTCCCTCACAGGTACTGCCTCCGCCGCCGGGACAGGCTCCGGTCTCTGGAAAACTGACTCAGATTTCATTGCAGGCGACTCCTGTGAATGCGGAAGGGAAAGCAGACTGGAACGCCCTGTCGATTCGGTTGAAAGGTTTTGACTCTCTGGGTAATCCCGCGCGGATTTCTGGAAACGTACGGATCTCTCTCTATGGCCAGCGACAATTATTGTTGCATGTCTGGGATCAACAGTTCGCGGCTAAGCCTCTCAGAACCATTTCTCTGGCACAGTGGACTGCCCGGTGTTCGTCGACACCTGAAACTCAGACTGCTCGTGCGGGGAATCTATTCGGCGCTGGCCAGGCGTACGATCAAACCTGGATCGTCAAATTGCCACCACGTATTCCTGAACATAACCCGAATATTTATGCTCTGGGGGAAGTCCAGGTGACTCTGGCAGCGCCCGGGAAAGGCACGTTTCAAGCCTCTGCTTCTGCCGTGCCTTTGAAGCATGTTTCCCTCAACCGCGATTTATCGCTTGCTAATTTCGGTACCAGAATGTTTCCTTCCGAAACCACATCAGAAGGGATTTCGCGTATGAGCCGTTTGAATCTGAATGCCCCCTCAAGGCCATACAGCCGCACGCTCTCCATCCAACCTTAAAGTCAGACATTTCGCGGAACCCCCGGCTTTGATAAATTCATCGAGTGGCGTGCTATAGGTTTGATAGCCACGTGCGTTGAGATCTTTTTCCAGTTGCAGGCAACCGGTATTCAGCACGACAGATTGATCCAGTACGACCGCATTACAGGCGAACCGCTGTGCTTCGTTCTCGACGACGGGAATCAGGTGTGGAACATGTTCTTTCAAGGCCTGTTGTGCATACTCATCAAAGGCCGGCGGATAATAGATGGCTTCGGTTTTGCTGATCGGACAAAAGCAGGTATCGAGATGGTAGTAAAAGTCATCGACCAGTTGCAGGGGAATGACTCGGCAGTTCATTTTTTCGGCGACCCATTGCATGGCCCGTACATCGCTGCGAATGAGGTAGCCGGCAAAGAGAGTGTCTCCACAAAATAAAGCATCGCCGGCGCCTTCGAAGAAACAGTCATCGGGCATTTCTATCGTTTCAAAACCTGCCTTTTGAAACCAGTCTCGATCGAGGGGCGTTTCCCCCTGTCGTGCCTCGTGCCGAAAGAGAGAAAGAAAGGCCACATCTTTCCAGATGAGTCCTGCGTTGGCAGTAAAAACAAGGTCGGGCAGTCCTTTAACGGGTGTCATTAATTCAACGTGGGCCCCCAACGATTGCAAAAGTTGGTTTAAGGCCTCCCACTGCTGACAGGCGAATTTGGGATCGCTCTGCTGGCTGCGACTCATCCAGGGATTGATCTCGTACTCAATCCCATAATAATCGGGAGGGCACATTAAAATCGTGGGAGTATTGAAGCTCAATGAATTTTTCTTTCTGCCGGACTCTACTGACCGGATACGGGGTTTGTGTCAGTTTTCAAACAAGGTCTGCTCTATTCATTATACTATAGTCTGAAGCCTCTTGTTTGATATATTTACGATATGCAATAGAGTGGCGGTGTTTATATAATTATTTGAGTACTCGCTTTTTTTGGGATATCCAAGCCAGCGACTGTATATCGCGAATCCTTTCGTAACATAACAAGTTAGCCCACATGACAGATTACCATGCCATCTTAAAGAGAGTTGGATTTGCCTGGGTCATCTTTGGGCTGGTCGATATCGCTTTCATGATTTACTGTCTCATGCATCGTCAGGGCTATTCATCCAGCTTCAACCTATTCGCGGTGATCATTGGCATCTTTCTAATGCGGGGCAGTCTCCGTACAACAACACTTGTTATACACTTTTCCGCATTTATGCTCACGTTATTCATTGGGATCATCTTTCTTTTTCCATTCATCCAGCCCACAGGATTGATTCTAGCTCAAGCCAAACTCAACCCTTTAAGTTCGGCTGTTTCCTGGCTGATGGCCGTTGCTGTCCTCGCACTGCTGGTCTGGACCTACAGGCAGATGCGATCTCAGCCCGTCCGGGAGGCACGTATAGCCAGTGGTCGCACAACGACCATGCCAAAAATTGCAATTGGCTTTGGAATCGTACTGGTTGTATTCATGGCTGTCATGCTCAATATGACACTCAATGGTGCCATCGGCGCTGAAGCCATTGAGTTGGCCCGGAAGAAACTTGGGCCGGACTACAAATATGCCACGCAGTCAATTCGAGCGAGTGGTAAACATCGCAGCGGTATCGTAGCCGCGTACAACGACAAAGAAATCAAATACGTTCCCGTGCACTGGAGCGAATAAATCAGTATCCAAGAGACCAAAAGAGTTTCATAGTTTCTCTGTACTTAATTGACGCCACGGCCATTAATATAATACAGTCAGAGCATATACATTATTCATTTTCTTTCTGAACGGGATTTTCGACGATGGCCGAATCGACTGCTTACCCTCTCACCTGGGAACTGGATTCTCTCTACCCTCATCCGGACCACGCAGACTTTGAAAACTGTTTGGAACAAATGAAGGTTTCTCTGGAAAGTTTGATCGAGCGGGTTGAAGAATTACCTGCCGTTACCGATTCAGAATCAAACGCAGCCGTCTGGGGAGAATTCCTCACAGACTACCAAGCGACGACGGCAGACTTATCAGGGCTCTTTGCGTTCCTGGAATGTCATTGTGCAGAAGATGCCCACAACAAACACTTTCAAGTGTTGATGGCGCGGCTGGCCAGCATTCGTCCCTTGCGCGAGAACATTGAAACGCAGTTACAACTGACTTTGCGCGATGTCCCCGATGAGACCTTACAGCAATTCGCTCAGTCTAACGCGTGTCTTCAAGAGATTCAGTTCTTTCTTGAAGATTCCAAAAGGAATGCGAAATTACGATTGCCTAAAGATCAGGAAATTCTGGCTTCCGAACTGGCGGTTGACGGATTGCATGCCTGGGGACGGCTCTATGATCGGCTGTCGGGTGATCTCAAAATCCAAATCATGGAAAAAGGAGAACTGGTAGAACGCTCTCCGGGTCAGGTTCAATTTGATTCGCCTCAAAGATCGTTGCGTGAAAATAATTTTTATGCTGCTAACAAGGCGTGGGCCACCATTGCGGATTCGTGTGCAGACGCATTGAATCATCTTGCGGGAACGCGACTGACAACTTACAAACACCTCTCCGTTACCGACCATCTGGATGCTCCATTGACTTATAACCGAATGCAGCGGAGCACACTTGATACGATGTGGTCCGTCATTGCCGGGCGCAAAGGAAAGCTGGTGCGTTTTCTGGAAAAGAAAGCGGAACTGCTGGGCCTGTCAAAACTCAGTTGGTACGACGTCAACGCACCGCTGCCGCTTGCGGGGGGAGAGTCGGCTGACCTGCCCTATGATCGTGCCTGTGAACTGGTTGTGAATTCGTTCGAAAAGTTCAGTCCTGACTTGAGTCAGTTTTCAGAACGGGCACTGCGCGATCGTTGGATTGAGGTCGAGAATCGACCCGGAAAGCGGCAAGGGGGATTCTGTACGGGTTTCCCGATTCAAAAGCAGTCACGTATTTTCATGACCTATACCGATTCTTCTGATAGCATGTCGACTCTCGCACACGAACTGGGGCATGCTTATCATTCTTATGTTCTCAAAGATGCCCCCTTTGTGCTCGGCGATTATCCGATGAATCTTGCGGAGACTGCTTCGACATTTGCCGAGGCCGTATTGGGCGAGCAACGATTGAACGCTGCAAAATCCAAAGCAGAGGAATTACAGATTCTGGATGGGATGCTGGGAGACTCGGTGGCCTTCCTGATGAATATCCATGCCCGCTTCCTGTTTGAAGACCGGGTTCATCAGGAGCGATTGAATGGGGAATTAACGCCGGAACGATTTTCGGAGTTGATGCTGGATTCGCAAAAAGAGGCGTATGTCAATGTACTGGATGATGCGGGCTGGAACCCCTTGTTCTGGGTCTCCAAGCTGCATTTTTATATCAGCGAACTGCCGTTTTATAATTTCCCTTATACTTTCGGGTATTTATTGTCACTCGGCGTTTACGCTCTGGCAGACAGTTTTTCAGATCAGACGGAATTTGCTGAGAAATATCGTGAACTGTTGCTGGCGACCGGGTGTCAGGTTACGGAGGACGCCGTCTTGAATACCTTTGGTTATCAATTGGGAGAACCCGACTTCTGGAACAAAAGTATCGATATCATCGACCGCCGCGTTGATCGCTTTCTGGAACTGTCGGAGTAAAACAGAGGGGATTGGACGCGCCTTCGATTCTGAACCTTTTTCTGCACTTTCGATATTTACGCTTCCTCGAAACGCTTTGGGAAGATTCGCTCGATCCGTTGTGATCTGCATAATTCTCATAAAATAACGTGTTTGAGAGCAGTACCGGTCTAAAATGAAGGAAGATCCGCCTGTATTGGATCACTGGCATGTCGAATTTTTGAAGGACCTGCGGTATACTGATTTCACAACCTTGAGCGATCTGATTTTTTGCAGGAAATTTGAAAAGCATTTTTTCTATGGCTACACAACAGGAACTAAGTGAAATTCGCCAACAGTCGGGAGTTGGTTTTGTAGAGACCAAACTGGTCACCCTGTTTGAATCCCCCCATTATTTAAAACTGGCGGGAGGAGGCGAACTCGGTCCGATTCAGGTGGCATACGAAACCTATGGTACATTGACACCGGCGAAAGATAACGCCATCTATATTTGTCATGCGCTGACAGGAGATGCGCACGCCGCTGGTTACTATGAAGATGATGACGAAAAAGCGAAACCAGGTTGGTGGGATGACCTGATCGGTCCGGGACGCACTCTGGACACCGATAAATACTTTGTGATTTGCGCTAATGTACTGGGAGGGTGCCAGGGAACGACGGGGCCGGGAAGTATCAATCCACAGACCGGTCAGCCTTACCGACTTGGATTCCCCGTCATTACTGTCAGCGATCTGGTCGAGGTCCATTCCGCACTCACGCGACATCTGGGCATTGATCAGTTACTGGCAGTGATTGGAGGCAGCCTGGGAGGCATGCAGGTCTTAGAATGGGCTGCACAATTTCCTGACCAGTTGCGCAGCGCAATCTGTCTGGCAACGGCGGCTCAACTCTCTGCGCAGGGAATTGCTTTCAACGCCGTCGGTAGACGTGCCATTAAAACTGATCCCGAATATAAATCTGGTGAGTATGAAGCAGGGGCAGGCCCGCGTTATGGTCTGGCATTGGCCCGCATGATTGCCCACATCACTTATCTCTCTGATCAATCGATTGAAATGAAATTTGGCAGACGCCTGCAGGATCATGATAATTACAGCTATGACTCTCTTCCGGAAGTGGAGTTTCAGGTTGAAAGTTATCTGCACTATCAGGGTAAGCGATTCGTGGAACGTTTTGACGCCAACAGCTATCTGTACCTGACGCGTGCGATGGACTATTTCGATCTCGAAGCGCAATATGGTTCTCTGGTGAAAGCACTCAAAAATACGGATGCCCGGTTTTTGATTGCTTCTTACGATTCTGACTGGCTATTTACCACCACGCAGAGCAAAGAACTGGTACGGGCATTGATCGAGTGCGGAAAACATGTCTCCTTTATTGAATTAAAAAGCCCTTTTGGCCATGATTCGTTTTTGATTGAAATTAAACAGTTACAAAAAATGATTACTCCTTTTCTGGAACAAGCGTATCAATCCCGATTGGTAGAAAGTGTTCAGAAACCGTAGTTTGACAAAATTTTTTCTGCCACCAAGAATTGTGGTAAAGAAAGTGAATCCTTTCCCATGTGTGCACAACGTCGATATTGTATGCAGGATCCGTCTCTGGAAATGACGGATAAACTGCTACTCGAACAGATTCAGCCTGGTAGTCGTGTACTGGACCTGGGCTGTGGCGATGGTCGCCTGCTGGCTCGGTTGCGTGATGAGCGAGGTGCCTCGGTATTGGGAATTGAGATTGATTTAACGCAACACCATGCCACGATTGCCCGTGGAGTTCCGGTGATTCAGGCAGACCTTGATGAAGGTTTACATGATATTCCCGATGGTTCCTTTGATTATGTGGTCCTGAGTCAAACTCTCCAACAGGTTCTGCAACCCAAACAACTCCTGGAAGAAATGGTGCGCGTCGCAAAACAGGCATTGGTGGTGGTTCCCAACTTCGGAAACTGGCGGATTCGGCTGCAAGTTCTGAAACAGGGTCGCGCTCCCGTTACTGAAGTGTTACCTTACGAATGGTATAACACCCCGAACTTACATCTGATGTCGATGCATGATTTTCAAGACCTGATGCGTCTGCTGGGTATCGAGATTCTTCAGGAAATCCCGATCATCAATCACCGCGCTGTCGAAAATGCCTGGCTGGCCAATCTACGTGCGCAACATGTACTCTATGTCCTGCAACGTCAAGATGAGTTACTTGTGAATCAGAATCAGGAAAACATCTTGCATCGTCAACACGAATCACCTAAATTTAGTTCTCGCTAGCGGAACCCTGTCTTTTCTATAGATGACTTTTGAATTCTGCTGAAATTTTCTGTTGTGGTTTCGCTCATTTATCCCCGAAATGGTGAAAAGATTTTGATGAGATTACATCGCAGGATTCCTCAAATGTTCGGGTATGATTTAATTCATATCAAACGCAACCACCCTACGCTAGAATCTCACCTTAAGTTTCTCTTCCAGAATCTCAAAACCGATATTGTTCTGGATGTGGGAGCGAACCGCGGGCAATTTGGAAAACTGCTCCGCGAGACGGGATATACAGGATATATTATTTCCTTTGAACCGTTGCAAGAATCATATCAGAAACTGACATCCGCGAGTGCAGACGACGAAAAATGGCATTCCTATAATTGTGCCCTGGGAGCTGTGTCTGAGACGACGGAAATCAATTTTACCAGTGCCTCGGAATTTACATCCTTTCTCAACCCCAGTGAATACGGTAAGGAAGTCCGCAGCACACAGGTTCAAATTGCACAGAAGGAAACCGTGGAAGTCAAAAGGCTGGATGATCTGTTCTCTGAAGTGATTTCAAAATGTGCCGGTAGCAGCCACCAGATCTTTCTGAAAATGGATACACAGGGGTTTGATCAGGAGGTTTTAAAAGGAGCCGAGAAGTCCCTCGATCAGATCGACGGGCTCCAGTCTGAAATCGCAATTCTTCCGCTGTACGAAGGGATGCCCGACTATGTGGAATCACTGGTCGCCTTTCGAGAAAAAGGCTTCGAGCTGACGGGGCTGTTCCCGGTTTCACGCGACCAGCAGTCGCTGATTCTGATTGAAATGGACTGTGTGATGCGACGTAAGGCCTAGCGCCATGCTGTAGCAGAGATCCCCGCTGATTTCGCGTATAATCCGTCCATTTCCGGCTCTCTCAATTCCTGTTTCCACAATTGGGATTTCCCGATATACTGCCCCACCTTCAGATAAAAAACGACGCAGATCCCACATTGATCACAACTTTCGTCAATTAACGTAAAGTGATTTAACAAAAGCATTTGAAACAATATATGACCCCAATTTTTGAAAAGAAAGAGGGAAAGGACTCCCGATGCGTATCATCTCAATCATGAACCAAAAAGGGGGCGTCGGCAAAACGACGACGAGTGTCAACATGGCAGCCGGGTTGGCAAATCAAGGCAAAAAAGTTTGTCTGGTTGACCTGGATCCGCAGGGACACTCCTCCTTACATTTAGGAATTGAACCGGTCGGAAATATTCCGACGGCCTACGATGTTTTTTCCGGATTGAAAACTCTGGCAGAAACCCGTCAATTAGTTGCCAAAAATTTATGGGTGGTGCCAGCGACACTTGATCTGGCTGCGACAGAACTGGAACTGGTAGATGCCGAAAATCGGGAAATTGTGTTAAGGCATGCCATCCAGAAAATGGCAGAGACGGATCCATTTGATTATTTGATTATGGACTGCCCCCCTTCCCTGGGGGTATTAACCATCAATGCATTAACGGCAGCCAACGAGGTTATTATTCCTCTGCAACCGCACTTTTTTGCACTTCAGGGATTATCAAAACTATTTGAAACGACTGCTCTGGTTCGACGTCGTCTGAACCGTGGCTTAAAAGTTTCCGGCATTGTGTTATGTCTGTATGAAACGGGAACCAGACTGGCAGCCGATGTGACGGACGACCTGTGCGCCTTTTTAGATCAAAGTGATCCGGAAGCGCCCTGGGCTGCTGCCAAGGTATTCGAGAGTCGCATCCGCCGTAATATCAAACTGGCAGAAGCGCCCAGTTATGGACAATCTGTCTTCGACTATTCCAGTTCCTGTCCTGGCGCCAAAGATTATGCAAGTCTGGTCGATGAAATCATCGCAGATGAAAGAGTGGAACAGGCGCCTCTTCAAAACGCTGCCTGATTATTCAGACGCCGATTTCTTTTTATCTTCCAGCTTCGCTTTGGCTTCTTTCCAGAGCGGGTCATAGACCTCTTTATCAAAGGGCGGACATCCTGTGGGATACTGGCCCAGCGGATGGTCCTTCGTCCGCATGAGATTTGTGCAATAGGAAAACGTGCGACAAACGGTTTTCCTTTTGAGTTTGCCCTCTTCCTGCAGTTGTCTGGCGAACTCAGGTTGCGAAAGCGTCGCACGCCCCATACCGATAATCGAAATATTTTGCTGTTCGACATTGGCTGCCGCCGCGTGCATGGCAAAATCCTGCAGCCAACTGTAGCCACTTCCCACGACAGGAATATCCGGGACTGCCGCCTGAATCTGGGAAGCAATCCGGAAATGTCGGGCAACCCCGATCAGCGGATGTTCGGGGGCATGATACCCGTCCGTCGGAGGGAATTCGGCAGGACGCACAATATGCGGATTGGCATAGGGATTCCCGTTCGAAATATTGATCAGTTTGACGCCCCACTCTCTAAGCAGTTTTGCGACCTGCACTGGTTCTGTCAGGTCTTCTTTCAAATGATCATGAGGATCGGTACCAAAGGCCGTCTGTAATGGCAAGTCGTGGGGACAAGGCGCTCCTACAAAATCATCGCCGACACCCTGATAGGGAATTCCATCATAGCCGTTCATGCGAGTGCCGATGATTAACCCGGGGCATTCTTCTTTGATTCTTGTCACGACATTCCGTACGAGTCGCGTCCGGTTTTCCAGCGAGCCCCCGTATTGCCCCTCGCGATTTTTCGCACCCAGTAACTCTGAGAGGAGATAACGATGACATTGTTTGATATCAACAAACTGGACGCCAATCGACTCAGCTAATTTCGCTGCGGTGACATATTGATCTTCGATACGTTTGAGATCGTCATCTGAGAGCAGAGGATAAGCAGCGTCGACAAAACGGCCCGTTGATTTATCCAGCGTTCGCGGATCAAGAATCGGATCGTGTGTAGCAAGCAATGGTTTTTCAAAACTGAATCTGCCTGAATGGGTCAATTGCAGACCAATTACGAGTCCTGCATCCGAGCCAAAGGCTTCCCGGTGCGCCGTGCGGCAGCCTGCCAGCATGGTTTCCAGAGCGGAAGCGGTTTGATCATTGATCATTAATTGGCGGGGGTTCATCCGCGCTTCCGGGCCGATGGCGGTTGCTTCACCCCAGATTAACGAGGCGCCCCCTGCTCCAAATCGTTGATAGCGGCGGTAGGTTAATTCATCGGGAAAGCCTTCGGTTGTTCCATCACAGCCTTCCATAGGCTGGATGGCCAGTCGGCTTTTCATTTCGAGATGACCAATTTGGACAGGTTGATACAACACGTCAAAGTGATCTGACAATTGAATGGGGCAACCCAGACGCTCTGAATCTGCAACCACATCTTCAGGAGTTTTATATTTATAATATTTGGCCATGTGGTATGACTTTTATGAAAATGAATTCTGTCGTTTATCAGGAGTGCATGCGAGAACTGATTCGAGTTTACTCAAACTGAAATCGAATTGCCATTCTGCAAGAAGATCAAGGGCAACCACATTCAAAATTCTTATAGTGGAACCGATAACTGTTGCCCATTGTGTTTGGCAGAGAGACCCAGTAGAAACGGTACAGAGATCTCTGCCCACTCTTGTGCGGTTGGATAATGTTGTGCCTGAGAGCCAAAACAGCTCTGCAGCATTTCGGTATTGATGATACCCGGATTCAGCGGAATGGCGGCCATCCCCCGTGGTAATTCCTGAGCCAGAGCCATCGTTAAACCTTCGATGGCCCATTTTGTGGCGCAGTACGTGGCGACTTCTGCAGAGGTTGAACGTCCCCACCCGGAGCTGAAATTCACGACCACACCGGATTCCCGTTCGATCATTGCAGGTAGAAAGTTTCGGATGGTGTTTGCAGTGCCTTTGATATTGACGTCAATCACGGTGTCAAATTCCTCCACAGGAACTTCCCAGAGCGGTGCATTCTCATTAATCAATGCCGCGTTATTGATGAGTAAATCGGGGGTTCCCAATTGATCAAGTACGTTTTCTGACCAGGTTTGTACCGCGCTCTGATTTGTGATATCAACAGCCGTAAACAGATGGGCATCGCCGTACTGCTGTGAGAGTTCATCAATGCGACTCTGAGATCTGCCACACCCTGCAACGGTATGCCCCGCTTCAATGAAACCGGCGGCCATAGTACGGCCTAACCCCTGAGTCACTCCGGTTACGACAATCACTTTCGACATCAATATTCCTGTGTTTCAGAGATTACGAATTATTTTGATTCTGCTTTTTTCGTTGCAGCGGCAGCTTTGGCTTCTTCCTGTTTGGAAAGTTCAGGGTTGACGGGAACGGCAGCTGGTGCATCGCCACGAATCCATTTGATGGCTCCAATCACAGATTTCTGAAAAGCAGGGTTGGTCCAGGTCTGCGGATTATGTCCCAGGTTATTGACGAAGACTTTTCCCTGACCCCATTCTTTTGCCCAGGCAACGGGAACCTGATAAGGTTTTTTAGGATTGCATTTTTCCATATTCAGGCTCATCAGGACATGTACTTTTTCAGGTTGCCAGTTTTTATACTGATAGATTTCATCTTTGAATTGGAATTCTTTTCCAAAGGGTTTCATTGCCGGATGATCGGTATTATGCACGGTAATGGTTACCGTATTATTAGAATTCCAGGGATGCCCGTTAAAAGAGCCGCCGATCATGTCCCAATATGGTTTGTAGGTTTTATAAGTATCTGTGGCTGAGTGAAAGCCGATGAATCCATGTCCTTTTTGCTTTAACCAATCGTTCAGAAAATATTGCATGTCTGCTTCTTTGATGGGTAACATGCCCGTGGTGTAGAACATTACCATGTCGTAGTTCTGCAGATTTTCTTTCGTGAAATCGGCTGCGGCATCTTGAGTACAGTCGACTGAAAACAGCCCTGACTGCTTTCCTAATTGAATCATCGCGATCTCAGCGGGTGCTAATTTCTGTTTGTCACGTTTGACAGATCCGTGTGTGTACCCTTTACTCTGTGTCAGCATCAGAATTCGGGTCTTTGCCGTTTCTGCCTGAGTTTCAGCGGGCGTCATCAACAGAGAAACTGCCAGCAGGCAGCAGGTAAAGATCGATGGAAATCGCATGGTGTTCGCTCCACGGTTGTGTTGGAATATGATTCGTGAATTCAATCTGTCTATTTTAAAGAGAAGCGGCAGGTCAATGCAAAGCAAAACGCTCAATCTGTCAATTTCTGAACCCGGATATTTCGAAACTCGACGGCGTCTCCCTCTGATTGAATCCCGAAGAAGCCTTCTGTCAGTTCACTTGGTTTGCAGGAAGCGATTTTCGTTCCGTTCAGAACAGAAGTCAGCATGCCATCTTTGGAAATGACTTCGATCGTGTTCCATTCTCCCAGAGGTCTGCGGGCGGTTTCTCTGGCTGCCTGATTATCTGTGACTTCCAAAGTTACATCTTTTGAGTTTGATTTGATGTGTGCCATCTCTTCAAACTTCCCCTGAACTTCGAGGCAACGCGGCCAGATCCGATTTTCGCCGGTAATGTAAATTAATATTCCGGTATTGGGATTTTCCTTTTTTTCGCTGGATTCCGGGAAGCGATATTCCAGGCGTAAAGAAAAGTTACCGTGGATTTTCTTCGAATACAGGTAACCGCGGGGGTTTCCGGTACAGGAGATGATGTCGGATTTTTCTGTCCATGTCGGACCATCGACCGGTTTTTTGGATTTGCCCTGGAACTCATTAAAGTCATCCAGACTCAAAAGTGTAAAACCATTTTCCACTTTGAATAATGATTCTATCGTTTTTTCGGGTAAATCAATCGCCGACACCTCTCTGAGAGGTTTTTCTTTTTGAGTATCGGTTGGAACGGAATCGCTACACCCCCAAAGGAGGGATGTTAAGGAAATGAGCATCAGAAAAACTGGCTGGTATTTCAAGGGAATCTCTCTTTTCTGGAAGTATTAATCTATTCTGAATTGAAAGTGTTACTTATGCGATCTTCATTTTCCTATCGTACATTATCCGCCAGTGACACTAAAGCCTGCTGTCCGGACTTCTGCTCAGGACACATATAATCGATACATTTTTCTGCAATGCAGCAAATTTGCTGATTTACCTGATCAATCATTGCGGTAGATACCTTAACAATTACCGATAGTAAATATGTACTCTCCTTTTACTGATTCGGATCACAGGGATAACGATTTTATCGTCATTGCCAGATTATTCCATTCCTGCGTTCTGAGCAATCAGCTAATCATTTCGGTGATTTACCGAGAAAGAAATGGGCAAACATGCAGCATTTAGCAATCTCTTCCCGTCAGGCTCAATTGAAGACTCACCAGCAATCCAATAATTCTTTGAATTTGAGAAATTTTTCCGATAACGATGACGATTCGCAAAATTTTAGTATCTCTGTACTGGAATGGTTAAACGCCGAATTACGAAAAGAAGCTGAAAAGCAGGAAATCGTGGCGTTCGATTCTCATGGCAATATCATGGATCGATTGCAAAACATGCTGAGTTCGAAAGCCACGGGCATCACGATTATGGTTGTGGGCTTCTTTTTTATGTGAAGCGGTCTGAGAGGTAAAGCATGCCACTTAAAACCGGGTCAGTCCAATCTGGGATTCTGCTATGAATCTTTAAACACGATCATAGCAGAATCAACGCTTAAAGCACTCAGACGATTCCCGTACCGAACGTATCACCCTTGGAGCGGGGTTCATGCTCATTGGCTGAAATTTTTTCTGCTTCAGACTGATCAGAGGCAGAGTGATGTGGCTGAATCGATTCCTGTGACTGCGCTCCGGAATCGATGCGGAACGTCTGATTATTCTTGCGAATTTGAGTCGATTCCGTAGCCTGCGTTTCAACCGGAGGCGAACTGCTAAACTCTTCTGCATTGGGGCTTAAACGGGCAAAGTCTTCTTCGCCAAAATCGTCATAGCGGCAAATATAGCCTTCCTTCAGGGCCGAGATTTTTTCTTCCTGGTAGGCTTTGATGACTTCTTCCTGAATCAGCTCTCGGCATTCGGAATTAATCGGATGAGCAATGTCTGCGTAAAGACGTGCGCGTCCAGAGTCATCTTTGGCTGCCCGATTTTCGTCGAGGCGCACTCCACACTGATTACAATACATTGACCGAAGATGATTCTTCATATGACATTTGGGACAGCGATCCATCAACTTTCGACTGGGCATCGCAACAAAGGCCCCTTTGGCACCTTGAATAATTTTTAAATCCCGAATGACAAATGAGACATCGAAAGTAATTGAACAAAAAGCAAGTAATCTTTCGTGCGGATCATTCATCAACTTGATACGAACTTCACTGATCTCCATGGCCTCACTCCATTTGTGCCGAAATTAGAATTGTTCATCTATAGTCGGTTTTGGACAACAAAGATGCTTCCTTTGATTGTCGATCGTAAACGGGCAGCAATCTGACGTGCCTGAGCTCTGTTATGACAGATCCCGAAATAGGCAGTCCCACTACCACTCATCATATGCCCCAAAACAGATTGTTTTGAGAAAAAATCTTTCAAAGTTAATATTTCTGAATTTAGTGTTTCTGCAGGAATCTGTAGATCATTCAATATGAGGCTGTATAAAGAATGAAATTGGCCGGAAGACAGGTTTTGTACAAGTAGTTCGACCTGCTTATTAGAGTGGCTTCCCACTCGACACTGCCGATAAACGTCAGCCGTCGATAATCCCGTAGTGGGACGTACAACCACAAAGTGGAGACAATGGGGAACTGAAACAGGTTCTATAATTTCCCCCCTTCCACGACAGATGGCACTACTGCTTTCTGTCAGAAAGAAAGGGACATCACTTCCCAGTTCCGCCGCCAACTTTTGTAATTCGTTAAGCGACAGTCCCAATTGCCAAAGTTTATTGGCAGCAAACAGAGTTGCAGCGGCATCGCTTGACCCCCCGCCCAAACCAGCTTCAGAAGGAATTCGTTTTGTTAACTGAATTCGAATTCCCTGGCGTGTACCCGTTTTTGTTTGAAGTAACCTGATAGCCTGGACCACCAAATTATCTTCTCCAGATGGAATACCCGTCTTTTTATTGGCTTGTTGAGGAAGAAGAGAATTTGCTTCAACAACTTGCAACTTGACTCCTGACGAAGGTTCCTCCATGAAAACTAAAGTGTCGTATATACCCACCGAAAGCATCAACGAAGTAATATCGTGAAAGCCATCGGATCTCTTCTGATCGATACTTAAAAATAAATTTAACTTTGCAGGAGTTTGAACTGTAATGGATTGCGAACTGGAGTAAGAAAACAGCATCCGTCACATTTCCAAAATTCCTACGAAAACGATTTTGACATCGTTTTTTTTAACAGGCCCTATTTATAGTTTGACAGGAGATTTGAGCAACTTGACCTGACTTAGTTTCGATCTTAATACGACGCAGTAATATAGATGACTACTGCCACAGGGATATGGTATCTCTTAAAAGGAAAAACGTCAACATCTTTTCCCGTTTCAGCACATTTACCGTTGAATCAAACAACCAGTTTCTCTTTGTTCCGGGATGAATTTACTTACCCATGACTGTCAAAAGAGGCTTGAATGATTTCAACTGAAGTTGTTTTTTATTTGTAAATCGAATTCGTGCCTGCTCTTTGCCTTTGGCGTCTGTTTTGATTTCGCGCTCGGCCCCAAGGTCAGCTATTTTACCTAAAGTAATTTTTTCATTTGACGCTTGAAACGTCAGATCGATTCCTTCCCGTCGTTTGGTGTGAATCGTCAGAAACGGTTTGCTGGCACCTGATTTCATAAAATTGACTAAGGATTTATTATCCCATTGGATCAATGAATCTGGATAAGTCTTTTCCAGTAAGTCAAATAACGATTCCAGCAGCGAAACATCCCAGGCTACGCGTTTATGATTCGGAAAGCCTTTCCGTGAAAGATGCCATTTCTTCTTGAGCACTTTCCAGGGCATAATATCGTCCGGATTGATTTTATCCTGATGAATCAGAGCGAGATACTTATCACAGGCCGTTTGCAGAAATTTCTTGAAGGCAGGGGTATCGATTTCTTTCTGCCAATGTACTGTCAGTGTGACTTCCTGCCAGGGGCCTTTCAGATTTTTGACACGGACTCGGTTGGAACGTCCATAAATGGGAAGTTCATCCAGATTATCCAGTGATTCCAGTGCCAGTTGTTCGCGCAATTCATCCTGCTTAAAGGTATTTCGTTTCACTCGAAAACTGAGTCTGAGCAGCCACTCGTCGCCGGTATTTGCATGTAAAAACCAACCCTGTTTTTTAACCGGCCCGTTGACTTCGACAATGCTACGATGATTCCAGTTAATGTCGCCAAATCCTTTTTGATTTTCGATCACATCAATCACGGATTCCAGTGCTGTTCCCTCCCACTGGCAGGCGGCACCAGAGATGGAAACGTGGTCCTGTGTATGCCAGCGTTTCCCATCTTTCTGCCATGGCATTTGCGCATCACGACCGATTTGTTTCAGGTCGATATCTCCCGCCTGTTTTTTTCCCAGGCTTTGTGCATCGAAGAGTTCGCGTTCCTCTCGTTTTCCGGTTGAGAGAACCGACTTCAATATTTCGCCGGTGTAAGATCTTAACAACGGAACCTGTTTTGATTTTCGAGTACGGGTAGAAGTGGTCTGCTTCTGAAAGCGTTCTGCATGTTCCACCAGTTTTTCCGGCGTACCGGCGGCGATAATCTGTCCGCCCTCACTACCTGCTTCGGGTCCGACATCAACGAGCCAGTCGGCTGTTTTGATCACATCCAGATTGTGCTCAATCACAATGACCGTGTTTCCCAGTTCGACCAGACTGTTGAGAACTTTCAACAGTTTGGCGATGTCATCAAAGTGCAATCCTGTTGTCGGTTCATCCAGCAGATAGAGTGTTTTTCCTGTGCTGGGTCGCGCCAGTTCCGCCGCCAGTTTAACGCGCTGCGATTCCCCGCCTGACAAAGTAGGCGCAGATTGCCCCAAGGTCAGATAATCCAGACCAATGGCACATAAGGTTTCCATCGTACGACGAATGGCGGGGATATTTTTAAACAATTCCGCTACGTCGCCGATCGACATCTCCAGAACATCGGCGATGGATTTGCCTTTATACTTGACGGATAATGTTTCCTGATTGTAGCGTTTGCCGTTACAAGTTTCACAGGTGACCCAGACATCGGGTAGAAAATGCATTTCGATACAACGCTGGCCGTTTCCATCGCAGTCTTCACAGCGTCCCCCCGAGCGATTAAAGCTGAAGCGTCCCGGTTGATAGCCGCGCACTTTCGAATCGGGGAGCCTGGAAAAGAGTTCTCTAATCTGATCAAACACGCCGGTATACGTTGCTGGATTTGAAGCAGGTGTATTTCCTAAGGGCTTCTGGTCAACAATGATGGCTTTATTAATCTGATCGAGTCCCAGCAGTTCATCAAAGGGGCCAGGAGCTTCTTTTGAACGGTGAAGTTTTTTGGTGACGGCGCGTGCCAGTGTTTCTTCTATCAGAGAACTTTTACCGGAACCGGAGACCCCAGTGATACAGGTGAAGGACCCAAGTGGAATTGCGAGATCCACTGACTGTAGATTATTTTGTCGAGCCCCCTTTAATTCCAGCCAATGCCCTGTGGGCGAGACTGCAATTTCTTCCTGGCCCTTTTTTTCATAAACGAGACGGCGTTCCTGAGGAAGCGGGATTGATAATTGATCGGAGAGATATTGCCCTGTGAGCGATTTTTTTTTGCGTTTTAACTGTTTGGGAGTCCCCTTGCCTACAATGGTTCCGCCGAACCGTCCTGCTCCGGGACCAAAATCAAAAAGCGAGTCAGAAGCTTCGAGTACTTCACGATCATGTTCGACCATCACGATGGTATTGCCGATGTCCCTCAGTTTTTTCAGAGTATTGATCAAACGCGTATTATCGCGAGGATGTAAGCCGATGGTTGGTTCATCCAGGACGTAGAGTACGCCCGTTAAAGAGCGTCCGACTTGACCAGCCAGTCGAATTCGCTGACTTTCCCCTCCGGACAGTGTTGGCAATGCACGACCGAGGGTAAGATATTCCAGGCCGACATCCACCAGAAACTGCAGGCGGCTGGTCGCTTCCTTGATCAGTTCGCCGGCGATCTGTTTTTCCCTTTTGTCAAGCTTTGCCTTTTTGATGAATGACAAGGCATCTTTCAAGGGGAGTTCACAAAACTGGTTGATGGTTTTTCCCTGAAACCGAACCGCTGCCGCATCGGTGCGCAGCTTACTGCCATTGCATACCGAACAGGGAACTTCACCGGTCATTTCCTGCAGGCGGCTGCGAAATGCAAATGAAAGGCGCGACGCTTCTTCAATGGCAGGATAAAGCCCTTTGTATTGAAATTGAATTTTCCCCGAATCATCGAGTGAAATCCACCGTTCTTCATCGCCGTATAGAACCAGTCTCTGCTGTTTGACACTGAGTTGATTAAAGGGGACATCCAGTGGAATGCGAAATTGTTTTGCGATGGCTGCCAGGACCAGGTGAAATTCCGGGTTCGTCCGCGGATCAGGCCAGGCTGCGATCGCAGCCTCTTTCAGACTTCGATTCGGGTCGGGAATCAATTCTGCCAGATTGGTACCCAGTTCCGTTCCCAGGCCTTCACAATATTCGCACCATCCCAAAGGGCTGTTAAAGGAATAATTGTGCGGCGTTAATTCTTCGAAGCTGAGTCCACACTGTTCGCAGAAATAAAACAGGCTGAACGTTTCGAAATCCCATTCATTTTCCGGAATTTCATCATCACAATAGCAGGCATACATCAGCCCTTCCCCGAACGCCAATGCAGACTCGACTGAATCTGCGATTCGTGAACGATTTTTGGCAGCGACAGTAATGCGATCAATGACGACTTCCACTTCGTGACGACGACGGCGGTCTATCTGGGGCACATCTTCCAGACGGCATGTGAATCCATCGATTCGTACACGCAGAAAACCCTGCGTTCTTAATTTCTCCCAGAGTGTCTCATATTCCTGTCCGACATTGATCTCGACGGGAGCCAGTATCAGAAGTTTTGTACCCGCTTCGATTGACAGGATTCTCTGAATGACTTCGTCTGTCGTTTGCGTTTCCACCGGAACATCACAGTCCGGGCAATACATGGTACCCAGTCGTGCAAACAGCACACGCAGATAATCGTAAATTTCGGTTACCGTGCCGACGGTGGAGCGAGGCGAATGGCCTGTTGTTTTCTGTTCGATGGCAATTGCAGGAGAGAGGCCATGAATGTGCTCGAATTTCGGTTTGGGCATTTGACCCAGAAATTGTCTGGCGTAGGCAGACAACGATTCCACATAACGACGCTGCCCCTCTGCATAGAGCGTATCCATCGCCAATGAACTCTTGCCACTGCCGCTTGGGCCACAGAATACATTCATCTGATCGCGGGGAATTTGCAGATCCAGATTCTGTAGATTGTGTTGCCCTGCTCCACGAATGGTAATTTGAGAGCTATCCCCTTTGGGTTTGCCATTTTGTTTTTGATGAGCGGACTGCCAACGTAGATGCGGATTTGTTAATTTTAAGGCCTTTGTTTTTTTCCTGCCTTTTGCTGCTTTGGCAGGCACCAGTTCTGTTTGCTCTCTTAAAGCCAGACCGGTATAAGAATGCTTACAGGCGGCGACTTCTTCCGGCGTGCCTTCCACCAGAATTTCGCCTCCCCCTTCGCCTCCCTCAGGTCCGAGATCAATCACCCAGTCAGCTGTTTTTACAACATCGAGATGATGTTCGACGACAAGTACGGTATTACCGGCGTCGACCAGATGGTGTAACACTTTCAGCAGCAACTTGACATCGGCAAAGTGCAAACCGGTCGTCGGTTCATCCAGGAGATAGAATGTGCTTCCCGTAGATCGTTTGCCGAGTTCCCGCGCGAGTTTGACGCGTTGTGCTTCGCCGCCTGAGAGTGTGGGCGAAGGTTGACCCAACTTGAGATAATCCAGACCGACATTATGTAGTGATTCGAGGAGTTTTAAGATTTTGGGAACGTTCTGAAAATGTTCAATGGCCTGCTGAATATCCATCTCAAGGACTTCGGCGATATTGGCTCCCTTATAGCGGATTTCGAGTGTTTCGTGATGAAATCGGCGGCCTTCGCAAATGGGACAGGGAACCCAGACATCCGCAAGAAAGTCCATCTCCAGTTTATTGGCACCGTGTCCTTCACAGGCTTCGCAGCGGCCACCCGCTACATTGAAACTGAATCGGCCTGCTTTATAACCTCGCATGCGGGAATCTGGAAGTTTCGCATAGAGATCACGAATCAAGTCGAAGACTTTGACATAGGTTGCGGGATTCGAACGGGGTGTGCGACCAATGGGAGACTGATCAATGTCAATCGCTTTGTCGATGAATTCCAGTCCGGTGACTTTAAGATGTTCGCCTGGATTTCCTTTTCCCTTATTAATCTTTTTATTTAAAACGGGCCAGAGAATATCATTCACGAGTGAGCTCTTTCCAGAACCACTTACGCCCGTGACACAGATAAAACCTTTGGTGGGAATGATGGCATCAATATTTTTCAGGTTATGATGCTTCGCACCTTTGATGGTAATCGATTCTTTTTTAATCAGTCGACGTCGGGCTTCCGGGATGGAGATCGTTTCTTTTCCGGAAAGAAACTGGGCCGTCACACTTTGTTTTGCTTTCAGGACTTTCTGAAATGAACCTTCAGCGACAATGTGTCCGCCGCGGATTCCGGGACCGGGACCAAAGTCGACAATATGATCGGCAGCGCGCATGGTTTCTTCATCATGTTCGACCACAATCACAGTATTGCCCTGATCGCGCAGGTCACACAGGCTTTCCAGGAGCATCGTATTATCGCGAGGATGCAATCCAATAGAGGGTTCATCCAGAATGTAAACCACGCCCACCAGTCCGCAGCCGATCTGGCCTGCCAGACGAATCCGCTGACTTTCACCGCCGGAAAGTGTCGGAGCGGTGCGGTCGATGGTCAGATAGTTCAGACCACAACGCAGGAGAAAACCTAAGCGCCCACGAATTTCTTTCAAGACTTCGTCTGCAATCAGTACTCCGGTTTCGTCCAGTTCCAGCGATTCAAAAAATGTGGCCGCCTCTTCAATACTGAATGCGCAAACTTCAGGCAGGGTTTTCGCGGTGGCTTTCTTTCTGCCTTTAGTGGGAAAACTGTTCGAAGTAATCCGGACATGGCGAGCCTGTGTATTCAGTCGTGCTCCATGACAACTGGAACATTGGACAAAGTCCATGTACTTCTCAAGTTGTTTCCGTCGCATCGGGTTACTGGTTTTACGATAACTCTCCAGAAGTTCCTCGACGTAACCTTCCCAGGTACCACCATGCTTCCAGACGCCACCAGAATGACGCCAACTGAAAGTAATATTTCGCTCACCGGTCCCATAGAGAAACTGCTGTTGTGCTTCTGCGGGCAGTTCATTCCAGGGAGTTTTCATAAAACTGTCTGCGGGCAGTTTTAAATCTTTTTCGATGGAACGCGCGACACCATTGTAGATGTGCCTTCTCCATTTCCCGACTTTTGATAACGGCCCTAATAATTCGAAAGCGCCTTTTTGAATGGAAACTGAATCTTTCGAAATCAAAGCCTCTATCGGAAAATCATAGCGCATGCCCAGGCCATTACATTCATTGCACATTCCAAGCGGGCTATTAAAACTGAAGAGCTGCGGTGTCGGCGGTTCATAACTGATGCCACAGTCGGAACAGGCATAGTTTGAACTATAAAGTTTTTCCCGAAGCGTGTCGGTCTTCTCTTTATCAGCCTCCTCTTTATCGGGATGTTGAGCAGATAGTTCTTCCGCGACAATCAGCGTGCCCTTTGACATTTTCAGAGCCAGTTCGACAGACTCTGCCAGGCGGGAACGACTGATTTTACCTGCGACAAGACGATCAACGACGACTTCAATCGTGTGTCTCATCTGTCGATCCAACTGCAGTTGATCGGAAAGCTGGACGATACGACCATCAACGCGTGCTCTGAGAAAGCCCTGCTTCAACAGATCGTCAAACAGATCTTTATATGCCCCTTTCTGCTGCTGAATTAAGGGTGACAAAATCGAAAAGCGGGTTTTCTCTGGCAGCAGAGAAATCGAGTCAATGATGCGCTCGCTGTTTTGTGAGCTGATCGGCTTGCCACATTGTTCGCAGGACCCCATTCCCACACGGGCAAACAGGACCCGAAGATAATCATAAATTTCCGTAATCGTTCCCACAGTACTGCGCGGATTCCGACCACTCATTTTCTGCTGGATGGAGATGGAAGGCGCGAGACCAGAAATAGAATCCACTTCCGGCTTGGGCATCTGCCCCAGAAATTGACGCGCATAACTGGAGAGCGATTCTACATAGCGTCGTTGCCCTTCAGCATACAGCGTATCAAAAGCGAGCGAACTTTTTCCGGAGCCACTGACTCCGGTCATTACAATCAGTCGATTTCGAGGAAGTTGAACATTTATGTTTTGCAGATTGTGCTCGCGAGCACCTGTAATGATGATATCTGTTTGTGCCATGGACCGCGTTATACCAATCGGATGATACCGAACTTAGAATCTCAAACGTAAATGTGGTTAAATTGAAGGTATTAAATCAAATTCGATTCAGAGCAGCCCGCCTCCAAAGCTGTTATCATCATCTTCTTTCGTTTCCGCTTCTTTTTCCAGTTCTTTATTTTCCAGTTCCTGATCTTCTACTTCCTGATGTTCCCGTGGATGGAGGTCCGTTTCAGGCGTTTCATCTGTCGTTGCTGAAACTTCCCTCGCTGTCTGTTCTGAAGGAGTCGTTATTTCTGAGCTTTGATTATCATCAGCGGAACGTGCTTTGGCTGCGGCCCGTTCTGAGGATGACTGTTCTTCTTCCGCTAATTCAAAATAATCAAAATGATAGGGGTCTCGATAGAGACTCCGTTTTTCTTCGACAAGCTGCATGAAGACCTCTTCTCCCTCAACCTGTATTGATTTCGAAGCAACATTTCCACTCAATCGAATTGTTTCCCCCGTACGAGGGCACTTCCAGAGTCGCCTGACATCAAGGTCCAGCTTCAATCCGGGGCCTTTCATAGTGTTTCCTCTTTACTTTTGGGGGTCAAAAATCAACGCTTTTCAGAAACGCTTCACTACATTACACTCTGCTACTCTATGAAAGATACCTGATCCCGTATCCTCTATTCAATTGCTGGCAAAGAAATAATTGAATCGAAGGTCTTTTTGTTCATTAAATCAAGGTTGATTGATGTCTGAATCCGTGCAGTCTGCGTCCAAGTCTGATCCAAAATTTCCTGCCAAACAGGATTTGCTCCAGTTGGGACGGGGACTATTAATGGGGGGTGCAGACATCATTCCCGGCGTTTCAGGGGGAACAGTCGCGTTGATACTGGGAATTTATCAACGCTTGATAACTGCCATCAGTCATTGTGACTCACGCTTATTCAAATTACTGATACAGCGCAAATGGTCTGAGGCCGCTCAACATCTGGATCTGCGTTTTGTGATTCCCTTAGGTATCGGAATATTGACAGGTGTCGTCAGTCTGGCGAGCCTGATGCATTATCTGCTGGATTACCATCTGCAATTGACGCTGTCGCTCTTTTTCGGATTGATTCTGGCTTCCAGTGTTCTGGTGGCACAAATGGTAGAGCGCTGGTCATTTTCGAATGTGATCGCGTTAGTGGCTGCACTGCTGGGGATCTATCTTCTGGTGGGAGAATCTTCTGTGAAGGCACCGGACGGTAACCTGTATATTTTTCTCTGCGGCATGATCGCCATCTGTGCCATGATTCTGCCCGGAATCAGTGGTGCACTGATCCTGGTACTGTTAGGAAAATATCATGACATCACAGGGTTACTCAAAACCATTCCGAAGCAGTTGCTGCAAGGTCACATCGACTGGAGTGGTCTGTTGACCGTATTTGTTTTTATACTGGGCTGCCTGTTGGGTCTAATCCTGTTCAGCAAAGTGCTGCGTTGGTTGCTGCATTCCTATCATAATTTCACAATGGCCGCGCTGTGTGGCTTGATGATCGGCTCGCTGCGGAAAATCTGGCCGTTTAAGGTCGACATTACAGCCTACGCAAATGATCAGACAGCTGAGACGGTACCCTTCAAACATCGGATCTATGAAAATGTCTGGCCTGGTGCCTTAGATGGACTTTTCTGGACATCACTCTTGATGATTATCGGAGCCGCGTTATTTGTGTGGGGACTCGACTGGTTATCGAAAAAATACGTAACGCAAAATAGAACGGACTTTTAGACTGCCGCTACTTATTTGCCATCATCTTGTGGATAGAGTAAGACGCGATCATGGCAGAGCAGAATCAGATCCTTTCGATTGTCGCCCGTCACATCTGCAATCAACGCTTCACGCGGATTGACTCCCGTTCGGTTAGAACGGGAAAATGTTTTCGCTTCAAAGACTCTGAAATTTAAAGCGTGTCTTAAACCCTGCTTCTCGCGATAATTCAATATTTCCACTTGATTTCTCCGCGTATCCAGCGTCACCACATCAGACAATCCGTCTCCATTCAGGTCACCGGCTACGGAATCGGTAAAATAGGCCTGAGGCAGTTTTGATTCAAACGAGGAAACTTCTTTCAACGTCGGTGGAGTTTGACCCGAGTAGAGAATTCCGAATTGCCCGATTCCGAACAGCAACAAGTCTGACTGCTGATCTCCATTTAAGTCGGCCACGTGTGCTGAACGGTAGGGAAACTCTCCAATTTCGACCTCTTTCCAGGGGCGATAGACGTCGGATTTCTTTCGCAGAATTCGCAGTTTTTTCACCCCCAGATCGACGAGCACAATTTCGTCGCCGGGTGCGCCATCCAGATTGATATTCACTGCACCTGCTACACGTGCTTTACTTTCCGGTGCATTAAACTGATCAACCACCTGCCACTGGCTGGCTGAATTCAAACTTAATCTACGGGCGAAATTATTCTGGGCAGTGAGGATCCAGTCGCGTTTTTTTCCACCAATGAAGATCGATTCCGGTTTAATCTCATCCAGATTGATGCCTCCGGAGGGCGTAATTAATTTAGGTGTCTGCTTAGAATTCAACGAAATCATCTTGGGAGAGCGAGACAGACCATAGAATGCCATCAGTTCATAAACGCCGTCTCCATTGGCATCCAGTTTGATTAATGATTTTGGACTATCGAGATTGGGTGGTGCACTGGGGAATTTATATTCACCCCACTCGCCGTCTTTATTCAGTCGCAGCGCCTGTAATTGAAACTTGTAATTGCGTTTGTCTCCGACTTTGGCGACGTAAATGAGTTCTGGTGAAAAATTTCCATCCAGATCGGCCAATTCAAAGGCTACGGGCTCTCCTTTGATGGGGAGAATTTTGGGAAAGGATAATCTCTCATTCGTCAGAGAGCTGACGCCGATAATTTTTTCACGCGTACTCAATACAAAAACTTCCGCGAGTCCATCCCCGTCGACATCTTCTACGCGTAATTGTTCGACGCCCAACAATCCTGGATAAGTCTGTCCCAGATCAAGCCCCTGCTCTTTAGTCTGCCTGTAAACCAGCATTTGTGCTGTTTCGGGATCGGAGACAACGAAGTCGGTTAACCTGTCGCCATTAATATCACCGAGATCAAATCCACGGTTGCGGCTGGAACCTTCTGCGCCGAAGCCATGCAATGTGAGGCGTTTGGGGACATGTCCATTTTGATTGTGTGCATTCTCTAATTGCTGCATTTTCAAACGACCAGTTTGCGAATCGATCGTCAGGATTTCGCTCCCGGGTTTTCCATCAATATTGGAGAGCGTCACGGAACGGGGGTTGGAGAGTTCGAATCTGATTTCCGGTCCCAGATTTGAGTCCTGTTTTTGAAGTCGGGCACATAAAATCTGATTTTTGCCATCGCGGGTGGCATAAGTAAAATCATTTCGGCCGTCGCCATCGAGGTCGGCAATCGCAGCGAGCCCTAATTTGGGAGAAGTATTCAAAATTGAGCGAGGTGAACCGAAACTGCCTTTCTGATCCTGCAACAGAAGATAAGTATGATTTGTCCCTAAAACGATCAGATCGGTTTTTTTATCGAAATTGAGATCACCGGCTGCAATGGTCCACTGAATGGCCTGCAAGTCGGCCAGCCGAATTCGTGTGCGTTTTGACCAGGTTCCTGCTTCAGATTGATACCTAATAATCAAGCGATCCGGGAGTGCGAGGTAGGCCAGATCGGTTCGGCCATCGCTGTTGAAATCGCCGACCGTTAACGCGGAAATGGAAACGTCGACCGGAACTTTCACGTGCTTGAACCGAGCATCGTTGGGAATCAGATTGACCCCTTCCTCGGGATCTTCCGCGTTTTGCATTTCCTTGTCAGACTTCTGCAGCAAAATATCAATGCGACTGTTACTGTTATCAATCAGCACCAGATCTTTTTTGCCATCCGCGTTGAAATCTTCAGCCAGCATGTTCGACGACCGACTCGATAACTTGAATATTTCAAGCGGTTTGAATCCGTAATATTGAGCGAGATTGATTTTTTCAGCAGAGCATACCGGCGTCGGCACTATATAGAATATGACACCAGCCAGCGCAACAAACCATCGACTACAAACTACCTTGCGTGAACCGCCTAACATCCTGATCTCCTTACCAAAAATCTTTTGCTCTGGCCCTCAGCATCAGACTGAGAGAATCTGCAGAAAACTTACTTCTGAAAGAATTCCTGACTAATTCACGCGAATATCAAAAGGCATAATCGTCAGTGTTTTTTCCCGAGAGAGCAAGTTAATCAAATCCAATTTCTGTATTTGCTGTGACAGTTCGGGAGAGAGCAGATTTAACATCTTTGAAATTTGCTGACTCTGTTTTGACTGTGCATCCATACTACCAAAAATCTGTTCAAAAGGACTGGTTGGTCTGGGAAGAATTAATTTTTCAAATTTTTCGCCATCCTTGATTTTTCCCAGTTTCCGGGCATGCTCGATGGCTTCATCCAGTGTTCCCAATTGATCCACCAGGCCAATTTTGAGTGCCATTGCCCCGGTATAAACACGACCGCGGGCCAGTTTTTCCAAAGCGGTATATTCCATTTTGCGTCCTGTGGCTGCTTTTTCCGTAAACTGTTTGTAGATCGAGTACATTAATGCAGAGACTGCCGTCCGCTCTGATTCTGTAAAACCGGTCAAGGGACTGAACGCACCACTGTTCTTGCCTCGCGAGATCACACTGGTGGTAATGCCAATTTTTTTAAAGAGGCCATCCACGGCAAGTTTGCCGCCGACAACACCAATTGAGCCGGTCAGAGTGCCAGGTTCGGCAAAGATTCGATCTGCGCCCATGGAGATATAATATCCCCCACTGGCAGCAACATCACCCATACTGACGACGATCGGCTTGTCCGCTTTTTCCAGCGAACGCCACATCAAATCGCTGGCCAGCGCACTTCCCCCCGGACTATCGACCCGAAGAACAATTGCTTTCACCTTATCGTCTTTTGCTGCCTTCTCAACGGCTTTGATAAAGGTATCAGAGCCCAGTACTTTCACACCCATCAAACCTCCCTGAGAACTGGATCCCGACATGATGGCTCCGGTGGCGTAAATCACAGCAACACGCGGCCCCGAACCCATACGCTGAGAAGAATCGATCCCAGAAAACAGATCCATTAATTTGATTAAACCAGCGATGCCAGAGAAATCATTGTCGAGACGTTTTTTGGCATACTTCTTTATTACTCTGACTTCCGTCTTGGACTTATCCCCGGTGATCAGTTTGGGAATTTGATCTTCATAGGCAAGGTGATCAATCAAACCCAGTTTTTTTGCCTCAGCTGCCATGTAGGGTCCGCCGTTGATGGCTGCTTCCACTTTTTCATCAGACAATCCCCTCGCTTTCGAGATTATGGTGAGGATCTGTCGAAAATAGTCATCGAGCATGGCTCCCATTTCTTCACGAAACGGCTTACTCATTTCCGTGCGTGTGTAGGGTTCGGCAGCCGACTTGTATTCTCCCACACGTAAGATATCCGGTTTGACATCCAGCATATCGAACAGATTTTTATAGAAGCTGACTTCCGCCCTCAAACCAAGCAGGATGAGCGTTGCGGATTCGGGCATGACAATTTTGTCGCAGGCACTTGCGATCAGATAATCTTTTGTCTTGCCGGACTCGATCCAGGCATATACTTTTTTATTTTTTTTGCGCACTTTGAAAATGGCTTCGCGCAACTCATTCAGTTTTGCCCAGCCAATTGATGTTCCCTTAAGGTGCAGAATCACCCCGCTGAGAGATTTATCGTCGGCTGCTTTTTCCAGTCGGGCAGTGACCCTGGCCAGCGATTCGGTCACATCACCAAACAGGCCGGGCATTTGTGGCCCTTCGGGATAGGCACCTTTGATAATAATGTGCCCCCAGTTCTGGCGGGTTGGCTTATCCTCTTGTTCTGCAGCTACGGTTGTGTTCAGACTCAGACAAACAGAACATCCCAAAACCAGAGCGAATGAGAACCATCGACATTTGATAAAAGACAGCGACATCTGAATTCTCCAGTACAGGGACGTATGTATTGATAGAAGAGCGAGAACAGTTTTTCTCAGTCGTCTTTGTGAAGCGGTCAAATTGAAAACGTTAAAATCAGCGTAATTCCTATAAGCAGTCTAAGGCACACAACCAGCTACGGTCAAGAAGGAGTTGTCTGATGCTCCTGTATATTCGCCCGGAAAATGAATCGCTTCGAAAAATTCCTGCTGGAAAAACCAAAAAGTATTGTCAGGGGATGGCTCTTTTGTCACACTGGTGGGTAGAGTCTCTTAAGAGACAAGGTGTGTCTGCTCATTTTCGTTCACTTCTTTGGTTTTTACAATATGCCAGTCCGATCCTTATTTCTTGCTGTTTTCTGTGTCATTACATTTTCCAGTTCGCTGTTTGCGCAAGGGTTGATCTGGGATCTGCCCGCCGATGGTTCGTGGGTGAGATTTGAGGGCACATATGAAAAAGAAATGCCTGGTCCCGAATCCAATGATAAGCCTGTGAAGCTGAAATGGACGCGTCATTTGATTATCAGTTCTGTCGGTTCCGAAATGGCCGAGTTTGAAGGTGAACAAACTGCCTGTCGCTGGCTGGAGTTCAAAAACATCACTGGCAAGGAAACAGAATCGGGAGTGGCGCCTGGTGTCTCCGGCCCTCGCATTTATAAAGTATTAGTCCCAGAAAAAGCGATAGACGGTAAGATTATTGACCAGAATCAGATACCGGTCACCTTTCTCCCGATCGTGCGTGGTTATCGAAAAATCGGTGACAGACCCGTTGAGCCTCTGAAAACGAATGTATTGCGGTTTTATCCGATGATTACGATGCTCGAACATTACACCAAATGGGACTCGGAGGGAGAGCCCGCAAGCATTGATATTCCGACAGGCGCCGTTTCCGCCCGCGAATACAAGGGGACTTTCATGAGCGAGAGCCCTTCGACCCGCTCCAAGAATGTGGGAACCATCTGGCGGACTGACAAGATTCCTTTCGGGGTTGCGAAATGGACGGTTGAAGTCACACGTGACACCAAAGGGGGAACTCAAGCACGGACAGAATTCAAACGGACCTCTCGGGTGAATGTAGCGATGTCAGCCCATGAAATAGGCAAAAACGCAGAGACTGAACTACCTGCGTCTGAGTAGGTCACATCGAATCGCTCGCTTCTGGCTCTCCATGAATCAAAGAACTCCCAAGCCTCATTCGTCGCTTTGATTCACGCGTATTCACTCTCAGTCATCCTTTTACTTGCTTTTTTGCTCAGAATCCTGCCCGATTTTCAAACAATGGCATCTTAGACTTGACGCTGCGGGTGCAGGTGAAAAGAATCGTGTGGTTTCGAACTTTATTGATTCCCGGCTGTCATAGCTGAGGGATTAATCCATGCTGACGGTGTTGTCAGCCCCGGTCTATTTCATTACTTTCGCAGGCAAAGAAAACGATTATGTCGATGCAGCTCTCCGCTACCGTCCAGAAACTCAAGCCCTCCGCTACCATTGCCGCTGCAGCAAAAGCGAAAGAATTGAAAAGCACCGGAGTCAAAGTCTATGAGTTCACGCTGGGTGAGCCGGATTTTAATACCCCCGCCCATATTCGTGAAGCAGCGAAAGTCGCCATGGATGCCGGCCAGACCGGCTATACACCAGCAGCGGGCACGCTCGAACTCAAACAGGCGATCTGTGATGTCTACCAGCGCGACTACGGTTTAACTTATCAGCCGAATCAGGTTGTGGTTTCGAATGGCGCCAAACACTCGATACATAATGTATTGACGGCGTTGTGTGGCCCCGGCGATGAAGTCATCATTCCCACGCCTTACTGGGTCAGTTACAGCGCATTGGTGGAACTGACGGGTGCGACCCCCGTGATGGTGGAGACCAGTGAAGCCAGCGGCTTCTGTATGACAGCCGAACAATTCGCGGCAGCCATCACTCCTAAAACCAAACTGATGATGCTCAACAATCCCTGTAATCCGACGGGTGCTGCCTATCCTGTGGAAACTCTGGAAGCGCTGGCACGCGTTGCGGTCGAAAAAGATGTTCCCGTGCTTTCCGATGAGATCTACGAAAAGCTGATTTATGAAGGTTCTGAATTTCGCAGCTTTGCTTCCTTTGGGCCGGATGTCGCCGAACGCACGATCATTGTCAGTGGTGTCAGTAAAGCGTACGCGATGACCGGCTGGCGGATTGGCTGGACACTGGCTACCACCGAATTAACGGCTGCAATGACCAAGCTGCAAAGCCAGGAAACATCAAACCCGTGCAGCGTCAGCCAGGCGGCCACGATTGCAGCATTAAATGGACCGCAAGAGTGTGTTTCAGAAATGCTGGCTGCCTTTACAGAACGCCGCACTTATGTGCTGGAACGCTTACGAAAATTTCCGGAGATCAGCTTTGCAGAACCGGGGGGCGCGTTTTACGCGTTTTTCAATGTGAGTGCGCACTTCAATAAACCATTGGGTGGTGGCAAAGTCGTGAAAGACTCCAGCGAATTCTGCACCGCGTTACTGGAAGAAGCCCATGTGGCACTGGTGACCGGCGATGCCTTTGGGGCACCCGGTTATGTGAGACTCTCATTTGCCACAGATCTCAAGACTTTAGAAGCAGGCCTTGATCGGCTTGAGCAATTTCTGTCACCCGCCTGATCAACAATGTGAAGTTTGAAGACATTAAAAAAACACCATCCTGAAGTGAATCAGGATGGTGTTTTGGTTTCAGCCGATCGTCAAATCAGGCCCATTGTTGCAGATCAGAATTGTCCCCAACCCCAAGGTAGTTCGCCGGTAATGGCTCCACCGAAGTTGATACCATTGGCATCCCCGGTTGTCGTGTAAGGATTGCCGTCAAGAGTAAAGATTAAGAGATCGCCGGTGCTGTCAAGACGGAAGGTACTTGCTCCTGTACCAGAGTAGAGGAAGGTTCCTGCACCAGGGTCTATCAGGTTATTGATACGAGCAGCCTGACGTTGAGCATTACGACGTCTTGAAGTCGAAGTAAATGGTCCGTCGAATGGTACACTGGTAGTATTCAAACGAGATTTGAAGGTGTCTGCATTGTTGTAGAAGGCACCCGTGTTGGTGACATCACCCGCAATAATGGTGTTGTTACCCCAGTCCAGGTCCAGTCGAGCCAATGGATCGCTGCGGAACGTTGTGAGTGCAGTCGGGTCGTTGGTAGCACCCCAGGTTCCCGCGGTTGCCGCGGGATCCACTGTTGAAGTGAAGGATTCGAAGAAGGCATCCGATCCAAAGTTGCCCGTGATTGTAGAATTGGTCACCGACATAATCACACCGGAGTTTGTGAAGTTGCCCACACCGTCGCTGGCAAATCCACCAGCGTTTGTACTGCTGGTACTTCCATTGGTTGTACCGACACGAACCACCAGACCTGTGGTACCGAATCCACTACTAAACCCGTTCGCCAGGATCTGGTTCGTATCCATAGTCATCCTGAGTTGGACATCGTCGAACAGACCACCATCGGCTAGCAGTGCTGTCGTTGATGCCACATCCTGCGTCTGATTGTTCGATGCGGTGTAGACGACATAAACCCCTTCCAGCAGGTTGGCGTTCACGACGTTGTTGCTAAAGGTAATATCGATTGCTGAATCAGTGGCTGCTCCCGGTCGGGCCAGGACATCGAAACCACGCCCATCGTTGAAGTCGATGGTGTTGCCAGTTGCCAGTAAAATGAATGTCCCGCTAGTTGCATTTCTATATTCGATACCATCAAGCGTATTCAGAGTAATATCGTTATTGGTGATTATGATATCGCTATCAGAAGGTGCATCGATATCGATACCGGCTCCGGTGTTGCTGGCAATCAGGTTATTATTCAGGGTGACAGTCCCGGCTCCTGTGATGGCTACACCGTCCCCAGTATTACTCTGGATAATATTACGATCTGCTCCCGCACCACCAATGACCAATACATTTGAGGCTGCATCCAGCTCGATACCACCCGCTCCATTGCCGGTGATCGTGTTGGCAACCCAGTTTCCTGATACACCGCGTTGATCGGACGCATCGTTGATCATTTCCGTGGTACGGATACCGCTCAGAGTATTACCGGTAATCGTGTTACGTGCCATGTCTGCATCCAGCACCGCATCGGCCTGCACACTGATATCGATACCATTCTCAGTATTCCCGGTGATGGTGTTATCGTTAATCGTATAGGTATCTGTGAGGTTCGCATTTGCTGCGGTCAGGCTGATTCCGTCCAGTGTGTTGCCTGTAAAGGTATTAAACTGAACATCAAAGGTGTTGACTTGACCGTTGGCCGTTCGAATGACTTCCAGACCACTGCCCGTGTTGCCCGTGAAGGTATTTCCAAAGGGAGCCGTTGATCCACCCACGGTAATATTATTGAGTTGAGCAAAATCGGCTCCATTATTTCCAGTCACACTGAAGTACAGACCAGAGGCGGCATTGTTCTGGAATGTGTTGCGTTGGAATGTACTAGTCGCCATGATCGCGGTATCCCGAAGGATGAACCCGACGCCTTGCCCATCAAAGTCTGTGTTTGTTGAATCGAGGGTGGTATTAAAGTCGTGCTGGTCGATGTCTACATCGTTAAGTGTATTGCCTTCCAGCACCAGGCCGATATGGGCATCACCGTTATTCATGAAGGTGTTGACGAGTGAATTATCCACTGCTGACAGACTGCCGAATGTCAGGAGCACCCCACCAGTACCGACCACAGTCGTTGTGCCACCGACAACACCACCGACACCGCGACCGGCACCCGTACGTCCTACGAAGGTGTTTCTGGTCAGGATTGCCGTGGTTCTGACATCGCTACTGTTAAACAGGATGCCTTCGGTACCCGAAGTATCTCGATTGAAGTTGTTGGAATCGAGGGTGCCCAGTGTATTGACTGCTGTATCTGTCCCACCCAGAGCATCCCCGCCGATGAACAGGCCCGCTTCGGTGTTATTGCTGAAATCATTATTGGAAATCAAGGCTGTCGTGAAGGCACCACCCGTGTTATTGACAATACTCATACCATGGCGGGTGTTTCCAGTGAAGATGTTACTTCCCACGGAAGCGGCACCTGCGGGATTTAAGACAGAAAGATCAATGGTTCCGGTAGTCAGAGTACTGGCAAAACCGTCCTGTGTATTTCCGGTTGCCGTATTGTTGATGACACTGCCACGGATCGTACCTGCGTTGAGCGTAACCAGGCTAATCCCATTCTGACCGTTGCTGTTAAACAGGTTGTCTGCTGAATTCGCATTTCCAATATTCAGGTCGATTCGTGAAGCGCCACCGGCACCGTCTGATGTTGCCACAAAACCATCTGTGGTATTGGTGCTGGCGTTGATGTTGGTCATCCCCAGGTCGAGTACACCGTTCCCGTTGAGGTCTTCACCCGGATCGAGGATTCCATCCTGGTTCAGGTCTTCTGAAAGGGCAGAAATCAAACCGCCGCCTGTCGTATCAAAGGCGATACCAATGCCCGTGTTGCCGGTTGCGGTAATCGTATCAAAGCTGCGAAAGATCACAGAACTGCCTACACCGTTCGCATTGACATGCAAACCTGTGTTGGGATTGATGTTAGCATTGAAGGTATTATTAGACTTGTCTGTAGTAATCACTGCACCACCATTGGCGGTAATAATCATACCGGTACCGTTTGCATTGGCCGTATTTCCGGTAATTCCGAGCGTCGTTACACCATCGGTGGCTGTGCCGACACCATTAACGGAACCAGCATTGGCAATGATTTCAAAACCAGTTCCAGTGCCCGGTGGAACGACACCAAGGTTATTGGTCGCCGTGTTATTGTGGAAGGCCAGTTCGAGTGTTCCACCATTGTGTGTGATGAGTGCTCCATGCAGCGAGTTCGCCCCATCTCCCGAGAAGGTGTTGGTTGAAACGATGCCAGTGCTGGTGCCAGCGGTCAGATTTGTGACATCAATACCACGGTTATACAACACAAAAGTATTGTTGTTGATGTTAAAGCCGCGCGTTGCCGCTGAGAAAATACCATCGTTATGTGGGAGTGCTCCTCCCGTTCTGGCACCGCTGATATTGAAACCAGACACTTCCCAGGCACCGCCGGTACCGACAACAACGGCTCCCGGTGATCCACCAGCACCCGCTGAGTTGCTGAGAGTTGGCATGCTGGCTGCGGGGTTATAACCGGGCAGGTTCAGAGTGACCGGTGCGCCCCCCTGGTCAAACGTGTTGAAAGTATGCTGGCGGGCTTCACTTAACAGGCGTTGTCCGGTGGTGATGCTACCCATACCGCCACCATTGTCAAGCAGTGTGATCTGTCCATCCAGATTCGCTGCGTTACCATCCTTGACAAAGATGATATCTGTAACCGATGAAGGGGGTGACGCGTTATAGGCGGCGACAGAACCGAATGGTGTTTCAAAGTTACCATTGCCGGCCCCCCCGAAGTCGGGATCGATGTGCTGTACAGTGTAAGGCAGGCCGTCATCGGGGTTGATCGCGAGTTCTGTATTCGTGGTTTCTTTAATATTCGCGACAATACGGTAGTTACGATTCATGGGTTGATACATACGCTGCTTGAGCGTCTTGGGTCGCATCCATTTATCAGATCTGCCTTCAGGAATGCTGAGTGTGACATTCATCCAGGCGTTGGACCCGAAGACGGAGTCTTTCGCATAGCTGACCCCCATCTGCCACCAGTCGTTAATATTGGCTTCTGCACGGAACTTGACACCGGTCGCGCTTTTGTCCGAATCGGAATTATAATAGTAACCGCCGACAAAGGCATCGATTCCAAATTTTCCGAGTACGGGCAGTGGACCGCCGACTTCTGCATCCACACCACCATAGGAAGATTCAGAACGGAGGACTCGATCGAGTACAATTCGATTTGTCTGGTAGAAGGCATTACCAGAGAGGTTATTGGAAACCACAGCTTCATTGCTGTTGATGTCAAAGTAACCATTGATACGACCTGTTAAATACTGGCCGATGACTTCACCACTCAAACCGATTTGATGATAGTCCTGGAAATGTCCGCCGTCGTAATCATACCAGCCTGCGAAGGTGAAGATTTTATCGACTGCGTCACTATAGGCCCGCCAACCCGCTCCCAGGTTGACACCGCCGGCACCCTGGTCGGTGACCATTGCTCGTAAGTCCAGAAAGAGCATGCTTTGATCAGGGTTAATGGTAAACGGCAGCAGGATTCCAAGATTGGAATAACCATCGTCATAACCAATTCCCCCACCAATGCCTTTATCCAGACGGAAGAGTGGTTGGAAAGCCTGTGGCCCCAGTGGTTGCAAACCACCGGCACCGTTATCGATGTATTCGTTCACAACCATTGTTTGTGGATCTGGTTGTTTATAGGGGACGTAACCTTGCGGCACATCCTGGTAGCTGACATCTTTCATTGAAGTAAAACCGGGAACATCGTTTCGTTGCACATTGTTTTGTGGAATGAAATCATGCCTGAAAATGCCGGAAGAGACGTTTCCTACAATGGCAGAACCCTCTCGTTCGCCGATTGCTGCTCGTCCCTCTGACTGAGAGCCATCAGTTTGATCTGGATCCGCATAGGCAGATGCCAGTGAATACTGAGATGCTAAGATTAAGCAGGCCAGGCTAACACGTAATATGTTCATCGAAAGCTCCAACGTCGATGTAGTACTCGCCTCAAACGATTTGAGACGATCAACTTCAGTCCTCTTTGGTCTCACCTGATTTCCCGCTGCCGGACACCCTGTCCTGAGTCGGAAAACCCTGTTTGACCTGAATGGCGGGTAAAACCCATCTCCATTCCCCGTCTGTGTCAGGCTCGGAAGGTAAACTTTTCCGATTATCCTGATACAAGCGGTTACTCTGATCTTTCGGAATAATCGCATTGAGAAGTTGAGACGAAATATGCTAATCGTAAGGGTGAGAAGAAAACCTGCGATCGATGTCCACAGAAACGGGAGAGGGCCCTGAGGTATAAACCTCTATTTAATAGTGGTTTATAGCAATAATTGCATGAGCGGACTGCTGGAAGATCCGCTGAGGATTCTACAAAAAATCTCAGAAAATATTCCCGGAATTTTGCGATGAAAAACCGCGCAAGAAATGTCCACACGAACACTGTTTTGCAAGGTGAGCGGATCCATGCTGGAACATTGGGGAATGCAGAAAGAGTAGAAAACCTAGAGGTGATTATTTAAACCAGATTGTGTCTGCTTCCCATTTTCCTTTGACCAGAATCAGTGTCGTTAAAGTTCGTCCATTTTTCATTTTGATTTTGGCCTGAATCTGATCTCCTGAATCTTCGAGCTGAATGGAGTGAACTAACTCTTCAGGGCTGGCTGTTTCTGCCTGCTTTCTGGCACTCTTCAGCAAGTCAGAAGTGATCAGGTTTCGTACACGTTCCGTGAAATAAGGCTTCATCGATTTGACATCCAGGTTTTGAATATACTGCAATTGAAGCTTAATGATTTCTCTCGACTTTTTTGTTAACTGGTCAGCCAGTTCTTTTTTTTGAGGTGCCGAGAGTTTCATTTTTTCTGGATGGGCCAAGATCAGTTTTGCAGATTGAATCAACTTGATCCATTGAGTGCGGGTTTCCTCACTCAACGGTAGTTTTCTGTTGGTGTAAGCGAGCCGATGCATATCTCGCTTCCCCTTGATCAGTCGGGCAATCTCATGTTGAGCTGGTGCCTGCTCATTCTTTGCGACCCGCCATTCATAGAGAATATCGTTGTCGCCTTCCTGGATCACGTTCCACACTTCAATCTGGTGTGATTTTTCCAGTAAGGATTTCATGTGATTCATCATCGCTTTGGCAGATCCCTTTTCTCCCTGTTTCAATAATCGCTGCGTTGTAAAGAGTTGTTGATAATTCTGGACCGTGTCTTCTTCTGTGACATATTCCGTCAAGGCGCTATTCGCATTCATATTCCGATATCCCTCTCTCCAGCGGGGAGGCAGCTGAAATTCCATCGTATTCAAGGCTCTGGTGAGTTCTGCCGTGAGGCCACGGGTATCAACCAGCGCAAACAGCCTGCCTTGACGAAAATTGACCCACATAAACCCATAACTCAATTGAGACTTACTCTTTTGATTTCGCTCTCGATCCGGTTTCCCCAACACCTTGAGGACTTCGACTTCAGGTGTGCCGACGTTCAATAAACCTTTCCGGTCAAAGAAATCCCAGATCTTCATGAAATCATTGGCGGCCCGTTTATTCGTTGAGTCCAGCAATACCGCTTTGCGAAATTCCACCCAGCCTTTGCTGGCCTGAGAATTTTCGAGATAGCTGACCCCCAGCAGATAGTGTAAAACGCTGCTCTCTGGCTGAAACGCTATGGCCTTTTCGAATTCAGACGCAGCCTTTTTCCAGTATTTTCGTTTCAGTAATTCCTGTCCTTTCTTCGCATGCTCTAAGGCTTTCACTTTTTTTTGCTGCTCTGGAAGTGTTGTCGTTTCCTCTTTTTTCTCCTGAGCCCAAGTGTGGTTGCCCAAAACAAAGATCAGACAGATCATTAAGACCGAAAGAGATGATAGCTGACTCGTTTTCATCTTCACTGTCTCCATCCAACAAATGGAATGTTTTATTGAAACGATACTTTGCAGTTAAACGTTATTTTTTCGTTTCCGGTTTTGTCAGTAAGTTTAACTCCAGCCGCCCGGTATGCCACATATAATTTGGTCCAAATCCGGCGCCTGGCCCCCATGTATTATCGACGGCTTTTTGCAGGTACTGACGAGCGGTTGCTTTTCGTCCGCGTAATGACTCATTCAAACCGATATAGAGATAGGCATAAAACAAACGTTTGGATCGTTCCTCTTTGCTGATTTCTGCTGACTGAATATTCTTCAGTATATTTTCCGGCGTAATTTTGTCTTCAAACAGCCGGTAGATATCGGGAAACGGTTCACGATCATCTTTTTCATATTTGAGCAATCCTTTCTGAGCTTCATCCGCACCTTTGGCTCGATACTGAGAAAAGAAGCGCCAGATACCATTCTCGCGATCGATATTGTCGAACGAATGATAACTTTCAAACTGCTTTGCTGCTTCGGAGTACTCTCTGGCATAATAACAGGCGATGCCACGTCTCCAGTGAGAGGCTTTGATAGACGGCTTCAACTCCAGCATTTTATCATAGTCGGCAACGGCTGCTTTGAAATTCCCTTGAAAGAAATTCGCATCTCCTCTGCGGGAGTACAACGAAATTTCATTGGGGCTTTGCTTCAGCTGCGCGGTCAACTCGACGATCTGCTTTTCAAGTTTCCCCTTGAGTCTAGCTTGCTCCTGAGCAGACGCTGCCTGGGGAGTCGGTTCTTCTGCCCGAGTCACTTCCCATAAGGATGACGTGATAATGAGCCAGCCCAATAAAACACGGTGAATCCAAAATCTCATAGATCGCCACTTTCCATAATTAAGGTGTTGTCCCTGAATTTATCATTCAGGGAACCCGCATTCTTATTATAGTGTCATACTCTGATGTATCAGAAAAGAGCCAGACAGACTGAAAAGAATAGAAATTTCTCTCCCGAAACGACTTGGCGTGCGAACATTATTTCGTATAATGTCCAAGAGATGGCTGCAAGTGATGATATCTGCTAATCTTAGCATACGAAGGCCATCGCCGACTCTTGCCTGATAGTGTAACGGTAGCACGAGTGACTCTGACTCACTTAGTCTAGGTTCAAATCCTAGTCGGGCAACTTTGAAAAAGCTCTGGACCCATTATGGTTCAGAGCTTTTTTTATGCCGACCACAGGATCAGTTTAATTTGATCTTCATCACTCTTACCTGCGTTCAGAGAATTATATTATGAACCAGGACGGCAAACTTCAGCTTCCGGGTTTTATTTATTTCTTCGACAAGAAATCGAAAAGTCAGATTCATTCGAAACGAGATCGAATATAATTTCAGGAGAGCAGATCGTATTTTACTGTGTTGACAGTTCTCAATGATACGGACCAAAGCTGATGAATGACTTTCAGGTAGTTCTCACTATATTTGGATTAGTGTTATTCATGAACTGGATCTCAAAAAAAATAAATTTTATCCATGAACTAGGAGATGGGATCTCTCGGGAAAATGCATCACTTTTAGAATCTATCTCGGGGAGACCTGATCTGGAACCAATGCGACCTATATATGAGGGCAATTGCAATACTGGAAATAAAAACGATTTCTTATATTCTATAATATACATTATCGTAATGATTTCCGCTGGCTGTCTCATTTACTGGATTACTACTGGATTATCAAAAAGCTAGCCCCCAACGGTTACCTCAATGCTACCGACACTTTCACTTGCGGACTTGCATTTGCATGGCACTCGATTCGAATCAAGCCTGAATAAAAGATTCTGTCAAGTCCCTGAATTCCTGGCGTTTGATCGTCGATGGGTTTCATGCGAGTCTCGTAACCGTTAATGCCTAATCCATAATTTTAGGCTATTTGCTGTAACATAGAGTTTGTAAAAGAGTTACTATTAGCAGCCGTTGGTACTCTCTCACAAACAATGGTTAGCATCATCTGTGTTTTTACTTCCCACTGATTCCCTCTCTCAGAATTCATAGCAGCTTATATGATTCGTGCCGCGCTTAAAAATCCGTATCTGGTTATTGTGATCGTTTTGATCGTGTTCATTATTGGCGTCGTCAGCATGCTGCGGATTCCGGCTGACCTGCTGCCCACATACCGGACGTCGGCGGCGCAGATTGTGACCTTCTATCCGGGTATGCCTCCCGAAGTGATGGAACGGGACATCATGAGTCGGTTGCAGCGCTGGACGGGTCAATCGGCGGGCATTGAACATCAGGAAGCGAAAGCCATGCAGGGCGTCTGCATTGTGAAAGACTTCTTTCATGAAGGAGTTTCACAGGCTGATGTGATCAGCCAGGTCAGTAGCTACGCCATGAGTGATATGTTCTACCTGCCTCCCGGGACGATTCCGCCGATGGTGATGCCTTTTGACCCTACGGCTTCTGTGCCGCTCTGTCTGGTTTCGGTTTCCAACCCGGATATGGATGACAGCGAACTCTATGACATTGCTTACAAAAATTTAAGGAACAACCTGCAGTCAATCAACGGTGTGATTGCACCGGCTGTGAATGGCGGGAAGCTCAGACGGATTCTGGCGTATGTCGATCCGGAAAAGTTACGTGCGCGGAATATCTCCATTCTGGATGTTCACGAAGCCCTGCGTAAGCAGAATGTTCTGATCCCGGCTGGGAGCGCCAAGATTGAGGGGCGTGAATTTTATATCTACACAAATGCGATTCCCGAAAAAGTGGAACTCCTTAACAATGCCCCCATCAAAATTGGTGAAGGGGGAGAACCGATTCTCTTCAGCCATGTGGGGGAAGTGCAGGACAGCCACCAGATTCAATCGAACATCGTGCGTGTGAATAACCGGTCACTGGTTTATGTACCCGTTTATCGACAGCCCGGCTCGAACACTATTGAAATCGTTGACCGCATTCATGGCAAGATGGCGGAAATCCTGAACAAACTGAAAGACGAACGTAAGCTGCCCAATGGCGACGATGATCCCAAGATGAAAAATCTGACGCTGGATGTCGTGATGGATCAATCGGTGAAAGTACGTGAAAGTATCGATGCTTTGTGGATTGCGGGGATTTTGGGAGCCTTCTTTTCCGGTTTGATCGTATTCATCTTCCTGCGTAACTGGCGGGCGACGATGATCATCACGATGGCGATTCCGATTTCCATTATGGTTTCGATGATCGGCCTGTATTTTACCGGTAACACGATCAACGCCATGACGCTGGGGGGTTTGGCGTTGGCCGTTGGTATCTTAATCGATCAGGCGATTGTGGTGATCGATAATGTGGAACGCCATATTGATGCGGGCGAGGCACCATTACAATCGGCCTGGGCAGGGACGACTGAAGTAGCCGTTCCGCTGTTTGTTTCCACGATTACTTTTGTCGTCGTCTTTTTACCGGTGATGTTCCTTTCCGGTCTGGCAAAATATCTTTTTACGCCACTGGCGATGTCGGTTCTATTCGCTGTGATTGCCTCTTATTTAGTCGCGATCTTATTTATCCCGGTGGCGGCTTCGAAAATCATGAGCAGACGAAAGTCAAAGGGCGGAGCTGATTCCGAAAAAAGCATGGGGCTCTCTTCCAGTTACAATCCTGCTGACTTGAACTGGCTTGTGGGCGGGTATCGCAAGTTATTATTAGGGGCTCTCAAATTACGCTGGCTGATTATGGTTGGCTCGTTGCTGTTATTTATTGGCTCTCTAGTGATTATGTCCGGAACGGGCAGTGAATTATTTCCGCCCGTCGATTCAGGTCAATTCACAATTTATATTCGCGCGCGATCGGGAACCGAATTACAAAAAACCGAAGAACTGGTTGCCCGCATTGAAAACATGATTGTGGAAGATGTCGGAGACCCTGCCCCCAACAACCCGGCGGCAGTCTCTATCTATCCTGCGACAAAAACAAAATATACAAATGGAGAAGAACGCACACTGACGGAATCAGAAGTCAAACAGGCACTGGCCGATTCGAGTTGTACGATGTTGATTTCGAACATCGGCGTGCTGCTCGACTGGCCGGCGGCTTATTCTCCCAATAGCGGACCCATGGATGCGTTCACTCTGGTCCAATTACAAGACAAACGGAAAGGTAGTGTCTTCGAAGTGGTCGAGCGTTTGCGTAAACGCTTGAATGCAGATCCCGTTTTGAAAGCAGCGGGCGTCGATGTCGCCTTTGATACCGGCGGGATCCTGACCGCTGCCTTGAACATGGGAGAACCTTCGCCCATTCATTTGCAGGTTACCGGTTACACATTAGATACCGCGCAGGAGATCGCCAGAGAACTGGTTTCCACCATCGAAAGTGTGGAGGGTGCAACCGACGTTCGGATTGCACAGCGCAATGATTATCCCATGATCAAAGTTGAGATTGATCGCGTGAAAGCACTCAGTCTGAATGTGAATGTGGAAGACGTGATGAAGAGCCTGGTGAGTACGACCAACAGTTCGATCAACTTCGATCCGGCGTTCTGGATTGATCCCAAAAATGGCAATCATTACTTTCTGGGGACTCAGTATTTCGAAAAAGATATTAACTCACTCGATTCACTGAAATCGATACCGATCAAGAACCAGAAAGATGGCTCTCTGGTTTACCTGGAAGATGTCGCGACTTTCGATGCGAGTGCCACTGGGCCAGCGGTGATCAATCATCGCAACATCACACGTGTGACAGATGTGTTTGCGAATGTGAGCCTGGGTTACGATTTGGGTACCGTTGTTTCAAAGATTGAAGCCAAGCTGCAGGACAGTAAACACAAATTGAAGCTGGTCCCCACACCTGACAGTCGTTCTGCAGCCGCCCGCTATCCTGTGTGGTTTCAAAATGTATTGGCGACAATCGGGTTGAATGAACCGACCAAATATAAAACCTCGGCCAAAGGTTTTACGATTGATGTGCAAGGCGAGATTCTGTCGATGCGTAATTCGTTCGTCGACTTCTCGGTCGGACTCATCCTGGCGACGATGCTCGTTTACCTGGTGATGGTGGCGCAATTCCGTTCGTTTCTTGATCCCCTGATTGTGATGGTCACCGTGCCGCTGGGCTTTATTGGCGTGGCTGTGATTCTGAAGCTGACAGGTACGCGGTTGAATATTCAATCATTCATGGGCATCATCATGATGATCGGAATTGTGGTGGAATACACGATTGTGCTACTCGATTTTGCCAACCATCGTCTGGAAGAGGGCGCTTCGATTCAGGAAGCGATCATCGATGCAGCCGTGGTCCGGTTTCGCCCGATTTTAATGACCTCGCTCACCACGATTCTGGCATTAACGCCAATGGCGTTTCCTTCCCTCTTCGGCGGACTCTCCGGAGGTGAGGCAGATGTCCCCCTTGCGCGAACCATTGTGGGAGGTGTCATCGCGGCGACCTTATTGCCTAAATTTGTTGTTCCCTGTTTGTATGTTATGATTAAACGCCCCATCAAGCAGAAAAAGCCTGAGCCGGGATGGGAGTAATGATTCTCACCGCTGAACATCATCAATCACGAAACAACTTCTATTATTTGCGAATGAAAACATGAACGTAAAAACCTTCTCAACTCTGTTAGTGATCACCGTTTCCCTCTCACTATTTTTAAGTGGTTGTGATAATGCTAACAACAGTCCAAAAGGGAAATCTGCCCCAGTAGAAGCACCGCCCGTTGCCAAAAGTAATGGACCGGTTCGGGTAGAAGTTGGCAAAGTTGAAGGCATCGCGTATTCTGAAAAAATTGATCTGCCCGGTTCCTCCGTGCATGGCATGGAAACATCACAGCTGTTTTCCCGCGTGGGAGGCTATGTGCAGGAGGTCAAGTCCATCGGTAAAAAAGAGATCGACATCGGCTCCCTTGTCAAAAAGGGGATGCCTCTGGCAGTGATTGCGATTCCTGAGTTGCGGGATGAACTTTCCGAGAAGCTGGCAAAAGTCGAACAGGCGAAGAGTGCAGAAGGACAGGCTATCGCTGCCATCACACAGTCGAAAGCACTCACCAGACAGCGGATGTCCGAAGTCACTCAAGCGAAATCACACAAATCAGAGAAGCAGGCATTACTGGATTTGCAAAAAACCAAATATCAACGTATCCAGGCGCTGGTAAAAACAGGATCGATCGGAACAGAGAATCGGGATGAAGCAGAGTACGCAGTCAAAGCAGCGCAGTCGGCGCTGGAGAGTGTGGCTGCTGATGAAAAAGCGGCTGAGGCAAATGTGGCTGCTGCCCAGGCGGGTGAAATCAAAGCGGTCGCAGATAAAGCTTCGGCGACTGCCAATTTAGCGGTCGCGAAGGCCGTCGCCAAACGTGCGGCGACGATGGTTGAATTTGCAACCATCCGTGCCCCCTATGATGGAATCATTACCAAGCGTCATGTTGACCATGGTGCTTTTGTGCGTCCTGCTACGAGTAACTCCGGCGCGATGCCATTGTTTGAAGTCTCGCGGATTGACAAGGTGCGCGTTGTGGCATCGGTTCCCAACACACATGCCTCGCGCGTGCGGGAAGGGCAAAAAATTGTCTTCTTCAATATTGGTGGTTTACCCGGTGTGGCGATCGAAGGCACGATCAGCCGCTCCTCGAGTACGCTGGATAAAAAATCTCGTATGATGCGCGTTGATATTGAATTCAAAAACCCCGTTCAAACATCCAAACAGAAGCTCCAGCTGAAACCGGGCATGTACGGAACCGTTTCTGTTCGCGTCAATGACTGGAAGAACCTGCCCATTGTTCCGGTTTCCGCAGTCCAGTTTGATAACCTGAATCAGCCTTACCTAATGGTTATAAACGGTACTACTTGCCAAAAAAAGCCTGTGTCCATTGTGTTCAACAATGCAAAATCTGTAGGGATTGCATCAGATATTAAGGTTGGCGATTCCATTGTGTTAAACCCTGCAGGCAAATTGAAGGATGGACAGGAAATTGTGTCAATAACGGAGTAATCATAAGACGCGACAGCATCGGCATGGTCGATACATCAGGTAAAATGTGTGATATCATTTCATTCCGATAGCGCGTCCAAGTTAACCAAAGTGATTTCAATCTTTTATACTTGATCCCAATGGCTCTGGAGACGCTACCATCAACCTGGATACAGGCTAAAAGGTACGTAGTATGTCCCTCAAGTCAATTATGACTTCATTCACCCTGCTCCTGAGTGCGGGAGTTGCAGGTTGTCAGGGATACCAATACACGGCTTTTACCCCTGTTGAAAAATCGAAAACAACGGATTTCGCACAACGAAATGGGATCAAACAAAAGCGGTCCCAGAAATATATCTCAGAGAAAAAGCCCTTGTATGTCGAGCTTGGTTTTGATGATGAAGATCAATCCGATGCAGACGAACGCCGCCTGATACGATTCCCGGCGCAGAATCGTAAACTGAGAACCCGAAAAAGAGACAGGACCGAAGATCCCCCGGTAGCAACGGTACCAAAAAAACCAGAGGCGGAGAACGAGCAGCAAGAAGCATCGCTGAATCGACTAGTGGGGCACACGAACGAAGAGCCGACGCGTCTGGTCAATCTGGCGGAAACTTCGATCCCCCCTGCACCGGGTATTTCCGCGGAAAATGAAACGGGAAGTGACCCGACATTTTCGATCGACGATACGATTCCCTTTGGTCTGAAATCTTATCCGATCGATCTGCCTGCGACCTTGCGGCTGGCGGGTGCCCAAAACTGGAATGTTCTACTGGCGATGGAACAGATCAACGAAGCCTACGCGCGGCATGCAAAAGCGAAAGCGATGTGGATTCCTTCTCTGAATGCGGGAATTGGATATACCAAACATGAAGGGCAGATTCAGGGAACAAACGGGGTCATCCAGGATATCAGTCGGAACTCACTGTTTGTAGGAGGCGGTGCAATTTCCGCCAATAATCCTCCACTTACCGGTGGTTCAGGTGGACCGGCACGGCTGGGGCTTGATCTTTCGTTGACCGATACGATCTTTGAACCTTTGGCAGAATGCCAATTGTATAATGCCAGCCGCTCGAACTACACAGCCGCTTTTAATGATACTCTGCTCGAAGCCTCGCTGGGATATTATGATCTTGTGAAAGCACAAGGGGATCTGGCGATTGCGAAGAAAAATCTGGAGAATGCAGAAGAGCTGTTCAAACTGACGGAAGCTTTTGTCAACGCAGGAAAGGGATCGCGGGCCGATGTCTCTCGGTCGGCTGTTGAAGTGACGAAGAGAAAGCAGGCCATCATCAACGCCGAGCTGGCGATGAAAATTGCTTCGACCAACCTGATTCGAGTTTTACAATTAGACCCGGAAGAAATTGGCACACAAACGCTGCTGATTGCTTTGGAAGAACAGCCACTGCCTGTGTCGCTGGTTCAGGAATCGACGCCATTAGAACAGCTGATTTCCCAAGGCCAGACTTACCGCCCGGAATTAGATGAGCAGACGGCACGGATGGAGGCCAATCGGATTCGTGCCCGAGCCGAGCATTGGCGTCCGTTTCTGCCCAACTTGCATATGGGTGCCTCGGGTGGTGGATTTGGTGGCGGCGTGAATGACAATCTGAATGGACTGGATGGGCGCGCCGATGTGGATGTGCTGGCTGTCTGGTCAATCGAAAACCTGGGATTCGGGACACGTGCACGACGCCAGCAGTCCAACAGCGTCTACCAGCAGAGTGTGATCAGCACCAATCGCGCTTATGATCTGGTGTTGGCGGATGTGACCAACGCCTGGAATACGGTTCAGGCACAACGGAGTCAAATTCGACTGGCCGAAGAGAACATCAAACGCGCCAGCGAATCTTACGATCAAAACATGGGCCGCATCCGCGGATTGGCGGGACTGCCTCTGGAAGGATTGCAGTCATTCGATGCCCTGGCCAACGCCCGGCAGACCTACCTGAATTCGATCATCGCCTACAATCAGGCACAATTGAATTTGCTCCGCGCCATTGGTCGCCCACCGGGAATTCAGGACGACGAAGAGCATGTGGCTGGTCAATAGAATTGTGAAACGATAGCACAAACGATTCTGACTCATTTCTACCAAGCTTAGAGATCTATACCGGCCCACTTTTTCGTTGTGCTGCGCAGTGGTTTCGGCATCGCTGGTACCTTTCCAACAACACTCATCGTGTATTAAGCGGTAATTCCCAACAACTGGAGTCACCGTGCAATGCGAGTAGGACTAAATTCCATAATTCCATTTGATAGTATCACCTATTGCTCTATGATAAATCACTGTCTATACGCTTCCGACAAGCATTTTACTTCGGCAGAATCTAAGAGAAAAGATTGTGGATCAAACGGACATCAAACAAAGACGAATTGCCAATTTCCGGTGGATCTGGAGATTGGTTTTGCTGACAGTACTCATTTTAATTGTGGCTGTCATCGTACCCATCGTGAAAAATGGCCGGGCAATCCAAAAACTGGAATCATATGAAGAAGTCGGTAGTTATACGGAACCTGGATTTCTATTGGGATCGCTTCCGGTGGCTTGGCAGTCCTGGCTTTACAATCACTTAGGGTATGATCGACTTCTTCCCTTTGAAACAGTCACGGTAATCCTTGGTTATTTTGAAACTGTCGGTCACGCAGAACTTGCCCTATTAAGTGAGTTTAAAGATCTAAAAGAACTCTATCTTGCATATCCAGGAGTGAGTGACGCGGACCTGATCTATATCAAAGATCTCACTAAATTAGAAACCCTCGATCTCAGTGAGAGTCAAGTGAGCGATGCCGGTTTGATTCGCTTGAAAGACCTCACAAATCTAAAAGAACTTCGACTCAGCCAAACACAAGTGAGTGAGGCAGGACTAGTTCATCTGAGTGGACTTACAAATCTGGAGTGGCTTGAGTTAACATATACGCAGGTGGAGAAAGATACAGGACTAATACACCTGAAAGGGCTCACAAATCTGAAGGAACTCACATGCTATCAGCTTGAAATGAGCGATGCCGGTTTGAGTCATCTGGCGGGACTCACTAGTCTCGAACATATAGATCTTGATTTCAGAAATGTAAGTGATTCCGGGCTCTCTCATTTAAAAGGACTTTCTAATCTCAGCTCTCTTTATCTCCATAGTAGCCAGATAACTGATGCCGGGTTGATCCATCTCTCGGGTTTAACAAATCTGGAATCACTCGATTTAAGCAAAACACAAGTAAGCGACACAGGACTGACCCACCTGAAAGACCTCACGAATCTCGTAGACCTTGAACTCAATGAAACAGATGTGAGTGACACGGGGGTAAGTCACTTAAAAAGACTTACAAAACTTGTAAAACTCGATCTTGTAAAAAAACAGGTCAGCGACGCGGGGTTGATCTACCTGAAAGAATTCACGAATCTCGCAAGACTCAATCTTAGTGAAACACAAATTAGCAACGCGGGGCTGATTCACTTGAAAAAGCTCACTCATTTGAAAAGGCTCGAACTCAACGGAATTCCATTAAGCGATGCCGGACTGAGTCAACTCAAAGGATTAACGGAACTTGGGGACCTTGACTCCGATTTCGTAAACGTAAGTGACACCGGGCTATCTTATCTAACAGGACTTATCAAACTAGAGAACCTTAATCTATTCGGCTCCCAGGTAAGTGGTCCTGGACTGATCTATCTAAAAGAACACCCGGATCTTCACTGGCTTTATCTGGGGAGTAGTCAGATTGACGATGCTGGTTTGGTCTACCTGAGTGAACTTGTGAATCTTTGGACTCTCAGCCTCGCAGATACAAAGGTGAGTGATGCCGGATTAATTCATCTGAAACAACTCAAGAAATTAAGTCGGCTTGATCTGAATGGTACAAAAACGAGCGATGCGGGAGTAATTCATCTACAAGGGCTCACAAGATTGCGTCATCTTAACTTGAAAGACACACAAGTGACAGCGACAGGTGTTGCTCAACTCGAGACATCATTACCAAAATGTCAGATTGAATACACAGAATTAATCCCAACGCCTTGAGTAGAAGGCTGATAAAACAATTATGCTGGCACAGAATTCTCGGGAAAAGTCATGTTCAAAATCACTGCGGTAGCATCGATTCTTTGTATGACGTTATTCATTGCGTCTGAGGTTGCGACAGCCAATTTCAAAGATAAAGAAAAGTCAGAGTTAAAAAAGAACGAACCTGCGTTGGACAATTCTGACGTGAGATGGAATGGAGGTTTTTTGGGATTGTTACCCCGCATTTCGAAACCTGCCGACAAATGGATCAAAAAGATTTCCCCAGAAGATGAAAAATGGTTATTGAAAAACCTGCTGCATGAAGATCGATTTGCGATTTGTCATGTAGCCCTTGTTTTGCATTGGGGACCACCGTCCAAGGATATCGAGCATTCCCTTGTGATTTGGTACGGCTTGTCGACGAAAGATGAATCTTCACCTAAACCACAATATAAAAAATCGGATAGAAAGAAATTATACGATGTATGGACTAAAGCTTTGGCAAATCGAAAATCAAGATACAAATATGGCCAGACAGGAATATCGGCCCCACCCTTTAAGAAGAAGGTTAATAAAAAACATTGAGCTGATACAGAATTCACAGTCATTCTTCAGAGAATAACGATGCCCTGCATTTGATTCGTGAAGTGACCGAAATTCCAGGTCCGATATGTGTTGGCTTTTCTCCGCCCTCGATTGACAATGATTCCGGCATCGTTGATGATAAATGATCTGCTAATCTTGTTATCACTTATTGATCTCGTCCCCTCTCTGCTGTGGAGTCTCTGCTCATGAATCGATGTGTTGGTGCGTTCTTATTTGTTACCGCCCTCTTGTCTGGTTTGAACCTTGCGGCATTGAATGCGGCTGAGCGGCCGAACATTCTGTGGATTATCGCAGAAGATATGGGGCCGGAGCTTGGTTGTTATGGGACTCCCGAAGTCAAAACACCCGCGCTGGATCGCCTGGCTCAGAAAGGGATGTTGTTTAATAATGCGTTTACGGTGACTCCCGTCTGTTCGACCAGTCGTTCTTCTTTTATGACGGGCATGTATGCGATGTCGATCGACGCGCAGAACCATCGTTCACACCGTGAGGGAACGAATCCTCTGCCTGACGATGTGCGTGTCATCACCGACTGGCTGCGACCTGCCGGCTATACGACGGGGAACATTAAGAAATTGACGAAAGATCGCAAGCTGGCCAAGTTCTATAAAGGGACGGGCAAAACTGATTGGAACTTTACGTATCCGAAAGGGAAGAAACCGTTTGACGTGAATGACTGGGACCAACTGAAAAATCAACAGCCGTTTTATGCTCAGATCAATTTTTCGGAAACACACCGGGGGGGTGCCTGGAATACGTCGCACGAACATATTGGTTATCAGGCAGATCCCGCCAAAGTGAAGATTCCGGATTACTATCCTGATCATCCCGTGACGCGTGCGGTGTGGGCGCAATATTTGAATGCGGCGATGGCCGTCGATAAGAAAGTGGCTTTTATTCTGGATCTGTTGAAGCGGGACAAGCTCGATAAAAACACAATCGTGATCTTCTTTGGCGATCATGGTCGCGCGATGCCGCGCGGCAAACAATGGCCTTATGACAGTGGCCTGCATATTCCGCTGATCGTTTACTGGCCTGAAGGCAATGCCGGGCTTCCGGCTCCCGCACATTTCAAACGGGGCGAAAAAAGTGACCAACTGATTGCATCCATCGATTTGAGCGCCACGACATTGGCACTTGCGGGCATTACCAAACCGGCCAAAATGCAGGGGCAGGTTTTTCTGGGAGATCAAGCAGAGGCGCCGCGTGAGTATTTGTTTGCGGGCCGAGATCGGGGAGACGAAACGGTGTTCCATATTCGTACGGTCCGGGATCAGCGTTATCGCTATCTCCGCAACAAATATCCCGAACACCCGTTTCTGCAGATCAACCGTTATAAGGAAGCCTCTTATCCGATTCTCGGTTTGATGCGTCACCTGCATGCGGAAGGTCAATTAACGGGCCCACCTTTGAAACTGATGGCGGAGAGCAGACCTGAAGAAGAACTGTATGACTTGCAGAATGATCCCTGGGAAACGAAAAACCTGATCGACTCGCCGGCACATCAGGCAACACGGAAACAACTGACGCAGGCCCTGGAACAGTGGATCGAAGAGATTGATGACAAAGGCCGAATTCCTGAAGCCCCTTCGATTCCCAAATTCTGGGATGACCGCTCGATTCGCAATTACACCAAGCGACTGGAAAGCCGCCCGAAAGACTGGTTCCTGTCTGATCCCGCTTTGGGACCTTATAAAATCAAAGAGAGAAATTCGGAATAACAACCGAAGTTTTAATGAGCGTCACGAATAAAACCTCAGGCAGCGTTATGCCACCTGAGGTTTTATCACACTTCAACATTAGGACTAGTGCCCAATCGTATTAGCAGGTTAAGTAACCGTTTGCTTCAAGGTAAGCCACAACTTCATCAGCCAGATCATCAATGCCTTTGGCATCCGAATCCAAAACCAGTTCCGGTTTTTCAGGTGCTTCGTAAGGGGCATCGATTCCGGTGAAACCTTTGATCTCACCCGCACGGGCTTTTTTGTAGAGTCCTTTGGGATCGCGTTCTTCGCAGGTTTCGAGAGACGCTTGCACAAGCACTTCAATAAATTCGCCTTCACCCATAATTTCGCGGACCTGATCACGGTCTTCAAGATAGGGAGAGATGAACGCGGTCATTACCAGAATACCGGCATCGGTATACAGTTTGGAAACTTCACCAATGCGACGAATGTTTTCGGTACGATCTTCAGGAGAGAAGCCCAGGTTTTTGTTGAGCCCCATCCGAATGTTGTCGCCATCCAGAACAAACGTGTGTTTGCCCATTTCGAACAGCTTGTGATCTACGGTATTGGCAATCGTACTTTTGCCGGATCCACTTAATCCGGTGAACCACAGGCAGGCTCCTTTGTGTCCGTTTTGCTTGCAACGTTCTTCTTTGGAAACACGGTGATCATGCCAGGTCACATTAGTGGCTTTTTGCTCGGCCATCGAGGACTTTCTCCTTACTCATTAAAAAAACTCTGTAGAAACCAATTCTATCTTTTGATTCCTGGAGTGAAAAATCACTCGGAATCGTATATCCTGTGTGAATCTTTGCACGATCCTAGAGAAACTGACCGCTTGATGGAAGTCCATCGATTGGGATTTTCTGGGAACATTCTCGTTCCGGGCTACTGGAACTACGGTTTTTTAACTGTTAGAGTACGCGCACAGCATTATTGCGAAGGATGCAATTTCAGCAGGCCCCCCTGATCCGGTCTGGCAAATGTTTCCAGACCTGAGTCGGTCGAGAAAACATAAACTGTTAATATTACACACATTACGCATTCAACCAACGAATTCAGAAAACAAGCACCATGTCTGAAAAAGTCTTAAAACTCGGTATTCCCGCGGGAAGTTTACAGGAATCGACGGCGGAATTGTTCAAACGGGCCGGTTATATCATCAAATTTTCGTCCCGCTCGTATTATCCGACGATTGATGACGAAGAAATCGAATGTTTATTGATTCGTGCTCAGGAAATGGCCCGCTATGTCGATCAGGGCATATTGGACGCCGGTATTACGGGGCATGACTGGATTCTGGAAACGGACGCGGACGTACATGAGATTTGTGAGCTGCTCTTTTCCAAAGTCAGCAGGCGACCGGTTCGCTGGGTGCTTTGTGTTCCCGAAGATTCACCAATCCAGAGCGTCAAAGATCTGGAGGGGAAACGCATTGCCACGGAAGTGGTCGGGATGACCGAACGTTATCTGGAAAAGCACGGTGTGAAAGCGCAAGTCGAATTTTCCTGGGGTGCCACCGAAGTCAAACCTCCCAAACTGGCGGATGCGATTGTGGAAGTGACCGAAACCGGTTCCTCGTTACGAGCCAACAATCTGCGTATCGTGGAAGAGCTGATGCAGAGCACCACGCGCTTCATTGCCAATAAAGATGCGTTTGCAGACCCCTGGAAACGTGAGAAACTCGAAAACATTGCCATGATGCTCGAATCCTGTCTGGCTGCGGAAGGCAAAGTCTGTTTGATGATGAACGTGGAACGCACCGATTTGGAAAACGTTCTCAACCTGCTTCCCGCGCTGCAGAAGCCAACGGTTTCTTCTCTGTCTGACCCAGACTGGGTTTCGATCAGCACGATCATGGAAGAAACCGTTGTACGTTCGATTGTTCCCAAATTAAAATCAGCGGGTGCCTGCGGGCTTGTGGAATACCAGATTTCGAAAATCATCGACTAATTGATTTCGCGATTCGTACAGTTCGGGTTCCCTCATCCATGAAAACGGTCGTCATCAAAGTCGGAGGCAGTCTGTTTGATTTGCCCGATCTTTCTGCGCGGCTTTCTCGACTGCTGGATGAATTCGAACATGCACATCCTCTGCTCATATGTGGAGGTGGCGATGCGGCAAACCTGGTACGAAGTTGGGATCAAACGTTTGATCTGAGTGAGGAAACCGCCCATTGGCTCGCCATCCAATCATTGATACTGAATGACCGACTGCTGTGCGAACTGCTGCCGGATGCGCGCATTGTTTCATCTCGGGCAGAAGCAACTGAGGTCTGGAAAGAACACAAAATCCCGGTTCTCTGTTCCTACACGTATTTGAAACAGACTTCCGAGGCACAAATTGCACCATTGCCGACATCGTGGGATGTCACCAGTGATTCGATCGCTGCGTGGGTCACTCTTACCTGGCCTGCTGAGGAACTTGTCTTGTTGAAGTCGGTTGAGCTGCTGAGAGAAAATTCGCTTACCGAATTGGCTCAAGTGGGGCTCGTTGATCTTCACTTTCCGAGTTTCTCAGAGAGCCTGCCAAAACTGCGTTGGTGTAATCTGCGTTGCAAAGACGAACCGGCTCAGTTGACAACGGTGATCAAAGGTAAAAGTTTCCACATTAGAAACGCGACCGGGCCGGCATAAAGGGGGCTGTCCAGAAGATCTAGCAGACCTCCAAAGCCGGGTAATAATTCTGCGGAGTCTTTTTTCCCGACATCTCGTTTGATGAGCGATTCACACAAATCGCCGACCAGTCCGACCAGTCCGATTACGACTCCGAATAAAATCGACCAGTACCATGCAGGGGCCGACCATGCAGAATTGAACAGGGAGGGTGTAAACTGCAACCAGAGGAAGGCGCCCAGGGCTGCGCCAAAGAGTGCGCCCACCCCGCCGACGCGTGTTTTTCCCGGACTGAGTCGCGGAACGAGTTTTGTTTTGCCCCATAAGCGTCCGAATGTGTATCCGCCAATGTCTCCCATTTTTGCGCTGATGATCAACGAACCGAGGGCGAGATATCCAGTTTCTGACCCTGCAACCCAGCGGAGTTGTGCGGTCATTGTTAATAAGAATCCGAGATAGGAAACCGAAAGGATTTCCGCGCCAATGGTTTCCATACTTTGTCCCGGTTCCTGAAATCGGATCGCCGCTTTCAGAAAAACCAGCAGCACGGCAATCGCATAAGCAACCGCCATGAATGCCAGCGAAAGCGTCTGCGGGTTTCCCTGTGTTGTAAAAAAAGACATATTCATAAAGGGAAACCAGGCCGCGATACAGATGAGGAGTGACAGCAGGCAGACGACTGGATAAGCGGGTGTGAGATTGCGAACCGTGAGCATGTGCGTGAGTTCCCAGCTTCCACGGATGATCAAAAGACAGCACAAGCCCAAGAGAAACGGCGCACCGACTCCTGCCGCTTGATCGAAATAAAACAGGCCGAACAAAAGTGGAATCAGGATTACAGAGACAATTAATCGCCAGCCCAGCATGCAGAGTTATCCTTTCAAACCGCCAAAGCGGCGGTCGCGGGCAGCGAAATCGCGCAGGGCCTGCCAGAAATCGGAAACGGAGAAGTCGGGCCAATAGGTCTCGGTGACCCATAGCTCGGCATAACTGATCTGCCATAAAAGAAAATTGCTGACCCGCATTTCGCCAGCCGTGCGTAAAACCAGATCAGGATCGGACATGCCTGCGGTATAAAGATGGGAAGAAATTACCTCTTCGTTAATTTCGTCTTTGTTCAGATTCCCCTGCTCGACTTCGTCGACAATCGATTTGACTGCGTCAACAATTTCCGAGCGGCTCCCATAATTGAGTGCCAGACAAAGTTGCATGCCTGTATTTCCCTGGCTTTCGCTGATCGTTTTATCCACTTCAACGAGTACATCTTGCGGTAAATCGCTCCGACGGCCAATAGTCCTAAAGCGAATATTCTGTCGCATGATCTCTTCCCGCTCACCGATCACAAACTTTTTCAGAAGCTGCATCAGTAAATTTAATTCTAAAGCGGGTCGTTTCCAGTTTTCACTACTGAGACAATAGAGGGTCAGTTGTTCGATTTCCAGACGTGTTGCTTCTTCCACGATGGTACGAACACTGTTAACGCCCTGGCGGTGCCCTTCGATTCGTGGAAACCCACGTCGCGACGCCCAACGACCATTGCCATCCATAATAATGGCAATATGCCGAGGCAGTTGCCGGGACTCTAAGCCAAGCGATTCCCCATCCTGCTCTGATATGGCGGGCACAATTTGCCTCACAGTGAACGATTGCGATATTGAAACGACGTCTCTGTCTTTTTTACAGAAAACCCCACAACAGGCGATGATGCTTTCTCATCCCCTGACACCTTCTATTGTGAGAAATTTTAGCAAAAACTCCAAGGGTGCGCAGCAGAAAAGCACAGCTTCTTTAGAGAATGAATTTGAAGTGGACCTTCCATCGACAGCATTGAGAGGATGCTGTTGTGGAAGTTTGTTCTGCAAGAAGAGGTCAATTAGCCACTAAATTGAATGGACTGTAACTCTTCTGTTTCTTCAAGATCAAAAGATTGATTCAAAAAGACCACTTTTTCCCAGTAAGCAGGTTCTGCGCCAGGAGTCTCACCGGGGGTCTCAATCGACAGTTTTACATGATCCTCAAATACTTCAAGCACTTTAACAACAGTATGTTCCCCAATGAGGATACTCTCATTCGTTCCACGAGAGATAATATGCATTCGCTCGCCTCAAAGATATTCAGAATTGAATCTGTAGATTGTGAATAGTTATTGTGAAGGACATTCTGACGAACTGGCGTCAGAAGGACAAGCTGAAACTAAATAAAAAATGAAACGATTATTAAGGATGTTTATTTTCTCGAATTCTCCCTTGACAAAATCAGATTTATCATTTCGAGTATTTTTGATGAGTCTGAGATTTTCAACGTGTTTCTCGTTTTTGTTCTGTATCCAAGATCGTTTTCAGATGCAACTTAATCGATCAAAATAATATTTTCAAGTGATGTGAAACGTGATCAACGTGCAAACTATTTTTTGCGAATTTCCAGGATCACTTTTTTCCCTCTGCCCGTTTGCTTCGAAAAAATTCTTGCAGAATCGTGCGACATTCTTCCTGCATCACGCCACTGACGACCGTGCTTTGATGATTCAATCTTGGGTCGCTGGTAATTTGAAACAGAGAGTGACACGCGCCCGCTTTCTCATCACGGGTTCCATAAATCACCAGTGGTATCCTTGACTGAATAATAGCACCGGCACACATGGGACAAGGCTCCAGCGTGACGTAGAGCACGCAATCAGACAATCGCCATGACCCCAGCGACTCTGCTGCCTGAGTGATGGCAATCATCTCGGCATGCGCCGTTGGGTCGTTCAAAGTTTCGCGTTGATTATGGGCGGCTGCGATGATTCGATCCTGACAGACAATCACTGCGCCCACCGGCACTTCATCCTCTTCAAAGGCAGCACGCGCTTCATCATAAGCATAGCGCATCCAGCGGGTATGTAACTGCAATAGATCCCGGTCGCCGAGAGAAAATTCAGATTCGTCTGGTCGATCAATCATTTCAAATACAATTCTTTCAACACGATTATCATTCATGAATCATTATCAGTCCCGCACAACATAATCCAGTTGAGTCTAAAAAGTAAAGTCGTGCTGTAGACTTATCCTGATGTAAAAATACAAAACCACGAAATCAGAGACTCTCGAACAGGAAATCCAATCGACAATAGCAATCTGTCTGCGATTCCGCTTACAATAGTGAGGGCAGTCCCCTACTCAGATTTTCAATAACATTGAGGCAAGGTAAATTTTTATGCGTGGAATTGTGATTTGTTTTTCAACGCTCCTGGTCGTCGGTTATCTGGTAATTTCCTCAAGCGACGGTAACTCACAAAATCAGTCTCAGCCCGTTCAATCGTTAGCGACTCCGAGCGTGAAATCGTTCGGCGCCATCGGCGATGGAAAAGCGGATGACACAGACGCGATTCAAAAAGCCGTCGATTCCAGGCAGGGGCAGATTCCATTTCCCAAGGGCGTCTATCGGATTACGAAAACGATTTCGATCGATCTGGATAAACTGGGGCCAACCTCGCTCAGTTCGGATGGAACCGCCACGATTATTATGGCGGGCGTAGGCCCTGCATTTCGATTTATCGGCACGCATGCGGGTACAGCCAGCCCGCATACCGTGAAAGAAAATGTCTGGCTCAACCAGCGTTCGCCGATGGTAGACGGCCTGGAAATCGTGGGTGATCACCCGGAAGCCTGCGGAATCGAGGCGACGGGAACGATGCAGATTACGCTGACACGCCTGACGATCCGCCGCGCATTGCATGGAATTCACTTTGTGAAACGCAATCGAAATGTGATTGTTTCCAACTGTCATATCTATCAGAACCGCGGTGCGGGCATCTTTTATGATCATGTCAATATCCACCAGTCTAATATCGTCGGCTGCCACATTTCTTACAACGCCGGCGGTGGTGTGGTAGTGCGGAAGGGAGATATTCGGAACATTCAGATCGGCACGTGTGATATTGAAGGCAACATGGGAGACGAAAACTCGGAGCCGACGGCGAATGTACTGATCGATTCAGAAGGGGCGATGGTGGGTGAGATCGCCATTGTCGGCTGTACGATTCAACACGATCATTATGCGCCCGGTTCTGCCAATATTCGTATTAATGAAAATGCGTTCGTCCGCCCGCACTCCAGCGAATACCGTGATGGCAATATTACTATCGCTGACAATGTGCTGTCTGATGTGCAGACCAATATTGAGATCACCAGCGCCCGCGGCGTGACGGTTACCGGCAATACCATGTGGAAAGGATATCAGCACAACGTCCGCATTCACGATTGTCGTAACATTCTGGTTTCGAACAATGTGCTGGATCGCAACCCCCGCTATCACTATCGTGATGGTGCGACTGCGCAGGTCGGCATGCTGTTTACCGACTGCGACGGCTGCACGATCAGTGGCAATCAAATTACAGGCACCGGTGACGAAACCCCCGCGCTGGAAATTCGAAATTCGCGTCGGATGAATGTGACCGGTTGTACGATTCTCGATTATGCCAAAGAGGGTTTGTTACTGAAGAACGTTTCGAGCAGCCGGATTTCAGACTGTCTGATTCAGAGCGATCTGCCGGGAAGTGAAAAATCTTATTCGATTAAAGTGATCGACGGCAAGGACAATCAGATCGATGACAACCTGTTTGGTAATTTGAAACAGCTTGGAAAATAATCCCGCTCATTGAGTAGCCTGCCGTTTTTGATTCTGTTTAAATCATTGTTAGATGTTAATCCCTCACATTTCCCACCAAACTATATAGCGAGTTTTCCCATGAACGTACTCTCTCATTGCTGCAAAACGATCTCACTCTCACTCCTGTTGTTTCTGCCGACGATGACTCTGGCGGCGGAAGCGCAACAGATTAAAGTTGGTTTTGCCGAACGGGATATTACTCCTGAAATCGGAATGGAGCAGCCGGGCGGTTATGGAAAATCGTTTCATCGCTCTTTTCATGATCCGTGCAAAACGCGGGCGGGCGTCTTTGATAATGGCAAGAATGTGGTGGCGGTGGTGAGTCTGGATGCGTTATTTATTCGTCGTGTTAATGTGAATGAGATTAGAAAACGCGTACAGGCCAAATGTAAGATTCCCGCGACATCGATTCTGCTGCACGCCACGCACTCTCACTCTTCGGGGCCGATGGGTATGATTCTGCCCGGCGAATACGATCATGCTTCTGAATTTGTGCAAGAGCTGGCTTACGAGAAATCATCGACGGCTGATGCCGCCTATCTGGAAACGGTCGTTGATCAGAGTGTGGAAGCCATCTGCGAAGCTTACAAGAAACGAAATGCCTCCCAGTGTGGTGCGGGCGTGGGCATTGAAGAACAGGTTGCCTTTAACCGTCGATTTTTCATGCGGAATGGTTTGTCCTTTACCCACCCGCGTCCCGGTAATCCTGATATTGTGAAACCCGCGGGCCCGGTTGACCCGGAAGTCGGCGTGATTGGCGTGTGGGATGAGCAGGGAGAGTTAAAGGGCTGCATTGTGAATTTCGTGTGTCACGCCACCACCAATCCAGGCGGCATCTCGGCAAATTATATCTACTATGTCGAGCAGGTCATCCGTGGCGTGTATGGCAAAGATGCGATTGTCGTCTTTCTGGCAGGTGCTTCGGGGGATGTGACGCAGGTAGATAATCTGTCGAAATTCGCACGGCGTCCGAGTGAAGAGTCGGCTCGTTTTGTGGGTGGTCGCGTGGGAGCGGAAGCGGTGAAAGTGCTGCTCTCGATGCCGCGTGGTAACTTTGAAACTATCGCCAGTAAAACCAAGATGCTGAAAATTCCGCGGCGGAAACCAACTCCGGAACGAGTGAAAAAAGCGATTGCGACCGTGAAAGCGGGACCGGCCAAGTCGAACGCCGTTGATTGGGTGTTCGCGAAAGAGATCGTGCTGCTGGATGCCCGTTTGCAAAAGGAACCTGTGGCAGAAGTGGAAATCCAGGCGGTGCAGATTGGTCCCGTTGTATTGTTAACTGATCCGGCGGAGTTTTTCTGTCAACTGGGTCTCGACATCAAAGCGGGCAGCCCGTTTCCGATGACGTTCCCGGTTTCGCTGGCGAATGGCTGTGTGGGATATGTGCCGACCAAGGAAGCGTTCGACAAAAACGGCGGTGGATATGAGACCCGCCTGACGGGATACAGTAACCTGATCATCACCGCGGGTCCACAAATGGTCGACGCGGCTATGGAACTTTCCAAACAGCTAACCCCCGACAAACTACTACAGCGACCGGGGGCTCCTGCATTTAGTAACAACCCCTGGGCATATGGGAGTGTACCGCCGGAGTTGGAGTAAAAGCTGAACCGGTGAGATCAATAAAGAAGAGAATGGATGGGCCCGAATACAATTCGGGCCGCGCATAGCGAGCAGGAAACCACAGGGGTAACATTCTGAATTGCGTTGATCGTTTTGACTCAACTTTTTCTACCACGAAAAGCACGAAAGACACGAACATTCGTAACGGCGGCTAGCGCCGTGCCGCTCAGATTGGTTGGGATTGAGCACGATGCTTTTACTGTGCGTTTCCCTTAATGTCGTGTTTTTCAAACCAGTCCAGGATTCGTACTAACACGTCTTCGCGATGGGGGAGCTGTCTGATGGGATGGCCTTCGTTGGGATAGAGGACCATCTGCGTGTCGACGCCCGTTTCTTTCAACGCCCGATAAAACATTTTACCCATTGCCACCGGACAACGGCGGTCATTTAAGGAATGCAGAATCAGCGTGGGTGTCTGGACTTTGTGGGCATAAGTCAGCGGGCTGTGTTTCCGCATTCGGTCGGGGACTTCCCAGGGGTAGCCGCTCATGTCGTATTCCGTCCAGCTTTGCAGATCGCTCAGATGCCACATGACGTTGAGATCGGTTACCGCGTTTTGCGCCACGGCGGCACGGAACTGATGCGTCTGCCCCACGAGCCAGCTTGTCATGTAACCGCCATAACTGACGCCATAGACAAATTGTCGCTTCGGATCGGCGATGCCCTGCTTCACCAGATCGTCGATGCCGGTAAGTATGTCTTGCATGTCGCCGCCCCCGAAGTCATTTCGATCTGCATTCAGAAATTTCAGGCCATAACCGGTTGAGCCGCGGAAGTTCGGCTGGAAGACGGCATAACCCCGGGTAGCGAAAAATTGCGTACTAAACCCGTGACCGCTGGCGGCACGATGATGCGGGCCGCCATGTGGTATGACCAGCAGCTTATAGGGGGGCCTGGCTACGGAAGCCGGTGGCGTGGTCAAAATGCCTTCGATTTCCAGGCCATCGAAACTCTTCCAGTGAATCAGGTCCACTTGCCCGCGTAATCGCTTGCCGATTTTTGGATTGCTGGCGGGAAGCAGCGGACTCCGCCTGGGAGCGGATGGATATTCCACATCGATGGCCTCGGGGCCTTCATTCAGATTCACCGCCTGTCGTACTGTTTTCACGCCTTGAATCGAGTTGAACGTCACACGCTGGTTGTCGAGCCAGCACTGCTGGGGTAAGGGGTTGACCGGTGAAAGATGCGGAGGTTTGCCTGCCTGCCGTTGATGGTGATCGTACAGAACGTGCGACTTGGCTCCGTCCTCTTTTAATTCCACCACCGTCAGATTATAGATATCTTGATGCGGGCCTTTATAACGGGGCGAGCTCAGGCAGACCAGCCGTTTGCCATCGGGCGAGATCCGCGCCGAAAACTCGGGGCCCGGCCCCTTCGTCAACTGCTCCAGTTGTTTATCTTTCAGTGAAATCTTCCAGAGGTCATAGTCGTGATTGATGCTGTAACGCACCGACTCCTGTTCGGGCGTGCGATTGGCGTGTACGACTACGAACGAAGCATCGGGCGACCACTGCGGTTCGCCGTACCAATGATCGCCGGGGGTGATGCGGGTGATGGTTTTCGCGGCCACATCTTGAGGTGCGTCGAGGAGATCCGCCACCCAGACCTGCGTGGGACCATAGCCTTCATAACCTTCGCCCTGATCTTCCCGCACAACGAGCACGTTGTTTCGGCGTTCCTGTTCGGTGCGTGGATCCTGGCCTTCATCGGCAACGAACATCAGTTTTTTTCCGTCCGGTGAAAAACAGACGCGGCCATAAAAACGATCCGTTATCACCCGACCATAGGGTTTCCCGGGTCCGCCCAGTGGAATAGCCTGGCCTCCTGCAGTCGGAATTAACCAGATATCCACGGCGGTATCGGAATACGGGGGAACGGGTTTGAACGCGGGTGTGCCATCGGGAAAGGGCCCGGTGGAGAGAAACAGAATCCATTTTCCATCGGGGGAACGCTGCAGGCCGAAGGCATCTGGTTCACCCGCTTCCATCGCCCGTGGTTTCTGTGTCGCATCGACCCGCCAGAGAGACTTCTTTGGGGAACGGGTTTGGGGATCGACTCGCTGCCGAACATAGATGACGCTGTTTCCCTTATTGACGGTAATCGGCTCCAGTGCGACATCGGTGAGATAGAGATCCGCAATTTGTGGCGGAATCGGCTCGTCAGCAAAAACAGACTGAGTCATCCCCAGCCAGACGATAAGAGCAATCCAATGAAAACGGGCCATGTTGCCTCTCCCAGGAAGTCGTCAGGAATAAATCGCGGTCTGTATTAATGTTACACCGTTCTTTTTCGAATCGCAACGAGGGATCAACAGGTCGAAGGAATATCGTTACCGGCAGGACAGCCCGTCAATGTCAGTTCGATGCGTGCGTGCGTCGAGGGAGCAATGCAAGAAATGCTTGAACTCGCAAACAGTGTGCAGTAGACTCATTGTAAAGTTATCGATTGGGGCAGCCTGCCAGTGGACGGTTTTGACGAACGGTTATCGCATAGTCTGATGTCAGCGCGTGAAATCTCGTTTGCAACTTACACGAGGTCGTACAGATGAATACAGACCGTAGAGAGTTCATTAAGCTCACAGGAGCGGCTGGGGCAGGACTGATTGCACTCGGTGGAATTTCGAATCAGACCAAAGCATCTCTTCCCTCCGGCAACCCAAAAGAAGAAACAGACGCCGATTTCATAACTGAGCTGTTTCTCGACAACGAGATGATCGAAGTCACGCCAGGAGTATCGCGCAAGCTGCATCAGCCAAAGAAACATTTATTGAACCCAGTGGTCCGCTGTGATCGCTGGTGTGATGGAAATATTATTCAGCCCTATACCACAATGTATGACCCGGAGGATAAGCTCTTCAAGATGTGGGCTCGAACTGGCAGTGGTCTGAAGTCAAAGTTCGTGGATGGTCACTCGGCGTACATGTGCTATTTCACCTCAAAAGACGGTGTCCACTGGGAGAAACCCGATCTTGGCTTGATGGAGATTGCAGGTCGGCGCGATCATAATATTATCTTTACCAGTGATTCGGTTTCCGCAACGCCCGCAGCAGGCTTCCAGGAGAAACAGAGTTTTGTTGTGCCAACTCAACCCGCAAAGCCGCAGGGAAAGAAGGCCTTCTTCTGGGGAGTGAACAAGCATCCCAACCCCCGCAATGCCAGCGAGAAATTTGTCGCCCTGGCGATTGTTCAAGATCATCGGCGCGGAGCACACATTGTCACGTCGCCCGACGGCATCCACTGGTCATGTGCCAGCTCTCCCTTCTGGCAGACGCCGAATGATGTCTCCGGGAAGGGAGACGACTGTCTGATGCATTTGATCTATGACAAAGCGAAACAGAAATGGGTTGTGTATCGCCGAATCATTCCGGAGTTCAGCGAACGAATGATCGCGAACCAGGCCGACGGTGATCGGCGGGCCGTCGATCGTTACTATCGCTCTTATGCCTACGCTGAAAGTGATGATCTGCAAAAATGGGAGAACCACCAATTCATACTCAGCATGGATCCGGATGATCCACCCGATACCGAACTCTATCAATTCGGTTGCCATAAGCTCGGGCAGACATATGTCGGTTATATGAGTGTGTTTTATCTGCGTTCGCCGCAACCGATTAATATTCATCTCGCGACAAGCCGCGATGGAATCAACTTTACGCGCGTCTGTCGAGGGGAGCCATTTATCCCACACGGATCGCTGGGCTACTACGATTACATGGCGATGGCTTGTTCCCAACCCGAACCGATTATTGTCGATGATACGGTGTATCTTTATTACGCCGCACTCAACTACCCCCATAACGCGGCGCAGGCCCAGATCGGGCCCGAAGTTCTGCATTGTGGTGCGGCTCTTGCTACTTTCAAGCGCGACCGGTTTGCCTCGCTTGAAACAAGTGATGTCGATCGTGGTCCGTGCCGGGTTGTGACGAAGCCGTTTACAGTGCGGCACCCCAAGTTGTTCCTCAACGCTGCCACCTGGATGTCGGGATCTATTCACGTGGAGGCTTTAACGGACGACTGGCAACCGATTGAAGGCTTTACGAAGGCGCAGTCGCAGAAGATACATGGGGACGCCCTCGACCATCCCGTCCGCTGGAAGGGCAATGCCGACTTGAGCAAGCTATTGGGTAAAGAGATTCGCCTTAAGTTTTATATGACTCGCGCGCGACTCCATGCGATGACGCTCAGCAAGGAGGATCGAAAGCTGAGCGCAGTCGAAAGCGAATACCAATACGGAAAACGTGCGGACTCGGCTCCGACCTCCAATTGACACTTCAAAAGAGTTGTCTCCCCACAATTTCACCCTGGGAATGACGCGTGTGAATAGTTCTCGTTTTTTTACTACCACGAACATGAAATGACGGCGGCTTGTGCTGTGCTGCTTAGATTGGCGACTCTCGTCAGGTGAATTAGAGTCATCCTATTCTTTAATGCAGGGTTCTTCCCAGCCAGCGATCGTACCAGGCGAAGGTTAATCGGCGTGTGACGCCGGGGAAGGCGTGGCCTCCGGGAAATGAAAACCAGCTGAAACAGTCGCCGGCTCCGAACTCGCTGAATTGTCGCTGAATCTTGTCAGGTTTCATGCCGTGCTGCGTATTGTAGTATTCCAGTGTCAGATCGTAACCTAACCGCTCCTGTCGTGCCTTGAGAACACTCGGCAACCCTTTGGTGTCTCGCCAGTTGATATACACATCGAGCGTATTACGCGCCTTGGGAAAGAACTTGTGGCGATAAAACTCCTGTTCCGTCGAAATGATCAACAGCGGGCGCGGTGCGACCAGCGCCATCAAGCTGTCGAAGTCGACCGGTATCTGCTTCGACTGGTCTTCAATATACGGTCGAAACTTTTTGATATAGATGTAGGGCCCACTATTCGTTTTGAAGCCGAAGCGACGTTCGAGTTTCTTGCTGCTCGTCGGCTTGTCTCCTTTTTTCCACGGTGTCCACGAAGCCGGTTTTCGCGACCAGGCGTCAGCATGGCGATACCAGTCGAGTACTCCGCCGTTCGAAACAGTGGCGGTAATTCGCGGATCGAAGGCTGCTGCAAAGATCGCGGTGTGGCCGCCCAGTGACCATCCCGTACAGCCGATCTGGCTATGATCGACAAAGTTAAGCGTTTGCAGAAAATCCACTCCGCGCATAATGTCCCAGGTGTTCTTGCCCACGATTGACCAATTAGGGTGTTTCAAATAGAAAGGGCGCGTGTCCATGACGCGGTGAATGGGGTCGATCCGTTCGCCGTCGGTCAACAGATCGATGCTGAGCGTGACGAATCCGTGCTGAGCAAGCGTCAGGCCGTAGTCGGCTCCGACTTGCGAATCGCGGGGAGGATCAACGGGCCGACGACCGGAGAGTCCAATGGTGGCATCTTTGCCAGAACCCCATGTTGTGCTGTGAACACAGATCACCGCGGGCGTCGGTTTCTGGCGTGCGGCATCCGGCACGAGCAGCCATGCCGTCACACGATCGTCTGATTCCGTTTGGAAACTGACGTGATACCGCGTGATTCCGTCCTTTCGCTCCACTTCCTTCATCTTGGGTTGCAGGTCAGGAATTTCGGTCGGAAAATCGCCGAGCAGCTGGAGCCATCGTCGCTCGATTTCCTTCCTGCGCTCCGGCCAGGGCTTGCCAGGCAGGATCTCTGAGAGTGATGTGATCCCGCCGGGTTTGTCTGCGGGCAATGCCTTGTTTGGGAAAAGTAAGCACACCGCGAGCAGGGCGGCTGAAAAACCAAGAAGTAAACGGTGGGGACAATAAGTCTGTTGCGTCATGGTGTCTCTCGCATCTGTGGACCGAAATTTTCTATTGGGATGTGGTGGAACCATTGCCTACTCAGAATATCGCATATTGTAACGGCATGCGTGCCCGTAGTGCCAATCGCCTGTGAACTAATTCGCTTTTTTATGACAGCATGACTACAGGTTCCTGATTTTTTACTACCACGAAAAGCACGCAATGAAAGAAAGGACGGCTAGCACTGTGTAGCTCAAACTGAGTTAGATTGGATAGAGCCCCCGGTTACTCACTTCTGAACTTTTTCTCTCTTTTTAAAACGGATCATTTACTTTTTTTGCGAACTACGATTAGCCAGTCCTCTTTGGGATCCACAGGAGGTGATCCCAGGTTGACTTTCCCTCCACCAGTAATTGACTTCACGGAACCTGTTGTTAAGTCGCCGCCAGCACGAGGATTAAACCACTTGACGTTAAAATTGCCCTTTGCATCAGACAGATCGAGTTTCGTGGTTCCGCCTTGTGGAAGGTAAACCAGGTAGAGGTTTCCCTGCGAGGCGAAGCAGAATCGCGATACGCCATGATTTGGATTTCCAACCAGTTCATCGGCGTTTGTCATCGTCCAGAATGGGATGTGATGCTCGTGGAAGAAATTGACAGCGATGCGGCAGTAGTCCCAGCTTTGGTCGCGACTGCGCCAGTCTTCGCACTTGAGATCGTTCTGGTCAAATTTATAACCGAAGTAGTATTCGTTGCCTGCTCCCCCCGCCATCAGCACGGCCCACAAGGTTTGTTTGCGGACTTTGTGCTGCGTATAAATCATCTTGCCTTCGCGGTCGCGTCCATCGAATCCGTTGTAGCCGAGGTCGGGGCATTGAGCGTGAGCGGCACTCCCCGATTCATCAAAGGCGACGACCCACGGCTTGCCGGCTTTGGCTGACTCGCGAACCCATTTCACCGTTTGAGCGTGTGTGGTTTCCAGTTCGCTGTTTTGCAGTGACATACCCGTCAGCTTCGACTTTTTTCCAATGAGCGACCGATAGACCTGATCTTGTTGCCCTGGAAACGTGTGAACGACAATATTGTGATTGTAAGCGTCCAGGTCGGCGATGTAATCAATCATCGCCTGCTGTTGTGCTGTCGTTTGGGTGTTTTCCTCGCCGAGGTTCCAGTTCAATGCCAGGTTGTGACCAAAACGGGCGATCAACTCGCGACAATAAAGTTTTCGCTGCACGCCGAGATTGCCACCATCCAGACATTCGGGTACTTGTTTTTTACCTTTTGTTTGATGGTCATCGTTTTCTGTTTCCTGCATCTTGAAATGGAGATACATGCCCAGGTTGGTTCCGTGGTCAAACACAATGCCCCATTGGTCAAGTTTCGAACAGTCATAATGCAGCTTGTCATCGCGATGGATAAAAGGCCAGACATTGTCCCCGTCGCCGCCTGCGTTGTACGTCAGAAACGAAAATGCATTACAGCCCTTGCCAGACAAGTAATTGATCGCACCAATCAGCCCCTTGCCCTTGCCGTCTTTCCAAGTCGGATCGCCGGCCTTCCAATCCTTCACATGCGGCCCCCACGTTTTCAACGGGACTCCTTTTGGTTTACCGGCGATTGTGTTGTCGAAGTCTTTGTAAGCGAGCAATGTTTCGGGTGCATCTGCACCGACTTTCAAAAAGTACTGTTTCGATCCGGCGTGTTGCAGGTAGTGCTTGCCAACATACTGAAGCCATCCATGCGCTCGAAAGTCTTTCCCCTCTTTGTCGCTGGCCGCCACCTCAAATTGCCCGGAAACACCGTCGTAGGGTGCGAGATTTTTCGTAGCGACCTTCGCATTCAGCGCTGCGTTCTTGCCAGACGAGAATGAAATCTGGTATTTCCACAAACCTGTTTGATCCGGAGCGAAATGGGCTCTCCAAACCGTTCCTGCTTCTGCGGAACTCTCACCTGCGTTGCCATCTGCAGCGAAATATCCGGGAATCGTGTACCTGGTTCCGCTGGAGTGCGTGAACAACACGGTCATTCGATAATCGGTAAATGGATTCGGCGCGTTGTCTTTTTCGTGAGCATAAGGCCCAGCCAAAGATAGTGTGACCTTGTGCCACTGCTTGGGTTCGCCACTGATCGTAGCGCTGCCATCGCCGTTCGGCTGACGTGGCATTTGCAGCGGTTGGGAACTGGTGGATTTTGTCGGACTCGTGCCAGGTTCCTTGCTCAAAGTCGCCTGCTGACTTCGCTTTACCTTCACATACGGAAATGGTTTGGGCAACGTTCCTTGATGGACAACCGAAGAAGGCCCTTTTCCCTGCGGACGTTTCAAGTTTCGGTCGGTTGTCATCAACCACTTATCAAACTCGAAGCCGTCTTCTCGCATCGAGAATTGGATCAGGTGCGTACCGGCCTTTTTAATGTCCAGGAATACCTTGTAGGGTTCGCCGCAATGTTCTTTTTTCGTACGCTGCCTGCTTTCCCACCACCACGATCGTTTGCCCTGACACCACTGCAATCTTTGCCCGCTGGCGGGCCACGTTCCGTCGATACCCACGTGCAGGCCGTTATCTTCCGTACCTGTAGAATGAGCACGCGCCCAGACATAATACCGCCCTGGCGTTTTGAAATGCACTTTGTAATGAAGCACAGCCATTTTACCGGGTTCCGGTGAAAAGTTTTTTTGCTTGATTAATTTGTCGCTATGAGTTCGGCGCGTATCCGGCAAGATTTCCAGATAGGCTCCCCCACTTGCCCCGGCAACGTGCGGTGGATCACCATCTGGTTTGATGTCTGGTTTCTGCCTGGAGTGTGTCAAATAAAATGCGCGAACGTCGTGTTGCGTCTGTTCGAAATAGTGCTCCGCTTCGACGGAGACGATCCCCTCTTTTTCGCTGAAGACAAGGGAGTCGCGCGCAAGTGGTTCCCTGGAAGAAACAGACGAGGGTGCAAAGATGTGGAAGATAATTACAGCGGCTAAAAACTGAGAAATGAAATGTTGCATGATGTCCTAATTTTTCATCAATCGATTTCAGAAATTTACATACCCTGTATGGTCATTTTTTTTAATGTTCGAGATACGGGACATGTTAAATCAGATTGGTCCGGCATCCCAATTTAATTAATTCCGACTTCTTTTATAACCGGCGCAACACTCCCGCCGCAATGTTGTCGGGGAGATAAAAGGTGTGAGAAGAGAACAAGGCTTTTACATACATTGCCCTGTTTGGCTGTCAGATTCCTGCTCGCATTGTTTGGCCCGAATACCATTCGGGCTTGCCAGCTATCTTAAGATCTGTTTTTGTGATGATTAGACGAGAGGCATGAGGACGTTGGGTTCTGGCTTTGCTTCTGGTAGTTCCTCGGCCAGTACGGATTCGCAGAAGAACTTCAGGAGTTGTTTGAAGTCTTCGTTCTCGACGCTTTCTGCCAGGGCTTCAGCGCGGGCGCGGGATTTATCCACCAGGGTTTCTGCTTTTGTGAAGACTTCGCAATCCTGATAGATTTTACGCAGACGGCCGATTCGCAAGCCGTCGGAGGGATTGCCTTGCAGAATATCTTTCAGGTCTGCTTTCTGCTGATCGTCGGCTGTTTGCAGAGCCAGTGCCAACAGTAGCGTTGGTCGCATGGCGAGTGCGTCCTGACCTGTGATGAGTTTATTATTGTCGTCGCCGTTCCAGTCTTTGAGATCGTTTAGAATCTGGAAACCGACGCCGATATGTCGGGAGAACGAAGAGATTAACTCTTCGTACTGGCCAGTGGAACCGGTCATGCGAATTCCCGCATACAAGGCGGCTTCAAAAGCCGGGGATGTTTTGAGGGCGTAAATTTGCAAGGCGTCGAGGGGAGCCAGCTCAAACGACTGGCTTTCCTGCCAGGCCATTTCGGCACCCTGCCCTTCACAGAGTTTTATGTGGGCGGCTGCCATTTTTTCGACCAGATCGGCGGCTGCTTCGGCCCCGATGTCGGCGCGGGCTTCATTCAACAGACGATAGCCGATACCAATGAGGTAGTCGCCCAGATTGATGGCCATGCCGGTGCCATGCTGGCGGTGCAGGGTTTCGCGGCCATAACGGTATTGATCATCGTCTTCGATGTCATCATGGATCAGGGACGCTTTGTGAAAGACTTCGATGGCCATTGCCGCTTTTTGCACGCCCAGCGGGTAAGCCTGACCGGTTTCTTTTTCTTCGGTCGTCGATGATTGATCTTTCACCAGAGCATCGTAGGCGGCGAGTGTAATGAAGGGGCGGAATCGTTTGCCGCCATGTTTGAGCCAGTCGTAGGCGATGGTTTCTGTTTTGCCGAGCGGTGTCTTTGCGGCTGCTTCTGTTTTCGTGCGGAGTGGTGGCAAGATCTGATCGAAGTTTTCTTCAAACAGTGCATTGGCGGCCCGCATGGTGGGCAGATAACTGCGCGTGAGCGGTTCTTCCAACGGTTGGTATTCTTCCAGGACTTCCCAGATCCAGGGCTCATCCATTTTTGTATTTTTACAGTCGCCCGAGTGCAGAGGAATCGCGTAGGAGGGCACGCCTGCGATCAACACTTTATCGATGGATTTCTCCAGAACGTTCAGGCAGGCGACTCCTAAAATCCCATCGACGTAACCGCCGATGATAATTTTGAGAACGACGGGAGACCCTTCAGCAACGAGCACTTTATAGCCGAGCTTTTCGGCTTTGACTTTGTAATCGGCAATGGAGCACGCGCCGCATTTTTCGCAGTCGAGACCAAACTCATCGTATTCCGCGGGACAACCTTCGGCGTGTTTCAAACAGTGGGGCAATAACAGCAGGCGTCGTTCGAAAGGAATCGCCAGAAATTGTCGCTTCCAGAAAAAGTTTCCGATTAAGACCATCATGAAGCCCAGAAACTTTTCAGGCTGATTCATTTGATCAAGTAAATCCCGCGACCATTTTTCCAATGTGGTTTTTGTAAAAGGGTTGGAGAAATCGAGCTGCTCGACATACTTTTCGGCTGCGGCTTTCATCTCTTCGCGCAGTGCGAGGGTATCGGGAACCGCTTTGAGGTGGCTGGTACTCTGGCGTTTCCGTTTGACCGGTTTTTTCTCTGCAGAAGAGTGCTCTTCAGTCTTGCCGGAGGCAGGGCTGTTACCAGAACTTTCCTGGTCTAATGGCGCAATGGACACAAAACACTCCTCTTATAATAAGTAGCTCAATTGAGCGATGATTTCAGTAATGGATTCAACATCTTATTGGGGTCTTTGGCGGGAACTATTTTTCCTCGGCGCATATTATACGGTAATCTTCGCCCTCTAGCGACGATCTTAAATTAGCATCCGCACATTTTTTCAAAACCATTTCCGCTCGATGCAGGGCGGAAACACAAAAGACAATTGGATAAAGTTGTTCGAAATACCATAATTTGGCAAAGTAAAAGCCAATTGGCGTGGATTCGGTAAATGTGCCACTCTCGACCTGTTCGAGTAACCAGTTCAGCCCCTTTACGATTGTGGTGCTCTCTGGATCGAGGCCAATCAACAGCAAAACGTCCACGGCGAGCGCGGTTTCTTCCACACTGGAGGGTGCTCCTTTCGCGCCGCCCCAGCCGCCGTCTGTATTTTGGACTGTTTTCAGAAATTCGACCGCTTGTGTGGCCTGTGTTGATTTTTGTTTTTCCTGTGTGGCATAAGCAGCTAAAACGCGGGCCGTGCCGTAGACCGGATTTTCATCATTGTCGATATGTTGATTACCAAACCAGAGTGGCAACCAGGAACCATCGACGCGTTGTACGGAAGCCAAATATTTGAACGAACGCTCGACGGCGCGTGTCGCGCGTTTTCGGAGTGACGTTTCATCGTCGGTCGCTTCTGTATTGAGCCAGGCCTGCAAGGCACGAATGACATGCGCGGAAATGTCGGCGGCACTCTGATCAAAGGGAAGTGTGCCCCAGCCTTTGCAAAATGTGGGCCACCCGCCATTACTGTTCTGGAGATCCAACAACCATTTGACGCCGTTGTAAATTGGGGTTCGTAATTCGGTAGAGAGCTGATCCTCGGCCTCTTCAGAATTCAAATTCAAGAGCGCGAGAATCGCACCGGGGGTATCGTCGGCGTCGGGCACGCCTCCGGGCAGATCAGTCCAGGCCCAGCCTCCTGGTTCGGCTGAGGTATAGGGATGCATTTCTTTGTATTGCTGATTCAGCAACCACTGACGAATGGGTGCTTTTTCGAATTCGGAAAGCGTGCCCTCAATCGCATTCACAGAGAGCGTGGTCGTCCAGGTGGCGAGATTCGTATCGATGGGCCAACTGCCGTCGGGCTTGACGGAATCGAGCAAAAACTGGAGTCCCTTCTGCACCACCGGATGATCGACTAAGCCCATGCCCGCGAGACTCATGGTCACAAAGCTGGTTAAGGGAGCCGCTTCGAGGAATCCACCATTGCTGGGTTGAATGGAGATCAGTTTCTGCAGACTCTTCTGAATCGAGACATTTCGAATGAGACGCAGAATCGGATTTTTGGGTTTACAGAAATGATGCCTGACCTGGCCGATGGCAATCAAAGCGGGCAATGCATAGCTGACAACGGGGAGCCTTACTGTTTTGTAGAACTGAGCGGGCAGGCAGGACAATTCGAACGGTAGCGCAGGGATGGTTTTCCATTCGACTAAGCCTGCGAGTGCACAATGTGTGAGGATGGGCACGGAAAACGTTTTGTCTTTTCCGTAGCGGGCAATGACTGCTTCGACGCCGCCAATGCGATCGATATACTGTTTGGCATTCACGACGATGGCTGCAAATTTTTCTGTATTCTTGGTCGCATGAAAGACCGCATGGCAGAGCATGCTGGTGGAAATATTGCTGATGCTTTTGACGGTATCGCCCCAGCCGCCGTCTTCATTTTGATGGGTGGCCAGCCAGTGTATGCCTTGCGCGATAGTGGTATCGAGTGTGTGGTCGTCTTGCGGACGGTGGCGGCGAATCATTTCCAGTGCCATGACGGCTGTTGCTGTCGAGAGTGCTGATGTGGAAAGTTCTCCCTCCCAGTAACCAGCTTCAGTCCGTGCAGAAAGCAATTCTGTGCGTGCCCGCTGGTAAGCTTGTTGAATTCTCTGGTAGGAAACTGTTTCACTCATTCCGCTATCTTACTGGCCAGAGTTCTTAATTGCATAAGTGAAGTCTTACAATTCCATGGAATCCAGGCTGTCAATGAGATCGTCTAGCTCATCGCTGGTTGATTGAGATACTTTGAGGCGTTTGGGCACTCCAACGGACAGGCCCACGGCATCTCGTCCTTCGGCGACGAGTTCGACATCACGTTCTCTGGCTGCCATTTCGAGTGCATCGGGGGCACCAAAGAGTTTGGAGAGATCAATTTTCAAGCCGGCCACTTCCCCATCGGCGCCTGCAATGCCCGGTGTTTTATGTCCCGGGAAGATGATGGCGTTTTCGGGACAGACACGACTGCAGGCGGGGCAGCCTTTTTTACAGCTATCCTGTTCTTCCACAAGAACCTGTCCGCCCTGATCAACGCCATAGACGCCGAACAGACAAAAATCGATACACTCCATGCAATTCGTACACAAACCATAATCGATGACGGGATACCAGCGGCGCTTGGTGGGTTCTAACTGGTCAGCCGCGTTATTGGCGCTACCGTTATTGTTAGGGGTGTTGTTATTTTGGGCGTTAATGATGTCCAGCGGCTTCAGATATTTTTCGAGCTGCGCCGGTTTGGGTGTTTCCTGGATCAGATTTCCCAACTGAAATGTTTGCACCTGTGCATCCTGAGCGAGGCGTTTAATTTCTTTCAGATAGTCATCGGGATTGGAGCTGACGCGTAAATCGATGTTATAAATTTTTCGATCGGGAATCGTCTGCTGACGTTCGGGATTTTCAAACGGGGTCGATTTATTTTCTTCGGCTTCGGGATCTTCCTGTTCCTCTTCATTGATCTCTTCTTTTAAGAGCACCAGCCCTTCATGGCCGCGGACTCCCTGTCGGTCGAGTACCCAGTGACTGGCCCGCGGATATAACCAGGAGAGGACAACCATATCGCCGGGGATGGCCTGGAGAAACATGGTTCCCGTATGATCAGGAGAAAGATCGTAAAGGTGAGGCACCAGTGAAACTTCCAAATCGGATTCCATCAGCAATGCGGCTGCCAGCGATTCTTCCAGCTCACGCTTCGCGGGATTTTTCCCCTGCGCCTGAGAGATCACCACTGTTAATTTTTTATCCGCCATTCCGAAAACCTTTATATCACAAAACTGAAACGAGGATTCGTTTTCTAGTTGAGTTGTCCTTTAATCAATCGTTGGGTTTGCTCCCAACCATCATCTAATATTTGCAGGTACTCTGTCGGGGTCAACCACTGCTCCTCTGACTCCATCTCAAATAACCAGCCTTTTTCGTAATTATCCGCCTGATTGATGGCGGAAGGATCGTTTAACAGTTCTTCATTGAATTCCAAAATTCGGCCAGCCGAAGGGGCATACAAGTCGGATAATGCTTTGGAACTCTCAATCTCACCAATTTTTTGTTTTTCCTGAACATTGGTAAACGGATCAATGGCCCAATCCAGAAAATAGACATCCTGTAATAACCGAACCGAGTAGGCAGAAAAACCGACGCGCCAATGCGCTTCCCCCCGCTTGAACCACAGGTGTGACTTACTATAAACACGGTCCTGAGGAATTCGGGCCTCAAAATTCCCCATCATAAAGACAAGATCGTCGGGCATGATTCAATTTGCTGTGAGCTTCGTTAATTCTAGAACGCTTCCCATTGAATCATAATGGTTTCGATAAAAATCAACTCGATCCAAATGGTTCTGGAGACGCGATAATAAACCTGTGGTACAGGATAAACCCAAGACGAAAAGGGAGTTATCCCTCATATTCTTTGTAGGCGGGACTTTACGCAATAAACACTACCTAAATAGTAGAAACAGTTTTTTCACGGGATGCAAGCAGGATTCCACGAGGAAACCCGGGATGACCGAATTTTCTGCTGTGAATCCCGGTCAAACTTCCCTTTACGAGCATTATAGGCTCTTAACAACATAAACTAGAGGGACACTTCAAAAAGGAACGGTACGAGTGACACCGCGAAGGGGGTCCCATTTCCGAATCGAACTGAATCGTGGTACGTCCCAGAGAAACAAATCACTCCTAAAAACTCTGCAATTGTATTAATATTGTACAGACATTTATTTCAGAACTTGTTTTTGGATCTTTTTTGCGAACTTGGTTCAAAGTCTGTCTCAGCTTGGATAAATACTGTTAAAATGCTTTGTTTTCCATTTTCTAATTGACTGATCAACAGACCACAGTATTATGAGAACTGCAAAGTCGTATGATATTGTATGTACCTTTCATCGATTCATTCAGAATCAGAGTCTTGTACCGAGGAAATAAGAGTTCTTGAATAGGGATGATCGAACTTTGATATTCAAAGATGAAACCTTTGATGCGACCTCATTTTCAGCTGGCAGATCTGCTGATTCCACTCAGACAAAATACGAGCGCATTCAGGAACTTCTCAAAACGCAGATTCGAGAAGGACAACTTCAACCCGGAACCGCTCTTCCTTCTGAACAACAGTTAGCGAACTTATTTGAAAGTGCACGTAGTACTGTCAGACAGGCCATGGGCATGCTGGAGCGTGAAGGGTTGGTTACCCGCGTTCAGGGAAAAGGAACTTTCGTGCATGAAAATGCGCGCCAGAGACTTGCTTCTGGACTCGATATCCTAGCATTGGTCATCCCTGAAGTCTTATCTGGTTTCTATCCATCGCTGCAACACAGTTTTGAAGAATCAGCAAGAGAATCACAAAACCAGATGATGGTTTGTTGCACTCGAAATAATATCGACAAGCAGGGCAATGCGATTCTGCAATTGATTGATAATCAGGTAGGAGGCGTCGCGATTGTCCCTGCCAGCACCCCTCCCACTCCCGCATATCAAATTCGCCAGTTACAAAAAGCTGGGATTCCCGTTGTCCTCTGTCACCGTCCGGTCGAGGGCATTGTCGCGCCCCTGTTAGGACTGCCCTACAATGAGATTGGCAGACTGGCGGGCAAAGCCCTGGTGGAATCAGGTCATAAGCAGTTTGCTTTTTTTGCCCCGCACTGCACTCACTCGACAGATACGTATCTGGATGGTTTTCAAAAATCATTAGCCGAGGAAGGCTGCGAGTTACCACAAGACCATTGTTATTTTGGCGAAGACGGCGTGATCGATATGCAGAAGCTCGATGCCGATATTGCCAGCACATTAAAACGCCTGATGGAAAGTAAAGACCGACCGACAGCCATCTTTACAACGTTCGATTCGATGGCAGAGCGGCTCTATCTGCATTTAAACAAAATGGGAATCCGTATGCCGGAAGAGGTTTCGTTGATTGGAGTCGGCGACAAAATTCGCCACAGCGTACTCCAACAACATATTGCTTCGGTCACCGTCGACGAAACAGAACTGGGCCATCGTGCGGCACAACTACTTAACAAGATGCGTAGTGGAGGGATCCCGATCGAATCTTCAGATTCGTATATAATTCCTGCGGAAGTCTATCATGGCACGACGCTTGGTGCCATCAGTGAAGTAAAGATGAGATAAACAAATTCCTCTGAGAGGGGAACTTGATGCCTATAAGTTCTTCGTTTTATTTATTGTCTAATACTGCCTGGTTTTCGAAAGTATTGTAAAAATGCCAGATTTCGGGTGGGCCTGTGTCGCACTTTCATTGAGTTTGAAAGGGAAGAAAGATGGGAAATGTCCTCTACAATAAGCGTGGATTCACACTGATCGAGCTATTGGTAGTCATTGCGATTATTGCGATCCTGATTGCTCTTTTGTTGCCTGCGGTACAACAAGCAAGAGAAGCAGCACGCCGTAGCCAATGTAAAAACAACTTGAAACAGATGGGACTGGCCACGCATAATTACCATGATGCGCACAATGTTTTTCCGATCAGTCATGGTGATACCGGGAATTCCTTTGGCTGGCGTGCATTGGTTTTACCCTATATTGATCAAGCCCCCCTTTATAATCAGATTAACTTCAGTGGAAATATTGTTGATGCTGGAAATTTAACGATCGCACAAACTCCCGTGATCGTTTATCGCTGCCCCAGTGACCCGACCGCCGACCGTGTGAGTGGTAGCAATCAGGTTTGGTCAAACTGGTGTTATCCGGCGACCTGCCCTGCTGCTTCCCGAAATAATATTGCTGTCACAACTTATAAAGGTGTGGATGGCAGGGGCTACGATCTGACTTCAGCCACTTCTCCCCTGCCACACGGAATGTTCGACCGTCGTATGGGACTGAGGGTCAGTGGTGGCGGGGGAAGTGTGGTGACCCCCAACCGCACGATCAGAATGCGAGATGTAGTAGACGGGACTTCGAATGTGCTCTTTGTCGGCGAAAATTCTCCTGGTTTCCATGCCTGGTCTTCCTGGGCAGCGTGGCATTCTCCGATGACCACCGCGTTTCCGATCAATCACGCTTTTAAAGTCTGTGGCAGTGCTCAGGCTCGCATCAGTTCTGGCGCTCACGGCTGGACCGATGGATTTGCATTTTCGAGTTACCATGAAGGGGGCGCCCAATTTCTGATGGTCGATGGCAGCGTTCACTTTCTGAGTGAAAACATGGATTTTCTGACCTATCAACAATTGGGGAATCCTCAAGATGGCTTGCCCCTGGGTGGCCTCCCCAATTAGTCATCCTGATTTTGCACCAGGAAATTCAGGTAAATTAAATTGAGGGATTTCAGTCAGTCAATCTGTTCTTGATAACAATCGATTCGATCTTAATAGTTCAACAGGAGCAACTCATGCATTCGATCCATCTGTTAATGAAACCAGCATTGACCGTATTGGGCTTAATTGTATTTCTGGGTTGTAGTGGGAACCGGGATGCGGACTTACCACCCACGATTTCAGTCTCAGGAGTTGTTACCTATCAGGGGAAACCTGTGCCTGATGCCTCCATTATGTTCTATCCCACTCAAGGGAGGAAACCGGCAACCGGCAAAGCGGACGCTTCTGGCAAGTTTGAATTGAGTACGTTTGGGAATAAAGATGGTGTCCTTCCCGGAGAGCACAAAGTTACTGTGAACGCCTATCAAACAACGTCAGAGGGTGTTTCGATGAAAAGTGCGATTCCGGTAAAATATACCAACCCAAGCAGTACGCCTCTGGTTGTGAATGTTTCCGAGTCGGAAAATGAAATTGAGTTGAAGCTGATTGATTAACAAAGCTGCAAAGATGCTTAAGATAAATTTAAATCCCGCTCCTGATCGTCTTTGAACAGAGTGGGACGATTGACGAGCGACACCAGCACGAAACTGAGCATCATCAACAGATACCAGGCGGTCAATTTGGAGAGGGGCACCATTTGCCACTGCTTTTCCTGAGTGGGATAAATCCAGATATGGGAATAGGTCGCCAGATTTTCTGCAAACCAGATAAACAGAGCCACCAGTAACCAGCCAATAATGAGAGGCATGTGGCGATGCACGGTGTCCATTTTGAAATAGATGCTCACTCTCCCAAACATGAGCATGCTGGCAAAAATTAAGAGCCAGCGAATGTCGTACACATAGTGATGCGAAAAAAAGTTGATATAAATTAATGTCACCAGCACGACCGTGCTCCACATTGGTGGATAATGGGAATAACGAAAATCAAAAATGCGCCAGACGCGGGCAATATAACTTCCTACCGCACTATACATGAAGCCGGCGAATAAGGGGACATTTCCAATGCCGATCAGAAATGGTTCCGGATACTGCCAGGAGCGAATGCCATCTGAAGTCTTAAAGAGTTCCATTACCGTGGCGACGATGTGAAAGATTAAAATCACAACTGCTTCGCGCGGCGATTCCAGACGAAAGCTGAGTAACAAAACCTGAAACGCGACGGCAGCCAGAAACAGAAAATCGTAACGATCGAGAAAATCAATGGGATACCAGAACCGCGTGATGATCATCACCGCCAGTAGAAATCCACCGAAGATACAGGCCGAAGCCTGTTTCAATCCAAACAGCCAGAATTCCCGGAGAAATGTTGTCAGGAGAAGGACCTCATGAGTCTGGTTATTGAAGCGTGCGGTATGGGTATTGTGCTATTGTAGAGGAAAGGGAATCGAGTATCCAGAAAAAAAGGGAGCAGACATAATGCCTGCTCCCTCTTCGGAAATAGAGATAGCTCCAAGCTACCTGTCGCACACTTCCGTCATTCAGCGACGACTTCCGCCATCAGTGGTGCAAATTGTACTTCGATTGGATTCGAAGCGGCTCCATCTCCTCGGACCACGATCAAGGTTGCCTCTGCTGCATCTAAGAGAGGCAGTTCGGGCATCTTGACGCGAACACCGAGATCGTACCAGCCGTGGATTTCCGCTTCAAAATTCATGCCATTGAGTGACACAAGCACTTTACCGGGTTCCGGTCCCAGACCTTCGCCTGCCAGATTCACCATTCCCCCACTCACGACGACTTCTGTGTCGGTTGAAAACAGAGCAGGATCGACAGACAGGACATCAACGCGTGCCATCACAGCACCATTGTTTTCTTCGAAGGCTTCAGGAATTTCACGATGTGAATCGATCAAGACATGCAATTGTTCGAAAGGAACTTCATTTCCTTCTGCATCGGTTGACATTGTGCTGGCTGCAAAAGGCAGACGGATATCGACAGACTGAATCTGACCCGCGGCGATATTATCAACGCGTGATCCCGCTTCGGGTACACCCTCTGATAATTCATGTGAATTGGAAGCCAACAGCATTACATTGAACGGTTTGTGGATGTCAACGTTACTGTTATTGCGGAACCAGACACGGAAGCGAGGTCCGAGTTCTTCTTCTGCGTGTCCCGAATCTACAAACCGTACTGCCAACATCTGCAAGTCGAGGCCGGTATTGATCACGATGGGTTCAACGTCAACCCAGGTACCACAGGTCACGATGGGCAGTGGCTGCCAGACAGGGCATTCATACCAGTCCCAGGCAACACATGGTTCACAGATGACAGGACGACAGAAGAGTGGTCGCGGATCACAGATGGGGTGACACCAGTCCCACCAGCACCAGTCAACCCACTCGCTCCAGTGTGGGCTCCAGCAGTAGCTGGGATACACACCAGGGCCGGCGTACCAGCAACCAAAGTGTGATTTGGTGTATGAGAGTGACATGCGACCGAACAGCGTTCGATTTCTCCAACCGCCGTGCTTAAGCAAATTCTTGTGGAAGTGCATCTGTCGTGCGACGTCGCCTTTTTTGTGCAGATCAAACTGCTTCTTGAGATTCCACTTTTTGCTTTTCTTGCTGTTGATCAGAGAATTTAATTTTCCGGCTTTCAACTGTTTCTGGAGACTCGCGTTGATTGGTTTGATGTTTTTACCTTTAAACAAGTCTTTCTTGAGAGGAACACCATTTTTACCGATCCATTTTTTGGATGGAGGAATCGGCTGAAACTGATTGCCTTTGCCGAGGTTCGGAACTTTGTTCCCTTTACCTGGCTTGGGAACATTGATGCCCTTACCTGGTTTCGGAACGAAGGTTCCTTTTCCAGGTTTGGGATTAAATGTACCTTTGCCTGGTTTGAATACATTGTTCTTGCCCGGTTTTGGCTTCACGTTATTTTTTCCGGGTTTCGGAACGAAGGTTCCTTTTCCGGGTTTGGGATTAAATGTACCTTTACCTGGTTTGAACACATTGTCCTTACCCGGTTTTGGCTTCATGTTATTTTTTCCGGGTTTTGGAACGAAGGTTCCTTTTCCGGGTTTGGGATTAAATGTACCTTTGCCTGGTTTGAACACATTGTTCTTGCCCGGTTTTGGCTTCACGTTATTTTTACCTGGTTTCGGAACGAAGGTTCCTTTTCCGGGTTTCGGAACGAAGGTTCCTTTTCCGGGCTTGGGTAAGTCTTTTGTCGTGCCTGGTTTTCGGTTCGGAATTTTGAGACTGGGCACGCGCGATGGTGGAGTTTTGGAAATCCCTTTTACACTCGGACGTTTGCTTGTCTGAGGAATCTTATAAGCAGGTCGCGTTGTTTTCGGCGTTACCTTGAAGGAGGGTCGTGATTTTCCGGTTCCGCGATTGCTCACTTTGGGTGTTGATCTTTGTGGCGTGACTTTTGAAGCAGGTCGTGAAGAACGAGAGGAACGTTTGGAAGTCGAAGGTGTTGACTTCGGCTGTGTGCGCTGTGTTCGACTACTTTGGGATCGACTGCTTTTCGACTGACTGCTTTTGGGCTGACTACTTTGGGGCTGACTACTTTGGGGCCGACTGCTTTTCGACTGGCTGGAGCTTTGTGACCGACTGGAACGTTTTGAAGACGATTGTGAACGTTGTGGTTGACTTGATCTGCTGGAGGAACTTTTTAAACTGCTGCGTCTGGAAGACTTTCTGGATGAATCTGCCGCCAACAGTGGTGACCCGCAGATTCCCGCCATCAAAGCCAGTGACAGCAAGCAGCGAAAGTAATGTTTCAGGTAGTGGACTTTTTTCTGGATCATCATGACTCTTCCCCTTTTGGTAAATCAGAACTGCCCGCGTTGTGATGTGAACGCTTTAAGAGGAAAGCGCAAAAGATGCCAATTATGCCGATTCGTATCTCAGGCCCATAAACAAGGCAACTAAACCTCATTCATATAACGACTTATAAATATTTAAAGAATTACGAATGCTGAGTGACTCTGATTGTATTTTCAACATTTTTGAAAAGTGCGCCATCAGAATGAGATCAGCATGAACTCATTTTTACAGCGGTCGAGGCATGTCTTCAGGTCATTCCTGCCGATTCAAAAAGCGGCCTTGATCTGATAACGGTTCCACTTTCGAAATCTTCCGGAGCCGCGGAAAAATCGGGTATGAATCAGCGACGCTCTGTGGCGACAGGCTCACTTTGTTGAGGGGCTTTCTTCCAGCACAAAGGGCGATAACTCTCGAGCGTCGGGCATGATGATGGTAGAAAAAGTCCACTCGGTGGAATTGACTTTTCTTGAAACCACATTCGCCTCATCCGGATCAGTTGTTGAATCCGTCGGACTCTTGTCTGCCTGACTTGAGACCAGCACGCGATATTCTCCCTGAATGGGGCCATCCTCTCGATTGAACTGATATGCGCCGTCTCTAATTTGGGTTGTGGCGGCAGGTCCTTTACCTTTCGGGAGGAAGCTGATGGTTCCATTCACGACCGAAGTCGAGTTCTCTCTGACAACGGTTCCGGTAACAGGCAGCCGACCAATGTCTTTGGTGCTTGTGCCACAGCCGGGAAGCGTGCTCAGGAACATCCCACTGGTGAAGCAGAAGAGCCAGAGCATTGTTCTTGAATAGAGACGATGCCATTGGAATCTGCTCAGATTATTTTTACAGGGCTGAATATTAGAATTCGCCAACGACTTCGCCTCCAGCGATAGTAGATAGATCCTGCAGTAAATTAAAATCGAGATTGATGCTAATGAAACGCACGGAGCCATCTGCCAGTAGGAAGTGCGCGCCGCCGATATGTTTGCTCCAGAAGTGGCCATTGTGCGCGGAAGTATTCGAGTCTCCCGGACTGAGCCCCAAATTTGTAGAGAGAATATTGTCTCGATCGCCGGCCTGGTCATCGCCACTGCCACAAATAGGCCACCCGTAGAGTAAATCCAGTGGTATTCCGCGTTCGCCGACCATGAGAGTATTTGTTGTCCCATCGGTCACGTCTCGAATTCTGGTTTTACTCCCTTTAAAAAGTATGCCATCAAAGGCAGTCCTGGTTGTACCGGAAACGCCCAGATAGTCCGAAGGCACATGTTTGCCGAAGCTGCCTTCATCTCTCGCCTGTCCAGCATTAGGATCACTGGGACAGAGAAAAATCGGGATAATATTTCCACCACGATTTGAAGTGCTGTTGAGTGCTCCGAAACAGCCTAAGGCAGGACTGGGAGTCTTAAAATCCAGCTCATTGTAAAAGTTGGCCTGATCGAGATAAGGGAGGAGCATTGACTGGAACGTCCAGAACCGATAACTGGCGCCTGTCGAATGCAGGCCCATATGACCAAAGGGATTACACTGATGCGTGCTGTGATAGTTGTGCAGTGCCAGACCGATTTGCTTCATGTTGTTTTTACAGGTACTTCTGCGCGCCGCCTCTCGGGCCTGCTGTACTGCGGGTAGTAACAACGCGATGAGAATGGCAATGATGGCGATGACCACCAACAATTCAATCAATGTGAAACCGCGTTTTGGGAATCGCTTTGAGCTCATGTCAAATCTCTCTATGATAAGGAGGAGAAGAGGCCCGCGCCCCTTAACAGAGATGAAAGATAAACTCACTCTATCGAGACGATCCTGAAATTCCAGTGTAATCTTTCTATAAAGGTCTCTTTTTCAACAATGCTCTGCTCGCTTCAGGAATCTTTTGGCGCTTGCAGAGAGGAGTCGTTCTGCTGCTTTCGCCAGGCGTTTAATTTCTGATGTAATGTTGTGCGGATTTTCTGAAACTCATCTTCATCCGAAAGGTCATGCTGTTCAAGTGGATCATTTTTCAAATCGAAAAGCTGGACTCGTTTGAGATGTGGATAAACGATTAATTTCCAACGGTCTGTGCGAATCATTCTTTGAAAGTTGCGAAAGTAGCAATAGACTTCGTCATAAATCTGTTTTTTATCGCCCTCGAGGGCTGGCTTGAGACTGTTGCCTTCCACACTTTTCGGAATGGAAATTCCTGCCAGATCACAGGATGTGGGATATAAGTCGCGCAGATAACATTGCACCTCGGAACGCTGGTTGGCGGTAATGCCCGGTCCCACCAGAATCATGGGTACGCCGACGGTATGCTCATACATATTCTGTTTTCCGCGTAAGCCGTGACTACCCATTGCCAGACCATGATCGCTGGAGTAAATCAGAATCGTATTTTCCCATTGACCCGTTTTTTTCAATGCTTCTACCACGCGTCCCACCTGTGCATCTAAATGTGAAATCACCGAGTAATACAGGGAGAGATCATGCTGCACGACCTTCTTGGTACGTGGAAAGGGAAGTAAGACTTCATCACGTCCGTATTGATTGCCGTGCTCGAAAGGATGTTCGCCGCGAAAGTTAGCTGGTAGGGGTATTTTGTCGGGGTCATAATATTTTTCGTATCCGATGGGAACGAACAGTGGATCATGTGGTGCTGTGAAGCAGACATGCAGGAAGTAAGGCTTTGTATGTTTACGCTCGATAAATTCAATGGCGGCGTCGGCAAAGTGTTCGCTGATATTGGACGAAAGCCCGACCCCTTTTTCTGGAAAGAAATTTCGTTTGTCATCCTGAAAGACCCAGCCACGATAGCCGGTGACCAGAACGCCGTTGCCATCATAGGTGGGAACCGCCCAGCGACCACCGCCGCCGGTAAACAGTCCGAGTGTTTCATCATAGCCGCGCTGGATAGGCTTTCCATCATTGTGCCACTTCCCCACATACCACGAATTGTAACCCGCGTTATGCATGGTGGTGGCCCAGGTGGGAAGCTCTTTCTTGATCGGCTTTCCGAAATCCATCGAACCGTTATGAAAGCCGCTGACGCCCGTCAGAATTTCAGCACGGCTCGGTGTGCAGATCGGGTTCGCACAGACAGCGCGGGTAAAACTGGTGCCCTGTTTGACCAATTGATCCAGATGGGGTGTTTTGATCACCGGATTTCCGAGGGCTCCAATGGTGTCTGGTCGCTGGTCATCACTGAGCAGAAAGACGATATTCGGACGCTTTGGTGGTTTGGGGGGTGGCTCTTCTGCCGATTCACTTTGAGAGTGGGGTAATAAGAGTGCTGCCGCCAAAAAGAAAAGAATCCGCCCGTGCATAATCTACCCCTGTCTGAATGAAACCCGGTTTTCGGCAATGAATTCGGTTATGAATTCATCTTTCCCTAAATCGCTAATACTGATAACTTTTGTACGTCAAAAGCGGTCAGAAATGCTATTCATTAGTTTTGTTAATCTATTCTGGACAAAGTCGCCATGCAGGGCAAGCGTTATATCAGTTGGATCATTGGAATTACCATTCTTGCGGGGACGGGCTGGTCATTCTGGACGAAGCGTCAGCAGAAAATGGCTGAGGCAATCAAGAACACTCCCGCCAAGCCGGCTGCGGTTGCTCCGCCGCTGGAAACGAAAATCGAAGTGCAGAATGCCTCATTGAGCGAAGAAAAAGTCGAAGTTCTGGAATTGAACCTGACTGTCAACCAGCGTTTCCCGATGATCAAAACCGTGGAACAGACCCTTTCACAGGCCTCGACAGCGGGAATCTCTCATAGTAAATCGAAACTGGAGCTGATACTGGCTTTGACGGTGGAGGAGATTCACGCCGATGGTCGCAAGCGATTCAAGGTCGTTTATACGGGTGTGAAATATTCACACAACATTGCCGGCGAACAGGTGAGCTACGATTCGAACCGTTCGACGGGCCCTGCACCTCCTGAAGTGCAGGCCTATCAGCGTCTGGTGAATAACGGGTTTTCATTCTGGATTGGCCCCGACAACAAAATTGTGGAACTGGTGGGCTTTGATGAGTTTCTCAAACGCTGCCTGCAGAACACGCCTCCCGAACAACTGGAAACGGTGCTTGCGAAAATCGCAGAATCATCGGGCGATGATGGCATTGCGAATTTCATTGACGACAGTATCGGCCTGTTACCTTACAACATTGATGAGAATCACAAAGGGGGCGCGATTCGTGTGGGCGAGACCTGGATGAAAACCCGGCGTCTGACGCAGCCGATTCCGATGGTGCTCAAAACGGAATACACGCTCCGCGAATTGAATGACAAAACCGCCACGATCAATATCGCCGGCGATATCGCGGCTTCGAAAATCAACAGCCCGATGAATCAAAAAGGTAATTCGGTGCAACTGCACATTCGAGGTGGCAAGACTTTTGGCACCTGTCTGATCGACCGTAAAACGGGGCTGCCGCTCGAATCGAAAATCGACCGTTTCCTGGAGACGACTGTCAAACTGGCCAACGGCAAAGAGTTCGAACAGCAGAAACAGATCGTGACGACGATCCAAGCGTTCCCACATCAGGACGAACGCCCGCTGGGGCCTGCTGCCAAGATCACCCCGCCCGGTGATGTGAAGACGAACGCGAACTGAAGGGGGGTGTCCTGCACGCTGCCTTCACGCTGTATAGTGATTTCTCTTACATCTCTACAGAGTGTTTTTCTAAATGTCTCTGAATCGATGGAAGTAGCAACAAGATCAGAGTATAGTTTGCTCTATTGACTGCTTGTGTGCTCGGTTCAAGATTCATAAATGAGATGTGTGGGAGAGAGATATGCTAATCGCGCTGATGGTTATGTCAGCTTTGTTGGCACTGGCTGGCGTACTTATCCTTACTGATGCAGGTCAGCTATTTCGCATTGGCAAGAAATTTTTGGTCTTTTATTTTCGATTCCACAAGTGGATCATGGTCCTTTCAATCACGCTATTCGTGGTAGCTATTTTTCTTAATACTAAACAGAACGTCCTGCAAAACTGGATGATTGCGATCTTCGGCGCGTTCCTGGCAGGCTGCTTCCTGGCGACCAAATACCTGGCTCCGTACATGATCTTCCGTGCAAAGCAGCGCACCGCGGTCTACAAATCCATTCCAGAGGTAGAGGCGGATGACTACTTGCAGTCCAAGGACACTGTGTACGTCATCGATTACAACGGCGTAACGAGGGCCTTCCCACAAAAAAACCTATGGGTCTCTCACATCTTTGGCGGAGACTATGGCGGCGACGAAGTCGTACTGACGTACTGCGTCTTAACCAACCTTCCGGTTCCCTATGTGAACGATCTGGAGGGCAAGCCAATGGAACTGAAAGTACTTGCCCAGACCAACAACAACTTACTTCTATGGGATACCAAGAGTGGCGAGATCATCCAGCAGATCACGAATACCTGCGAGCTCTCCAGGCGCAAACTGGAACCCTTGCCACTTGTAGAAATGACGTGGAAGGCCTTTCAAGAACTCTTTCCCGATGGTGAGGTACTTTACAACCCATTGAGAAATCCGATGGAAAAGCTGCTCAACAAACTGATGCCCCTTGAAGTCGCACATTCGGGCGAGAACTGGATGTTCAAGACTGTTGACCTCAAGGATGATCGGCTTCCCTCCAAGGAAAAGGTCATTGGAATCAAAGACGGAACGGACGCCAAAGCCTACACTCGAGATTACCTGGTGAAAAACGGGATTATCAACACAAAAGTTGGTGACAAGAGCATTGCAATCGCACACATTCCGGAACATGACCTCTTCGTCGGCTTTGATCGTATGAAGGACGGCCAGGAAATCGAAGTCACCGATGTTGATGTCTTTGGTGATACCAGGGAGCACGGGAGACTCAATCGCACGTTCATCTACAACGGGCCAATGTGGGCAGTTTGGAGGCACTTCCACCCGGATACGGAACTCTTCCAATAGCGAAAGGCGGTCATTCGCGCGGTAACGTGAAGGCGATCGCGAATTGAAGGGGCGCATTTTTCTCTTTAGATAAATGCTAATTAGAATAATGATGACTGAGCAGAATTATGATATCTGTGCCCTGACATTTTTTGTCACCCTGTTTAAAACAGATGGCCTAACAGATCGACGGTATGCGTTTCATCCCAGGGAATCTCCCCCGAAATTCTCTTTGCCATCATACAGTCCGTCAATCTCTCTTTTATCAACCCAATGCTTTTACACTCTTCAATTCCGAACCAGGTACAATCATTTTTAAGCAACGTGTATCCAGAGTTCTGATATAGCTTGTGCTCATCGGCGAACAGCAGACAAAAATTGATGTCGTTTGCAACTGCTTTTCCCTCTACTGTTCTCAGTAATTCCGTAGCGACCCCCTGTCGTCGATATTCTTCTTTGACACAGAGATCGATAATGCCAAAGATGGAGGCCAATTGATCGCCGATTTTAATCGCACGATACTCGAGGCCCAAATGTCCGATGAGTAATCCGTCAGAATATGCCAGGATCCTTTCTCGGGACATTTGCTTAAAGAAAATCCTGTCTTCGAAATAGCCAGGAAAACTATCCTTGAGAAGAGATTGAATTTGAGACCGTTGGCAATCGCTTAATTCATATTCATTAATATGAACCATTTTCAGTTCTATCATTCTTCAAACCTAAAACAATTTCTCGCGATGTTAGTTCCTCATTAATCGACTTTAACGTCGCAACCACCGTTGCGGAAGTACCACTATTAAACCAGGAGACTAAAAGCTGACTGGTCCAGTCACATTTTGACGTGAGGCTCCGCTTTGATTGACATGCTCCCCCTTAAAGGAAGACACATAACAGTTTACATGCGTATTACCCATCTGTCCGGTCTATAAACAAGCCAACAGTGCCATTCGGTCGTGGAATAGAAAGAGGCCGCTGAGAGAAGACGGCTTTTTTTGTCAGCTTTTATACGAACTGAACATTACGTTAATTCAAATGGGTAACCACACTCAAGAACTATTCCTCACTGCTATGACTTGCATCGGAATCTGCTGCCAGACCTAGCCACTCAGCGACTTCGTTTTCGCCCTTCTCCTCTGCAATCATCTGGGCCGTTGCACCCGACTTGTCGCAGTGATTGACATTGGCTCCCAATTCGAGAAGCATTTCCACAACCTGCCTATGCCCATGAGCAGCAGCCATCATTAGAGGTGTATTGCCGAATTTAGTCTCAGCTTCAATATTCGCCCCCAATTCAAGCAGCGTCTTGACTGAACCCTCGTGGCCCATTGCTGCAGCCTCGTGCAGCGACGTGACGCCGTATTCGTTTCCACGATCTAGAGTTGCACCATTTTCGACGAGATTCTTTATCAGGCTGCAGCGACCTGCAAATGCTGCAGCCATCATAGGTGTTCTACCTACACGGTTCCCGAGTGAGTTGATGTCAACACCTGCATCTGTGATATCATCAAGCGATACATCGTCACCAGATGCTATTGCGATAAGTATATCGTCTGGTATTGAATTATTCATTGTCATGGAATGACCTTAAATTGTTGAAATTAAGGGGGCAACGGCTGCCTTAATTCTAGTCCTTTTGTTTCTCTTTCCAGTTCCTGCTCGCTGCGTTCGGCACGAATTGTATTGGAGCTTACCCAAATTGTCGGTGTTTTGACTATGAATCATTTTGTTAAACGGCGTGGGGGTGTCAAGTTTATTTTGATGCGCGAGGCGTGGTTGATCGCTGTCGAACCGTGTTCGAACGATGGTTTATATGCGTCGAAGCGTGTTCGATACGCGTCGATAAAGTACGAGACAGCGGGAACCGGTGCAAAATTAACAGGTGAAGATTTTCAAAACAGAGGGACTTTTATAGTAGTGAGATCTTCAGTGTTCGTAAAAAGCAGTGCGCAAAATACTCATCTCGCGCGCGACGCATATAACGCATATTGGGATTGTCCAGGACCGAATCAAGGGCAATACTGTGCACCAAAAATTGGGGGTGCCCTGCGTGAGAGGCTGAGTCGTAAAACGTTGCCTACAAAGGTGAATACGTTCTCAGGCGGCAGAACGGTGTTCTGCCGGTCCGTTTTGCTGCTGTTCGTTTTGGGGAGTGGCAGCGGACTGCTGACATTTTTGAACGACATTCGCAACGAAGTGATCGGCGGTCAGGTGCTCACGGATGTAGCTGGCGACTTTTGTCATACGTGAAGAGAAGTAATAGGGGCGCAAATGATAGCGTGCTGGAGTGGCGCCATTGATGACCTGCATGGTTTTCTGATAGTTGGTGGTATCGATTTTGGGTTCTGATTTTTCACTACAGGAAAAGAGCATTTGCAGATTCGGATTTTCGGGAGAGCCGAACTGTTGTTCGAGTTTGAAGCCACAACTTTCTGCCAGCATCTTCAGGCTGGCCGGAGTGAAGTTATGAATGTGGGCATAATGAAACATTTTGCTGCGACGTGCGAAAGGGGCCGCGATGTTGGGACATTCTATATAAAACTGTCCGGTATCCGAGAGCATGCCTCGAATATATTCGAGTGCGCGGCGCGGCGAATTGAAATGTTCGATTACATGCACGAGCAGAACCAGTTCGCGATTGTGATCGCGGGGTTGTTCAAACAGGTCGCCTCTGACGACGTTCGACAGCAATGTTTCTTGCGAATAGGCCTGAAAGCCTTCTCCGGGTTCGATGCCGCTGGCCTGATGTCCGTTCAATTCGAAAACTTTGACCGTACAGCCAATGCCGGCTCCCACTTCGAAGACTTCTGCCTTTGGGTTTACACAGGGCTGAAGCTGTTGAAAAATACGTTCGCCATTTTTCCAGGCACGCATCACACGACGATCCGAAGGGGTCATCTCGCCGTGATAACTCTGGCGGTACTCGGTGGCGTAATAACGGGCCAGTTCTGCGTCGGTCGGAATTTGTCCATGTGCCACCAGACCACAGGTTTTGCAGATGACCGATGCCAACTGATTGCCGTGCCGATCCCGGTCTCCGACTTGTTCAAATTCGGTTCCTGCACAAAGATCGCACTGTTTTTTTTCCATTTGATTCACTTTTTTTTTTGGCGAGATATCTATGATACTTATGCTGCTGCTGTCTCTTCAAAACGAAGCGTTGGCAGTCGAACTGTTTTGTACGGCGTGAACACTAATCGGAGAGGGAAAACAGGTCAAGATGAATCATTCCAAGGCTATTTATTACGAGGGTTTAGTGAGATTATTCTTAGATACAGAATGTTGATTTCCAACGTTGAGAATGCGTGGCTGGATGACGTTGTTGCATTGTATTTTCGGGCTGTTGGATGTACTCTAGTGAGCGTTGGGCTGTCGGAATTTCCAGTGAGAAAACAACTTCAATCAAGCTGCCAAGCTTAAAGTATACAAAGAGTTAGGATATTCATGTCTGAGTGTAAAATCAAAAAACTGCTTGTTGCCAATCGTAGTGAAATCGCGATTCGAATTTTTCGCAGTACTCACGAACTGGGTATTCGCACGGTGGGAATCTATACCCATGAAGACCGCTATGCTCTGCATCGTACGAAAGCAGATGAAGCCTACCAGATTGGCAAACCGGGTCATCCCGTCAAATCATATCTCGATATCGAATCGATTATCGCTTTGGCGAAGCAGAAAAATGTAGATGCGATTCATCCGGGTTATGGATTTCTCTCGGAGAATGCAGAGTTTGCACAGGCCTGCGAAGACGCGGGTATTATCTTTGTTGGCCCGCGCGTGGAAACGTTGCAGCAACTGGGCGATAAAATATCCGCACGCAAGATTGCGGACCAGGTGGGAGTCCCGGTTCTGGGTGGAAGTGGCGAAGCGATTACCGATGCGGCTTCGGGCCTGAAGACGGCACAAAGCATAGGTTTCCCGATTATACTCAAAGCGGCCCACGGTGGTGGTGGACGCGGAATGCGTGTGGTTCAGAACGAAGATGAATTCGAAGGCGCCTTTGAACAGGCACGCAGCGAATCGCTGGCAGCGTTTGGGAGCCCGGATGTATTCGTCGAGAAATTTATCACTCGCGCGCGGCATATTGAGGTGCAGCTACTCGGCGACAAACATGGGCAGTTAGTGCATCTTTACGAACGGGATTGCTCGGTTCAGCGTCGTCATCAGAAGGTGGTGGAAATTGCTCCCGCTCCGAATATCGATCCAGATGTCAGAACGGCGTTGTGCGAAGCGGCATTGAAAATTGGTCAAAGTGTGAATTATGAATGTGCGGGAACGGTTGAATTTCTGCTGGATGCCGATACGAACCAATTTTACTTCATCGAAGTGAATCCGCGGATTCAGGTTGAGCATACGGTGACAGAGGAAGTGACTGGCGTTGATATTGTCAAATCTCAGATCCTGATCGCTCAAGGCTCAAAACTTTCAGACCCTGAAATCAGTATTAATTCACAAGAAGAGATCAAAACACATGGATTTGCAGTGCAGTGCCGTGTGACGACGGAAGACCCTACGAATAATTTCATGCCCGATTATGGACGTGTGGCTCATTACCGTTCTGCGAGTGGAATGGGCGTGCGTCTGGATGCTGGTACCGCGTTTTCGGGTGCAATGGTGTTTCCTTATTATGATTCGCTCCTGGTGAAAGTTACCATCTGGGCGCGTACCTTTAAAGTAGCCAGCGCGCGAGTTGAACGATGTCTACAGGAATTTCGAATTCGTGGCGTCAAAACCAATATTCCGTTTCTGTTAAAGTTGATCACCAACCCGACCTTCATCAAGGGTGATTGTTTTACCCGCTTTATCGATGAAACGCCGGACTTGTTCGAATTCCCGAAACGCCACGACCGTGCTACCAAGTTACTGACGTATCTGGCGGATACCATTGTGAATGGGAACCCACTGGTAAAGGATCGTCCGAAATCGGTCCGTCGAAAACCGGCACCAGTGCCCGCTTTCAACAAGAAACAAATTTCTCCACCAGATGGAATGCGGCAGAAATTACTGGAACTGGGTGCGGAAAAATTTGGTAAATGGATTCTGGATCAGAAGCCACTTCTGCTGACCGACACATCGTTTCGCGATGCACATCAATCATTGTATGCAACTCGGTTTCGAACACATGACATGCTGCAGATTGCAGAGGCTTACGCTTACAACTGCCCGCAATTGTTCTCGCTTGAAATGTGGGGCGGAGCGACCTTTGATACGTCCATGCGATTTTTGAAAGAATCGCCCTGGCAACGCCTGGCGGAGATGCGCAGACGAGTGCCTAATATTCTGTTCCAGATGTTGATTCGGGCTTCGAGTGCCGTCGGGTATACCAATTACCCGGACAATGTAGTTCGCGCTTTTGTGAAAGAAGCTGCTGACGCGGGCATAGATGTGTTCCGCGTATTCGATGCATTGAACTGGGTTCCCAACATGAAAATTGCGATGGAGGAAGTTCAGAAAAGTGGTGCGATCTGCGAAGCGAGTATTTGTTATACGGGAGATATTCTTGATCCTGCCAAGACGAAATATGATTTAAAATATTACGTAAAGATGGCCAAAGAGCTGGAAAATATGGGGGCACATATTCTGGCGATTAAAGACATGGCGGGTCTTTGCAAACCTTATGCCGCGCAGTTGCTTGTGAAAACATTGAAAGAAGAGATTGGCATTCCGATCCACTTTCATACGCATGATACGGGAGGTGGTCAGGCTGCTTCGATTCTGAAAGCGGCGGAAGTCGGATTAGATATTGCCGATGGTGCTGTGCCTTCGATGTCGGGTGGTACATCGCAACCGAATTTGAATACGATTCTTGAAGCACAGCGTTTTACAGATCATCAGCCGACGGTGAACGTTACGCATATGGATGATATTTCAGAATACTGGCGTGCGGTTCGCAATTTTTATACTGCCTTTGAAAGCCCGGTGTTGCCTGCCGGAGCGAATCTGTATGAGCATGAGATGCCGGGCGGTCAATACACCAACCTGTTACAGCAGGCTCAATCGCTTGGTCTGGGTGATCGCTGGTCTGAAGTTTGTCATGTGTATGCGGAAGTGAATCAACTTCTGGGGGATATCGTAAAAGTCACGCCGACCTCGAAAGCGGTGGGTGATATGGCACTGTTCCTGGTCGCCAATGATCTGTCTTGTGATGACGTTGTGAATGGTGATCGTGATTTGTCATTCCCGGAATCAGTTCTGGATCTGGTTAGCGGTCGAATGGGACAGACTCCGGGCGGTTTTCCGGAAAATGTTCAGAAACGAATTTTGCGAGGCGAAGCACCTTTGACGGAACGACCGGGAAGTATTCTTCCACCTGCTGATTTTGAAGATGCTGCAAAAACCGTTCAGAAAATGATTCATCGTAAGCCGACCGATCAGGATGTTGTTTCTTATCTACTGTATCCCAAAGTGTTCGAAGATTTTTCAGCACATCTTGATACGTATTATGATACGAGTGGATTACCAACGTTCGCTTTCTTTAACGGCTTGGAACCGGAAGAAGAAATCTCGGTTGATATTGCACCGGGCAAAACTTTGATCATCAAGTTTCTTGCTGTTGGAAAACCGCATACGGATGGTTGTCGCACCGTCTTCTTTGAATTAAACGGTCAGCCACGTGAAGTTGTAATTGTTGATAAGTCATTGACACCACAAGATGCTTCACGTCTAAAAGCAGACAGTTCGAATCCCAAACAGATTGGATCCGCGATGCCTGGTGTGATCGTCTCACTTTCGGTCAAGGTCGGGAGCAAAGTGAAAGCAGGCGATCAAATACTGATGCTGGAAGCTATGAAGATGCAGACCAGTGTCATTTCAGAGCAGGATGGCGTTGTGAGTCGGGTTTTAGCTGAGCCAGGTACGCAGGTTGAAGCTGGTGACTTACTGATTGAATTGGAGTAGTGGATTATTCAGTCAGTTATTAATTCTTAAAACTAATGAATTTGATCCGTCGAGAGGTTCATTAATTTTGGTGTTCTGTAGGGAAATGTGTCTTTTCACAGAGGCAATTCATTAGTACAGGTAGGTGATTCCGTTTAGTATTTCAAGGAGAGCCCACCCAACAATCTCCCCATTTTACCCATTCGCACCAACGTTTCTCCAGGCTGCTTTTATCTCAGAAAATCAGGCTGCAATTCCCCTCCTTCATCGAGAGAAATTCAATGCTGGCTTGGATCTTCGCCGATAGATTATACAGCAGGTAATTTTGTAATCCTGATCTTTATCCAGGTCATTTCTGAAACATAACCAAAGAACACAGCCCATCCCTGATGTTCTTTCAAAGAATTTGGAGCACTCGGCGAATGACAGGTGAGAGCCAATCCGTTAATCCTCCCCATTTTGTAATCTCCAGTGAGGGAGAAATTCTTGGAGAAGATACACCCGAAAATCAGGAATTGGTACGCCGCGTCGTTGCTTGTGTGAACGCCTGCGATGGGATCACTACCGAAGAACTGGAAAGCGGGATTATCGGCGACATGCGTCAAGCGATATCACAAGCTGCCCCTCTTCTTCAGGAACGCAGCCAGATGTCAGAACTGCTTCAGCGAGAAGTTCGTGCTGAGATGCACTCACGCAATAAGTAGTCATAGCTGAGCTGGCCAAAGCAAATTATTTCGCGTTGCGTTGGATAAAACCACTGATGCGGACTTTAATTTTTCCAGAAGAGCGATGACCGGTTGGTAAATTTAAGCCGATCATTAAGAGACCATCGTCTTTTGGAACGTATTCCACCTTCTCACCAATTACGAATGGTTTTCCGATTTTTGGTTTCCCTTTATCCCGGGAAACCACAACTCCCATTAATGCTCCTGTCGGAATTCCTCTGATTATATCTTTCATGGGAATTTTATTGGGTAACCCTCCGACTGGTACTTTGACCTCTGCTTTTAAATCATAAGTTCCAGTTGACATAACGCGAACCATTTTCCCTTTCGCAACCAAACCTGCGGGAACGCTCCAATTGCGGGACGCATCTATTTCGAAGTCGGACGAATTAGAAGTCATCAATTTTTCATTCAGCTGCTTGATCATTTCTTTGACGCCGGGTACATCTTTTTTGATGTTGAGAATCGACTCCAGCATTTTACGTGAATTCTCATAATCACCTGCATCCGAATATTTTCTGGCAATGTCTGCAGACTGCTTGATGAATGAATCACGCAGTTTATCCGCCTGAATATTGAGCTGTTTGACATTTGTTTTTTTAGAAGTGTTTTGCGCGATTGCGGATTGGGAAGTCATTAAAAAAGCCAACAGGCTTCCGATGATCAGACTCTGAATTCCCCAGTCATTTTTCGATTTCAACACGATTCTTTCCTCTGCTCATTCGAACTGATTTTAATACTTCAATTTATTATGATCGACCAATGCTGGTATTCGCAATGCGATTTTTGTACTCAGGCTATCTAAATTTAAAATCAAGGGCTAAATAAAATAAATCAAAGGTACTTTAACCGGGTGGCCACTGCAGCGAACGTCCTCCCAGCAGATGCAGATGCAAATGATCCACGGTCTGGCCGCCTTCTGTCCCGGTATTCACGATTGTACGATATCCATTTTCCAGTCCTAACGTCTTTGCTAATTTTGCGACTGTCAGCATTAAATGTCCCGCCAGTTCCTGATCGGAATGATTCAACTGCGCCATGGAAGCAATTTCCTGTTTGGGTATCACCAAAACGTGAATGGGTGCTTGTGGATTCACATCGTTGAACGCCAGACAGAATTCGTCCTCATATATAATTTCCGCTGGAATTTCTCGATCGATGATTTTCTTGAAAATCGTTTTCTCTCCTGACATTTAACCTGTCTCCCCTCTAAGATATTCGCCGCTTTTTTGAATTTCACGAAGAAAACTGAACATCGATTTCGATTTCTACCGATTTGCTCGTGAAAATTGCTACACGAAGAGTTGTTTATACACTCCATAACTGCCGGCAATTAACAGTCCCAGGCAGGAAAGGAACAACAGCAAATCCCAGATGCGCCCGGGCGTCAGTCGGGAGTCTATCCTGGTATAACGCAGATAGATGGCTGCGACGCCGAGCATCGGCAGCATGATCGCCTGCATTGTTCCTGCAATTAAGACCAGCCGAACCGGATTTGCACCTGTGAGAAAGACTGCCAGACAAAGTAACGGCAGAATGAGTGACATAACCTTCACCCAGTTTTGCACGGCATTCGGTTTGCGGTCGTCTACTACTCCAAAAAATCGTAACCCATCCGAGAAGATGCGCGCATTCGCTGCATTGGCAACCAGAAAGGTCGAGTAGAGAACGGCGATTGCTCCCACGAGGAAAAGCCACTTCGCGTATTCACCGAACACCGGCACGTAGGCTTCCGCCAGCGTGCTAACCATTCGCATTCCATCGGGGTCTAACCCTTCCTTATGCAGGACAGCTACCCCCATCAGGAAAAAGGCAAGTGTTGCAAAAGTATAAATACACATGGAAGCAAATGCGTCTATTTTCATCACGCGCATCCAGCCTTTGGCGCGTCGTGCCCAACTCTCGTCTTCTGAATGTGGGCCGGTAAATCGCGCATATCCTTTTTCCAGACACCAATATGGATAGGCAATTAATTCGGTTGCTCCAACGCCAATAATTCCAAAAGCAGCCAGCGCCGTCAGTAAGGGAGTCATTCCGTCGGAGGCGTCCGGAACTCCGAAAGAGAGCCCGCGGATAATCTCTTCTGTTGAAATGGTCCAGACTTCAGACGTCTGGAGTGAAATGACGTTTCCTATTGTGATGAATGTGAATGACACCACTAGTATCGTCGATAAGTTTTCTATCAAATTATAACGGCCATAAAAAAGCATGCATGAAGTGATGATGGCAATGACACCGGCCCATATTTTGTCGTCCCACGTCTGGGGCTCGATCAATGAAGTTCCGTTTGCATCAACGAGTTTTTCCTTGTTACGAATTTTCTGAAGAATGACCTGTCCTTTTTCTTGAATTCGTTCTATCCGTTCCTTGATTTTGGCATGGCCACGCAGATAACGTTCGCGTTCTGCCGGGGTTAATGAACTTAACGTACTCTTTTCGTTCTTTAATTCTTCTTCCAGTTTCAGATACTTCACAAATTCCTTTTCTGACGGAACCTGAATGGCTTTGAGGTAGTCTCCCTGGATCGGCAGAGTCAGCGCCAATGCCTGTCCTACGCCGCCTACGATTCCTCCGAGCTGTCCGATCGTGCAGATGCTCATGATCAGCCAGAACCAGAGAATCCAGTTCGGAGCTGGCTTTTTCGAATCGCGTGTGAATCCTAAACGGGGGCCAGGAACATGATTCAAAGCAGCCAGTGTGGTTTCGCCGCATGTCAGGGAATAACGTCCCAGTTCAATCTGCACGAATACCTTGATGACACAGCCGACAATAATCAGCCACAATAGAGCAATTCCTGCTTGAGCCCCGGTTTTGGTAGTGGCGATCAATTCGCCCGATCCCACAATGCTGCCAGCAATGATCAACCCGGGCCCCAAACGCTTCACAATTCCCCAGAAGTCGGTGGGGGCTTCGACGGTTTCCGCTTTTTCGGTACCAGGGGAGGAATTGAGCGGTTGATTCTCCTGTTGCGATTCCATCGTACTCCTACTTCACTTTTGATTTCGACAAAACGGGGTGCTGCCGAAACATTGCTCAGAGTCGAAAGAATTCAAACGGAATGAACTCTCATCGAAATTATTTGAGTTGTTTTTCTGCAACTTCAATCGCTTTGAGCAACCCCTTTGCCTTGTTCAATGTTTCATAATATTCCGTTTCCGGAACACTGTCGGCAACGATCCCGGCGCCGGCTTGAACATAAGCCGTCGACCCTTGCATAACCAGTGTCCTGAGTGCAATACACGTGTCCATATTCCCGGTAAAATCGAGATAGCCAACGGCTCCTGCGTAAGGACCTCGTCGGTGTGGTTCAAATTCGTCAATGATTTCCATCGCCCGTACTTTAGGAGCGCCAGAAACGGTTCCCGCAGGCAGCCCCGCTCTGAGTGCATCTAATGCAGAGCGTTCTTCGGTTAACTTGCCTGTCACATTAGACGTAATATGCATCACATGGCTGTAACGTTCCACAACCATGACATCAGAGAGTTCTACCGAGCCAAATTCGCATACTCGTCCCACATCATTTCTCGCCAGATCAATCAGCATGACATGTTCGGCGCGTTCTTTGGGATCTGCCAGCAGTTCCTCTGCCAGTCGCTTATCTTCCGTTTCGGTTTTGCCCCGTTTTCTTGTTCCCGCCAGAGGCCGTACGGTTGTGATTCGGTCTTCCACGCGGACCATAATTTCCGGCGAGCTGCCCACCAGATCAACCTCAGGAGTTTTGAGCAGAAACATGAAAGGGCTGGGGTTAACAACACGCAAACTGCGGTATATGTCCAGGGGAGTTGCTGGAGTTTCCAGCTTGAGACGCTGGCTTAAAACGACCTGAAAGATGTCTCCTGCAACAATATATTCCTTGCAGGCTTCAACCGCGGATTCAAATTTCGGTTGTGAGAAATTTGACGTCCAGTTTAAATCGGGTTCGGTATGAGCATCTACATTGATGTCGGCCATCTTGAGAACAGTGGCATCTCCGTTTTGGAAACGATGGCACGTTTCATCAATACGCTCACAGGCTGATTGATAGGCTGCCTGTAAATCTTTCTGTTCGAAATCTGGTTCGACATGCGCGTGGGCAACGACGAGCACTGTTTTATTAATCTGATCGAAGACCACCATATGGTCGTATAAGGCAAATGAAAGATCGGGAAGCTGGCGGTCATTCTCGGGCGCGTTCGGTAAATTTTCAGAATAACGGATCACATCGTAACCGGCATATCCCACTGCGCCGCCACAAAAACGCGGAAGTGAAGGGAGCTCTGCGGCCTGATATTGCCCGAGAATTGTCTCTAATTCCTGCAGGGGATCGTCAACCGTTCGCTCCTCTGTTTTTCCCGCGTGCTGAATGACAATCCGCTTTTCGTAAGCATCCACCATCAAAAAAGGATTCGCTCCCAGGAAGCTGTACCGGCTGATTTGCTCGCCGCCGACAACACTCTCGAACAGAAAGGAATAGGGGCCTTTTTCCAGCAACTGATAAGCACTCACGGGAGTCAATGTATCTGCCGTTAGTTGCCGATAGACGGGTACCAGATTTGACTGATCAGAAAGCGTTTCAAAAGATTCAAAATCGGGGAGGTATTTCATGGATTATCTTATTTGAACTGTCTGTGGATGAACAAGCATCCCGGTTTCTCAAATATTGAGAGTGGACTCTCTTATGAACATTTCCTATCTCTGAGACAAGCTGTGTAGAGGCTCAGTTCTCAAAAATCTCAAAAATGTCCCATTCTCACCTACAATTAAAATCAGGCTTTCCTGTTTTTAAGATTCTGAATCACATGAGAGGAATGGAATTACTGCCGTTGTTTGCATAAAATGAAAAAGTGTTCAATCTTAGAGAGCTTTCATTGAGTTCGAAGTTTATTAGGCTTTGCTTTCGCAGACTGAATGAGTATGGTATTCGTTCCATGAGTTTACACCGTTTGTGAATGAATGTCACGCGAGATAGAATGCGTGTGAGAGACCAGATTTCCAGTCAATTGAACTGATATCAGTTCATTATATTAATAAGGAGAACCAGGGTGAATTTGGACGCGTTCACTCGCACAAGTGGTGAATGGCTGAGAGGTATCGGTCCGGACTCGGATATTGTGATGTCCAGTCGGATTCGCCTGGCCAGAAACCTGGCACAATTCCCCTTTATTAATCGCTGCACAGAAACGACTCTGGGCGAAATTGAACTCCTGCTGCGCCCGATCATCACATCGCTTCCTATGGATGTAAAGCTGTCCTATCTGGATGTGAATGACTTAGGAACTCTTGACCGACAGTTCATTGTAGAACGACAGCTGATCAGCCGCGAACACTCTGAACGTACGGGCCCTCGTGGAGTTGGCCTGGATAGCGAAGAAAACATTGGCATCATGGTCAATGAGGAGGATCATCTCAGGTTACAGGTTTTGCGGAGCGGTTTTTCTCTTAATGAGTGCTGGGACACCATCAACCAGATCGATGACCTGCTGGAACAGGAACTCACGTATGCCTTCAGTGAAGAATTTGGCTATCTGACTGCCTGTCCTACAAACGTGGGTACGGGAATTCGAGTAAGTGTGATGCTGCATCTGCCTGCACTGGTGATTACCAAAGAAATTCAAAAAGTTTTTCAGGCGTTACAAAAAATCAATCTGGCAGTGCGCGGTCTTTACGGCGAAGGTAGCCAGGCAATGGGTGACTTCTACCAGATCTCCAACCAGGTCACCTTGGGGCAAACTGAACACCAGTTGATCGACAGTATCAAGGAAGTCGTTCCCAATATCATCTCTTATGAAAGACGCGTGCGAAATTCGTTAATCAAAGAAAACCGCCAGGGACTGCACGATCAGGTTTCGCGTGCTTATGGTATTTTAAGTACCGCACAAACTATAAGCTCAGAAGAAACGATGCACCTGCTCTCCAGTGTGCGGATGGGCGTGAATCTGGGGCTGATTGAAGATTTGCCGATCTCGACTGTGAATGAGATGTTCATTTTCACCCAACCCGCTCACTTGCAGAAATTGCAAGGAGGCGAACTGGAATCCGGTGAACGGAATGCAGCCCGCGCCAATTATCTCCGTCAACGAATCAGCGACGCCAGCAGTTCCAATTGAACGACCCTGTTCCGGTTACTGCTTCAAATTTCCGCGTCGATCAGGACATGTATCGCACCACGCGCTCGACATGTCTGGGGATCTAATGTTAGGATGGAAAGTGATTTCGAACGAATGTTCTGAACCGGATAACGAATGTTCTGAACCGGATAACGAATGTTCTGAACCG